>Ga0315315_10005425_pt1 | contig 11770 bp, 10 predicted proteins | sample M140m3416metaG_FD_203699 | JGI IMG/M metagenome (GOLD analysis project Ga0315315, IMG submission 203699) | Ammonia-oxidizing marine archaeal communities from Monterey Bay, California, United States - M1 40m 3416 | ecosystem: Environmental > Aquatic > Marine > Intertidal zone | place: USA... | reverse complement strand
GAAGCCCGCTTGCAATCGGTTTGGGGAAAGATGAATATTTTGTGGCCTCTGACGCCTCGCCTTTTATTGAATATACCAACCGTTCCATTTATTTGGAAGACAATGAAATGGCGGTCATCAACCAAGATAAGGGATTAAAAATGTACGCAATTCCTGATAACAGTCGGGTTGACCCCCAAATCCAAGAATTGCAACTGAGCTTAGAAAAAATTGAAAAAGGAGGCTATGACCATTTTATGCTCAAAGAGATTTACGAGCAACCCGATGCCATCATTGACACCTTTCGCGGAAGACTTCATAGGGATCAACAACAGATTTTGTTGTCTGGTTTGGAAGAAAACAAAGAAGTGTTTCAAAACACCAAACGAATCATCATCATTGCTTGTGGAACATCATGGCATGCAGGTCTTGTGGGTGAATATTTATTTGAGGATGCTGCACGAATCCCTGTTGAAGTGGAATATGCTTCAGAGTTCCGTTACCGCAACCCCGTAATTTCCAAAGAAGATGTTATTATTGCGATATCCCAATCGGGAGAAACGGCAGACACTTTAGCGGCGATAAAGCTCGCTAAAGAAGCAGGTGCGTTTGTCTTTGGGATTTGTAATGTGGTGGGAAGCTCGATTGCACGCGCTTCCGACACGGGCGCATATACGCATGCAGGCCCAGAAATCGGAGTAGCATCGACCAAGGCTTTTACCACACAAATTACCTTGTTGATGTTGATTGGATTGCGTTTAGGACAACTGCGAGGCACCTTGTCTCATGATGAGTTTAGCCGTGTTGCTGTGGAGCTAGAGTCCCTACCGAGGGCCATTGAAACCGTTCTTACAAGTGAGAAGGCCATTGAAAAGATTGCAACAAGTTACAAAGATGCGACGAACTTTTTGTATTTGGGACGTGGGTATAATTTTCCAGTAGCTCTTGAAGGGGCGTTAAAGCTTAAAGAAATTTCGTACATTCATGCTGAGGGCTATCCCGCAGCAGAAATGAAACATGGACCCATTGCGCTGATTGACAAAAATATGCCTGTAGTGGTGATTGCCACGAACAAAGGGCATTATGAAAAGGTGGTGAGTAACATTCAAGAAATCAAATCTAGAGACGGGAAAATTATTGCCGTTGTCACCAATGGCGATAAGTCAGTTAAAGCACTTGCTGATCATGTGATTGAAATTCCAGAAGTGACCGAGTCGCTCACGCCCATATTGGCATCTGTTCCACTGCAGTTACTGGCCTATCATATCGCTGTTATGCGGGGTTGTAATGTGGATCAACCCAGAAACCTAGCCAAATCTGTAACCGTGGAATAATGAAGAAAAAGGCAATCATCGTATCGGGTTATTTTAACCCTCTGCACAAAGGACATTTGGAATATTTTAATAACGCCAAGGCGCTATGCGATGAACTCTTTGTAATTGTTAACAGCGATTTCCAAAGAAAGCTTAAAGGCAGCAAGCCCTTTCAGGACGAACAGGAGCGTTTAATAATTGTAAGTAACATCAAGGCAGTTGACAAAGCGATTTTATCCATTGATAAAGACCGTACGGTGCGCGAAAGTATTCGTTTATTAGCGAGTCATTACGGGTTAGATTATGATTTGGCTTTTGCCAATGGCGGAGACCAGAACAACGAAATTGTTCCTGAAAGCTCAGTTTGTATGGACTTAGGAGTGGCACTAATTGATGGACTAGGTGATAAGATTCAAAGCAGCAGCTGGCTTTTAAGTAAATAAAATATAAATTAATGAAAACAGCGATTGTATTAGGTGGCGGCGGATTTATTGGGGGACACTTGAGTAAAAGATTAAAAGATGATGGTTACCATGTTGTCGTGGCCGATATAAAAAACCACGAGTTTTGGCCCCATAATGAAATTTGTCACGAATTTATAAAGTGTGACCTAACAGATCCAAAATCCGTTGAGTTAGTAATTTCGGAAAATACAGATGAACTTTATCAACTCGCAGCTGATATGGGTGGAGCAGGTTATATATTTACAGGAGAAAATGACGCAAATGTAATGTATAATTCTGCTCTGATTAATTTAAATGTAGCTAAAGAAAGCGTCTTAAAAAAAGTTAAAAAGGTTTTCTATTCGAGCTCAGCGTGTATGTATCCAGAGTATAATCAATTGGACCCAGATAATCCAAATTGTGAGGAATCATCTGCGTATCCAGCAAACCCAGACTCAGAGTATGGATGGGAAAAATTGTTCAGCGAAAGAATGTTTCTTGCGTTTAATCGCAATCACAATTTAAATGTAAGAATTGCGAGATTTCACAATATTTTTGGCCCACAAGGTACGTGGGTTGGAGGTAAAGAAAAGGCTCCAGCAGCAATGCTTCGTAAAGCTGCTCAAGCAAAAAACGGCGAAACCATAGAGGTTTGGGGAGACGGGCTTCAAACAAGGAGTTTTTTGTTTATAGATGAATGTGTTGAGGCTGTTCTAAGACTGATGAATTCAAACTTTACGTCTCCAGTGAATATAGGATCAGAAGAAATGGTAACAATCAACCAGCTAGCAAAAATGGCAATTGAAATATCTCAAAAGGATATAACAATTAAAAATATAGACGGAGAAGAATTCTTAAAAAAATATGGTTTTAATTGTCCTGTAGGGGTGAGGGGAAGGAATTCAGACAATAAGTTATTTTACAATAAAATTGGCTGGAAACCGACTGAAAAACTTTCCAATGGAATGAAAAAATCATATGAATGGATTCACAAACAAGTTAATTAGTGAAAAAAAGACAAACCATTTCAATTGTTACAGTTTCTTTCAATAGTGCACAAACTATTCAGGATACATTTGACTCAATAAGATCTCAAGATTACGAATCGATTGAATATATTGTAGTAGATGGTAAGTCCACTGACCAAACGGTTGAAATTATTAATAAAAATAAAGATATTATTTCAACCTGGATTTCTGAAAAAGACAGAGGTATTTATGATGCAATGAATAAAGGAATAAACCTTGCAAGTGGCCAAGTTATTGGAATTTTAAATTCGGATGATATATACGAAGATAAAAAAACCATCTCAGCCATAATGAATGCTTTTAACAGATCTCCAGAAACAGAAGTAGTTTATGGTAATTTAAATTATGTTAGCTACGATTTAAAAAGAATAATTAGAAAGTGGAGAACTACTGGTTTTAAACGGGGCAGTTTTAGGACAGGATGGCACCCGCCCCACCCTGCATTTTTTGTGAGAAACACAACCTATATTAAATGTGGCTTATATGATACAAACTATAAATTAGCAAGCGATTTTGATTTCATGCTTAGGGTTTTTGAGGTCTATCAATGTAAATCAGCTTTTATTAATAGGGTCGTAACAAAAATGAGAGTAAGGGGAGAATCAAATAAAACTATCTCAAACATTTTAAAGGGCAATCTAGAGATTAGCAGATCTTTTAAAAAATATAATATTCAAAAATCACCTCTTTATTATTTTTTTAGGTTTTTACCTAAGTTGTATGAGCACATATGATAAACAATCAAAGCCATTACATAAACAATAAATATTAATGTATTGCTCAGTTTCAAACATAATATAGAATCTAAATTTTTTTCCGCTCAATCTTTAGAGCTAATCAAAAAGATAACCGGTAATGGTATAATTCAGCTTGCATCAAAAACAGCTATTATAGTTATATCGGTTTTAGTCAGCAATCAACTTGGAGCAGGTTTTTGGGGAGAGATAAGTTTCATGATATCAACCGTAAGCATTGTCTCGACAATAATTTTATTTGGGCTTGATAGATTCTTAGTTAAGGACTTAGCAACAAAAATATTTAGCTCAAATAAAGAGATAAATTACAATCCCTTTTACAATGCACTAAAAACCACATTTATCTTCGGTCTCATTTTGTTTTTCCTAGTCTATTTTTTTATTGCGGATTTTCTCTTAGATAACAAGGGATATATAGTTTTCAAAAGCGGATTAGGACTAGCGGCTTTTTTATTTATTATAGACCCATTAATCAAGCTTTTATCATCTTTACTAAATGCGAATAATAGGGTTAACTGGAGCCAGTTAATAAAAAACAATGGGGTAAACATTTTCACGTGTTTGTTTCTAATCGGGCTTTTTATTTTACCATCAAAATTTTTCAATTTTCAAAATGTAATTTCTTCTTTTTTATTCTCATATATATTTGTGTTTGTTCTAGGAACATTTCTCATAAAAAAACACTTAAAAATAAATGAACTAATAAAAGCAAAGATAGATTACAAAATATTTAGATATTCTACCCCCTTTTTTTTAATTTCTCTTTCGCCCGTTCTAAGAAATAATTTGGACAGAGTTTTACTGGGGTTTCTAGAATCTCCAGAACAATTAGCCATTTATGATGTTTCAATAAAGCTTTCAAATATTACAGGCTTTTTTTTATTTATTTCTCTTTCAGCCTTAGCCCCAAAAATTGCACAGTTAAAATCATCATCACAAAAAAATAATACTCAAAAACTATATATTTTGTTAAGAAAAACATCACTCTTGATGTTAATACCTTCATTAATTGTTTTTTTAGCTTTTGTGTTTTTTGGACAAACTGTTTTAGAGATGTGGGGGACAAATTTTGTCAAGGGCCATAATATTTTAATTTTAGTGAGTATAGCACAGCTATTTGCTGTTTTTTCGGGCCCAGTAAGCGTACTACTACAAATGACAGGTCATGAAAAGCAAGTTAGCAAAGCAGTATTAATTTCATCAATAACTCAGGCGACAGTATTAATGTTAACACCTTTTTTTGGAATCATGATAGCAGCATTAGCATACTTTTTAGCTATTGTGATTGAAAACATAATGAATTTGAGGTATGCCCATAAAAACCTATCATATAAATTAATTTAAGTGTGAATAAAAAAGCAGCTTTAAAAAGAATTAGAATTTCAATAAAACCAGAAAAAATATACAATTTTTACATTTTATATTTGATATTCGGTTTCATTTTCGCTGTTTTTATTTCAATTGTTTTAAAATCTCAGACCAATACAATTTCAGCAATTTATAGGCTTAGTGTACCATTTCTTTCATGTTTTTTTATTGTATATTCAATAAGAAAGAAACACTATAAATTAAACAAGTGGTTTATAACTCTTATCTTTTTCTTAATATTTTTCTTAATAAGAGCCATTTACTCTTTTGAAATTTTAGGCTTCAGTGAATACAGTCAAACATACACTTCTACTACAATTTATTTTTTTATTGCTGGGTCAATCATTTTACCAATAATTGCTATTAGCCTGTCTTCACAATACTTCAATATAGAGTATTTTAATAAACACTTTTTAAGAACACTTATTATTTGTGGCCTCCTAATTTTGGTTGGGACCTATATTAGGTATGAAGGTAATATTTTAGGTATAATTGCTGAGAGATATCTGCTTTGGGATCAAAAGGCTAAAATCGCTGGAAGCGTAAGTTCTTTTAACCCAATTCTGATTTCAAGGTTTGGGGCATTGTTAATATTCACCTTCTCAATTTCATATAATCAAAAACATTTCTATAAAATAACAGGAATCTTTTTAGGTCTAATTTTATTTGCAGTCGGTGGAAGCAGGGGCCCAATTTTCGCATTGTTTTTTACATACATTATTTATTTTTTTGTCAATCCAAAAAGGTCCTTTGTGAAAATAGCGCTTTTTTCAACGGTAATTTTATTTATTTCTTTCGTTGCTGTTGTACCTAAAACAGAGATTGGTTTATTTGAAAGATTTAATATTGAAGAATTGAGAAATCTAGGAAACCGTGCTGATCACTGGAAAGAATCCATAAATACAATAATTAAGTACCCTTTGTTTGGGAATCAGATTTGGCAAGGCAAAAATTTAACATATCCTCATAACCTCTTTTTAGAAGCTTCGATTTCAACAGGTATTTTAGGCCTTTCTTTGTTATTAATATCATTATTAAAAACAACTAAAAACATATTTCTTTCTAAAAATAACCCCATCTATCGGATTCTTACTTTTACTTTTATTTTACAAACCCTATTCACTATGTTCTCAGGGGCCATTTACAGCAACTTTGAGTTTTGGTATTTCCTTGCACTTACCTTATCTTTAAAACAACCCGCTACCAACAAACCTTTTATACATACGCTACATCCATAAATTTCAAAAAACTTGAAAAAAAAAAACATATTAATTATTACTCCGATTTATCCAGGAGCTGGCATAAATGAAAATTTCACTAAAGTCGTAGCATACTTTGCTGAAAGTTGGGCAAAATCAAATAACGTTGTTGTTTTTCACGTTTTTTCAAAATTTCCAAAACTTTATTATAGTATAGGCAAGTCTTTTAAAGATAATTTAAGTAGTATTATGGGACACCCTATCCCAATCTCTTCGCCAGAAAATAATGCGTTGGAAATAAAATCAAGAGCATTAAAAATTTTTAGGATTGGTATGCCTAAACTTTACCCTGGTCAAGTTCCCAGCAAAAAAAAATCCCAAGAAGTTGTAAACAAAATAATTTACTCTATTGATGCCCTTGAATTTAACCCCGATGTTGCAGTTGGTCACTGGCTTCACCCTTCCTCAGGAATTCTTTCGGGCCTAAGTAATAGACTAGATATAAAAACAAATATAGTTATACATATGGACCCCAAAAGAAGAAATAAGTATTATACTGAGGCAGCAAAAAATTTTTTAACCCATCAAGTTTCAGGAATTGGTTTTCGTTCGCATTTCATCAAAGATAGATTTGAAGAAAAATATCCTCAAAACTGTAAGCACAAATTTTATTGCCCGTCAGGGCTTCCTGATGATTGGATTAATAAGACCATTGGAAACAAAAACTTCAAGAGTAAGACACTTAAAATCATTTTTGTTGGATCTCTTATTAAGCGGAAATACCCATCTGTAATATTAGACGCAATTAACAATAATAGTGAGAAATTTATCTATAAAATAACATTTATTGGAGAAGGTCGTGAAGCAAAAACAATTTTAAAAAAGACAAAAAAATACAGCTTTGAAAATCAAGTAGAAATTAAAGGACATATTCAGCGACAAGACGTATTGAATCAAATGAATAATTCACATATATTTATTATGATTAGTAAAAAAGAAGCATTCGGCCTTGTATATATTGAAGCAATGACTAAGGGTTTGATTGTAATAGCATCTCGCAATGAGGGTATGGATGGCATTATTGTTAACGGCGTGAATGGGTTTCTTTGTAAGTCTGGAGATTATTTAGAGCTATCGAAAATACTAAATGAAATAAATAAAATGTCAAACGAAGAGTTAAATATTATATCGAAAAAAGCTCAAAAGACTTCTCAAAATTTTACTGAAACCAAAGTTTCAAGTGAATATTTAATGAACATTCTAAAATAGATTATGAAGGTAGCAACAGTTCGTGGTTTTTGGTCAACTAATATTGGCAACTCTTTATTTCAATTATCTGCGAAAGGGTTGCTGGATGAAGTAGGATTTGAAACTTATTGGGTTCCAGATTCACCAGGGTTTATCAATGTAAAAAAGGGAAACCCAAAAAATTACTTTGAATTTCTACATCACTTAGATGTAGATATATTATGTATTCAAGGACCATTTTTTAGAAAAGAGTTTGACCGGATATACTTAGACACCTTAAAAAAATTGTCGTACAGGGGGGTGAAAATAATTGGCTTAGGAGTAGGAGCGATGCACTACGACAAAAAAAGCATTCAGTATTACAGACACTGGTCTCAGCAAATAAATTTTTCATTTATATCTACTCGAGATTGTATGACTTATGATTTTTTAAAAAACGAAGTTAAGAACCTTCATAATGGGATTGACCTCGGCTTTTTTATTAGATATTTTGCACCTCAACCGACACTAATTAATAATGAAAAATTAATTTGTTTTAACTTTGATCAAATACCTGAAATTAAACTGATCAAGTCTACAAAGGGTGTTATTGAAATTAACAAAGAAAAGTACACGTTTAAAAAGTTTTATAGCGGGGAACCTAAAGGCATTATTAAAAAAGCACTTCCATATATTCTCCCTTATTTTAAAAGGTATAGTGTTGACAGCTTAAACGAATATAAAATCATTAGGATTGACCACCGATTTAACCCTTACAGCAGAAAAAAAATTTATAACAATCCCAACAGCTTTGCTTTAGACACTCCGGATGGATATCTTTTGGCCTACGCAAATTCGGAGCTCACATTATCAAATCGGGTTCATGCTAATGTAGCTACCTTAAGTTATGGTAACAGATCAATGTATTTTAGCAATAGTAAAAGAGCGAGCCTTATAGACAGAGTTAAATTACAAGAGGTTTATAATAAACCAGTTTTTTTAAATTTAGATATGCTTGAAGAGGAAAAGGCTAGTCTTAAGGAGGCTTTAAAAAATTTAATTTAGAATTAACAATTGAAATCAAAAAAAACACTGATAATAGGAGGGTCAGGATTTGTGGGCTCAAGATTGATTGAAGAACTTGGGGAAAACAACTGTATAAACCTAGACAAAAAAGAATCCCCTATCTATAATAAAAACACCATTTATGGAGATATAACAAAGCCTGAGTCTATACATATTAATAGAAACATTAGAAGTATAGTTTTATTAGCTGCAGAACACAAAGACAATGTTTTACCTATTTCTGATTATTATGATGTAAATGTGGTTGGGACAAAAAATGTTCTTGATAAAATGGACAAAGTAGGTATCAAACAGCTCGTTTTTACGAGTTCTGTTGCAGTTTACGGTTTAAATAAAAATAATCCAAGCGAAAACCATACGCACAACCCCTTTAATGACTATGGCAAAAGTAAATCACAAGCGGAGCAGTTAATTATCGAATGGTACAATAGAGACCCAAAAAACAAATCGGTTACAATTATAAGGCCAACTGTCATTTTTGGAGAAGGGAACCGGGGGAATGTTTATAATTTGCTTAAATATATTTCCTCGGGTAAGTTTATTATGGTAAGCAAGGGGAAAAACAAAAAATCCATGGCATATGTAGGAAATGTTGCAGCTTTTATTAAAGACAGACTTAACAAAAAAAGACTTTGTATTGAGGTATTTAATTATGCAGACGGAAAAGATTTAAATATGTCTGAGCTCGTATCATTAGTTGAAAATGAATTAAAAATTAAAAACACAAATTTAAAAATACCGTATTTTATAGCTTTTGTAGGAGCCTCACTCTTAGACTTTTTGTCAAAAGTATTTAGAACAAAATTCCAAATTTCTTCTGTTAGAATTAAAAAGTTTTGTGCAAAAACACAGTACGATTCAAATAAAGCCCATAAAGTATTCAATTCAAAATACACTTTAGAAGAGGGGCTAAAAAGGACAATTAAGTTTGAATTTAAAAACTCTCGGAATGATATTGACTTTTTTTAATTTCATTTAGAAATACTCCATAAATAATTAAGGTTAATCCGATTCCAAAAATTCCGCCAACGAGGCATGCAACAAATATTGGAATACTCCACTTCCATGTAGGCAACCAGGTTTTTAAGAACCATAAGAATACTAAAACCCCAATAATCCCAAAAAAAACAAAGAGGTCTATTATTAACATTTCAACATCAAATGGATAACGGCTAATGTTGCCTATTGCCCAATCAACAATGCCCTTTTCATTTAAAGCACTCTTCATTACATCTAAAAACGCAATGTCTCTAGTTGAGAAAAACACCCCCCAAACCCCGTAATCATCATATACACTTCTCCAAAAAATGGAAAAATTAATTAACTTTTCTAAGATTAAAGGAAATATAGCTGAAGCGAAAGCTATAACAGAAATTAACATCACCCTGTAACTAAGTTTCTTAAGAACGACAAAAAATAATATTAATGCAAACCATAGAAAAACAGATTTTTGACCAGACATTAGCATGCATACAGCAAAAAGTATAGCCTTCCATGAAATAGGTTTTTTTGTATTTAAGTTATATAACAATAAAAAACCATACACAAATTGAGTTTCAGCACGATGCATCAATATTCCACAGTAACCCCACCTAATACTAAGAGGATAACTCTCCATAAGTGTAACACCAAATAAAGCACCGAAAAAAATTAAAACAGCATTGATGATAAATAAGGTTTCCAACACAGAAATGAATTTCTTTGAAAAAGAAGTTTTATAATCAAGCCTTGTCCAAAAGTTAAAAAACATTAAAGGAAAAATGACTTTTATTACATAATAGAGCTGCCCAGAAAAAACCGAATAATAAAAAGAATATTTTTCGAAATTTATTGCGGCTCGGATTTCATTTGTCAATGAAATCAAAATAATTACAACAAAGAAACTCAATTTCCCCACCCATTTTCTATTATTCATTAGAAAACTAATTGTAGAACAAAAGGCAAAAACAAAAAACAGCGACCCAATAATTTCTCTTGGTAAAAAAATGGGCTCAGATCTGTAAACTAAAGATGACTTTTGAACAATTTCTCTCAGCATAGAGTATCCGACTAAACACCACAATAAATAATAATAAAACCGTGCACTTTCAAAGACGTTTTTTATGGCACTTTGGGTTAATAGTTTTAGCATCTATTGTAAAAAGTTTAAACAGTTCAACTATTATTTTATTTTAGAACAACTTTTTTGGGCCTAGTTGCAGGGGAGTTTACACCACTACACTCCAAAATCTCTTTCTTTGGAAACAGCCGTCTTGCTAAATCCCGCTCCGCCTTTTACTAATACGGTCATACTTTCAATAGATAACGAAAGAGTTGCCTCAAAAGTACAAATCATTTTTTGAGCAGGTTGTATGCAATTTTTTACTTTTGCCAGCGTTTAATCATTGTATAAAACCAACCATACCCTATTTGGAACCTCTACTCAAGCGAAGTTTTGACCTATTGTTTGCGTTGACACTTCTATTTTTGGTGATGTCATGGCTCGTACCCGTGTTGTGGATGTTGAATCTTTTTGTCGGCGGAGGCCCATTGTTTTTTAGCCATCAGCGCGAAGGGAAAGACCGCAAATTGTTTTGTTGTTATAAGTTTAGAACATTTCCCAAAAATGCCGTTCATCCAAAGCCAAGAGATCCGATGACCACCCCAATTCCTTGGTTGAGTACCTTGCTTCGCAACTCGGGTATCGATGAGCTTCCACAAGTCCTGAATATCATAAAAGGGCAAATGTCTATTGTCGGCCCCCGACCACATCTACCAGAATATAACGCGTATTATCAGAGTGTAGTCGGACAAGAGGAGATGGATAAGCGTCACGATGCTCACCCAGGACTGACAGGACTGGCCCAAATCCGAGGATACCGAGGGGACACACCCAACAGCGCCTCCATTCATAACCGAATCAATAGCGACATTGAATATATCAATAGGCAATCTTTCCTTTTAGACCTTGAAATTATTACCATTTCATTTTGGATGCTGATCCGCGCCGCAGTTCGGCGAATTTTTAATTAGTCAACCGCTAATCTGCAAGCGACAAATTCTTATTTTTGCCAAAAACAAGCATGAAGGTACTTCTATTGGGAAGCGGTGGCCGTGAGTACACACTCTGTCACCAACTGGCAAAAAGCCAACACAAACCACAGTTATTTATTGCACCTGGCAATGCAGGAACGATACAATTTGGCAAAAACATCGAGGTGTCACCTACAGATTTTGAAGGGCTTAAACAAGCGGCGCTCACTCACGAGATCGAAATGGTTATTGTTGGTCCCGAAGTCCCTCTGGTGGAAGGGGTGGTTGATTTTTTTGCTGCGGATCAAGAGCTGAAACACATTCCTGTGATTGGACCGTCAAAGCAAGGGGCAGAACTCG
>Ga0315315_10005424_pt1 | contig 11771 bp, 9 predicted proteins | sample M140m3416metaG_FD_203699 | JGI IMG/M metagenome (GOLD analysis project Ga0315315, IMG submission 203699) | Ammonia-oxidizing marine archaeal communities from Monterey Bay, California, United States - M1 40m 3416 | ecosystem: Environmental > Aquatic > Marine > Intertidal zone | place: USA... | reverse complement strand
ATAGCCATGTACTTGATATCGTTTTCAAGATAGCATGTTTTCAAAACGCGTTCAATGTTGACGAAAAGTGCGGCGATCAGAGACCTTATTCAAAATGTGTAGTTCTTCCGTTGACTGAAGGGTGATCTCTACTCTATGCGAGTCTCTCATTTATTTTCGATTTTTCTTCTTCCGAACTTTTAATTTAATTCTTAGGCAAGCCCGGACGGTATCCAGTTCTTCGACGAGGCTGACCCAGATTTTGAATACAATTCTCTTCTCAAGGAGGTGAACGAGAAGGCCGCTATCGGACACTGGAAGGTTGCCACCCGTCGGTTGAAGAAGCTCAACAAGCGCTATGCCTCGCCGGAGCGTCCGGTCCCAGAGGAAACCTTCGTCGCCGTCCTCGAGGCATGCGCCGCGGATCGACTCCACGGAGCCCGTGCATCTGAGCCGGCGCGCAAAATCATGGAAGAAATGGTGGAGAGAGGCATGGAGATCCCCCCCTCACTTGGAAACGGCTGCGTTTCAGCGTCCATCGGCAAAGGGCCCAACGGAACTCATGATGACTGCGGTGGGATCGACTGTGCGCTCGCAATGATGGCTGCAATGGATGCTTCGGTAGCGGGGACAGAGATGATCACTGTTGACAGTTATGCAAAGGTCGTTAGTGCGCTCGCCAATGATGGCGCCGTAGAGGAGGCCATTCTTCTCCTGAATACTATGGTCGCTGAACGTTTTTTCACTCCCAATCTCAGCACCTTCGCTGACGTCGCAATGGCAGCTGCTAAGGATGGCAAGCAAAGCGAGAGCGTTCTTCGGGTCCTCACCCTCGCAAAAGCCGCTGGGTATGAGTTGGATAACATAGCGTCTGTTGATTCTGGCCGTTCGCTCCTCGCGAGTGGCCTGATTGCCTCGGAGCAGATGGATAACGTCGCGCTTGGCCTTCGATTATTAACTGCTGCTGCCAAGGCAGAGGGATGTGCGCCGGATAGGGGTGATGATCTTGTGTGCTCGTCTTCTTCGGCCGCCCAGCGAGCCGCTACCCTCACACACAGGAGGGGGGTTGAAAAGGCGGTCACCGATGGCAAGTGGCAGCTTGCGGTAAAGCTCCTCGAGCTCATGACAGAAAGAAGTCTCAAACCCGCAACGAGCGTGTGGCGCAAGGTTGTGACATGTTGCGCCAAGGCTGCAAAGAGTCGCAAGGCGACCGCCCTGCTTCTTGACTGGGTAGCCCTTTCGAAGGACGGAAAGGCGGATAAGCCCCCGCTCGCCGTTTTTAACACTGTCGTGAATGCCTGCGAGATTTGCGGAGAGGAGGACCTTACCGTCCGGGTGCTGGACACCATGAAGGAGACACACGATACCGAGGGTAATATCATCACGACAAACATCGCTATGAAACGGCTGGCAAAGCTTGGGAGCTCAGTAGGCTGCGAGGGTATCATCATCGGTATGCTCCAATCTGGAATGGAGCCCAATGTTGTTTCGTACACCACTGCCATTGGCGCATGCGCAAAGGAGGGCATGAAGAACCCCGCCCTGGCATACGAGTGGATCAAGAGGATGCGATCGCGAAACGTCGAGCCCAACTACCACACCTACAACACCGCCCTCGCTGCATGCATCGACGGTAAGCTCGAGAGCACAATCATCGGCTCGAAGATTGCCGCCGAGATGCTTGCTGACGTCACCACCGAGCTCAAAGAAGGCATCAAGGGCGAGGCTGACATGGTATCCCGGCTACCGGACTCCTACTCGAAGGTCTTATCCCGAAAGCTCATGAAGCAGCTTCGAGATAACTGGCGCAACGATGATATCAACATGGCCGTAGCGAAGTCCACCGTCCGGGTCCCCCTCCTGAAATTGGTCGATTTCGACAAGTCCGAGGCCGGCTTGAAAATCAAGGAGCAAGAGGAGGAGAGGAAGAAAATCCGGATCCAGGAATGCGGGGAGGACGATGGGGAAACCGAGAGCGCTGAGTGCGAAATCGAATACGAAGCAGTCAAAAACCTGCATACTGTTGGTCGACGAATGATCGAGGTATAGGCACTAACCCTGATCGTCACGATCACTCACCCCATTCTGCCAGTACAATAATTTAATCTTTTTTTAAATCTCATTTGCATTATACTCCCAGCCGCTAATACTCAAAAGTTGCGCTATGAAACTGTTGAACATAGGTTTATCTTAATCTTTTGCAGAATTTTCAGAAAAGTTTTTTACTGCGAAGCTGCTCCCGCACCCGCACGCGCTCTCGCTGACGGGGTTGTCGACAACGGCGAAGCTGGAACGGATCATCTCGCGGACGTAGTCAATGGTCGAGCCTCTGACAAAACCGAGGGAGGTCCGATCTATAACCACTCTGGCCCCGTCCCTCTCGAAAATAACGTCATCGTCAGGATCGATGCCTGCCTCCTCCCCGTCCGCACCGTCGTTCCCCCCCAGCGGGGATGAATCCGATTCCAACTCGAACTTGTACTGGAAGCCGGAGCAGCCTCCGGCGTCGACGTAGACGCGGAGGTACAGGTCGTCGTCAGACCGCTGCGATGCGAGAGCCTTGATCTGCATGGCGCAGCTTTCCGTCACGACCACCGAGGTATCCCCAGTTCCATTGGGGTCGGTGGCGGCGGAGCCCGTTGGGGCGATCGATAGCGACGGCACCACTACCGCCGGCTGCCCCGCGTCGGTCCGAGCCTCGGTTTTGGTCACAGTTACCATCCTCCCAACGAGTCGCGGACGCGGCAAGTCTGCCGCAGTTGTTCGCAGCGGTGCGGAGAAGCTCGGAAGAAGCGCCAAGGCGCGGCGGCGCATGGAGGGGCTGGCCGCGGCACGGCGAAGAGCCAGTGGGACCATCGCTGCGAAGCTCCCTTTCCTCCTTCCGCGAGCCTTTTTGCGTGTCACACCACGCCTCAGGTTCGAGGTATTATATCTCTTGTCTCGGTCTTTCTGCGAGGGGGGCGTGGGTTGACAAAGTGGTGGGTGCGGATTGGTTCGCGAGCTGGTTAATAATGATCATCTGGTCAGCTGGTCAGCGGTACAGTATGCATACGATATTGTGTTCTTTCATCATTGTATGCATACTAGCTAGTACGAGGTGTACTCGAACTAGCTAGTCTAGTATGATGTACGAGCTCGTATACAACATGTACGACTCGTTCGAGTTCAGATGAGCTCGTAATAATATTACTCTAGTGCGAGTCGTATGTGAATGATAATACGGTATTTCTTACAGCAGGGACCAAAGCACACACAGGCAGGTATCCGTAAAAATATTTACATGTTACTTAATTTTAGGTGTAGAAAGTACGGGCTCTCAGACTAACAGGGTAAACTCATCGCATGAAAGGTTTGAACCTATGAAGTAGTTACAAAGATTGAAGCAGCACCCTGTCTTTATTCGTTACAGTTCCATTTTGTATCAGTTCCCGACCTCGTCACGTCCCAGGGCCTTGTGGATCTTTGGGGTGAGGGGCACGGCGATCGCAAGCCGCACGGGCTCGGTCAGTTTGGCAGCTAGCCAGGCGACGCCGAAGTTAGCAAAGTGGGGATTGTTCATGACGGACTCGGCATACGGGCGGCTCCAGTCGTACCTCGTCATGTACCTGGCGATGACCTCCGCGATCGACTTGGGGGCCTCGGCCTCTCCCTCCCCTCCTGGCATGCCGGGTATCCATTCCACTGCACTCATCACAGAGGCAGGGTCGAGCAGTCCAGAGTCGATTCCGGCAAAGAGAGACCCTAGAGTGATAAAATATAGCCCAAAGTACGCGAAAAAGAATGTAAGACCGTACTTCTGCACCATGGTACCGACAGACACCGCGCCCTTCTTCGCTGCGGCTCTCCCCTTGGCGGCTCCCTCTCGCGCCCTGATCTTGGCGGCCTTATAGCGCCCTCCTTTCTTCTGCCTTGCTCCGTTCCCTATTTTGCCGTCGTTTTCTCCGTCGTGATCGTCAGGGGAGCCTGGGCGTAAGCCAGAATTTGCTGCGGACGACGTGGACGATCGGGTGGTCGGTCCGCCGCTGAGGAGGCGCGACCCCATTGGGTGAAGGGCGCGCAGGGCGGCATACGGGGAAGCCACCGCGGAGGACCCGCGCGCTGCGCTCGCGGCAGCGAGGTCACGTGTATTTCGCCACGGTATGGGCCAACGGAGGTCCCATTCGCCACCAGCGGTCGAAGGAGACGAGGAAAAGTGTGCTCTATTCGTGGATGAGAGAGCAGGCGCGGCGGCGGCCCTACGTCCGGAGGGATGACGGCAGGCGCTGATCCGCAGTGGTGCCTGCCGACTGCGAATGGTGCCCGCGAGCAATGTCCGCACCACGGGGTTGGATATCGCAGGAGTCATTCTTGGTGGGCGCAATGGACGGTCACCCTGCAATCCTGGGCTTCTTGCTGGGTGTAAAGTGAGATGAATGAGGTGGTTCTAAATCAGAATGAGAATCTACAGAATCTACCTACGAGCTCGTAACCAGCTACATGTACGGAAATGAGTACGGTAGGAATTCCTGGAGTATGCATACTACGAGCTCGTACGTACTTACTCGTAGAGTACATGGTTTTTCTGTCAGCGAGGACTCTCTCGGGGGTATTTCCCTGCTACGTACTAGAGTAGTACATACATGATATAAATAGGCATGCATGGTTTAACTACACACGTGTACTACTACTGAGTACTCTAGGATTACCTACTACTGTATGCATAATAGCATATAGCATAGTACGACTACGAGAGTAGTACTGGAGTAGGAGTAAAATTTCCCACAAGTGTCTGCAAACCAGTATATTATCAAGACGTTGACACACCAGCAGTAAGGCAAAAATTGGCCTCCCTTATCCTCCTTCTCGAGGCTAGACAGGAAGTAAATAATAATATATTGTTAATAGCGAGTAAGATTAGACGAAAAGGGGGAAAAAATAGAGAAAAACGAATGTAAGGTGTAGGTTATTTATTTAATGGACAGGAAGTATAACTTACGTTGCTCTTATCCCTGTTCCAGCCCTTTGCCATTTCGTGGGGCACAGCAAGGACCGAAAAGACGATCCGCTGCCCCTCCCATGACGGCGTCCCGCGCAGCCCTAACCTCAAACATCCACGACTGCGCGACCTAACCGCCTTATTTTTCAATCACAAACGAAAATTCGGTGCCGAACTCCGACCTCAACGACCCCCCCCCTAGTAGCGCTTCATTTCCATGAAGCCTCAAGCAATTCGATGAACGCATCTGCGAAAGCCTTGTTTGTCCCTTCACTAACTATGGGTTTGGCTGGGTGGAACGTGAGCATCATTTTGCCATTGACTGTCATGGAGGACACTTGATAAAGACAGCCAGACCTAGAATGAGGCGTGGCGAAGTAAATTTCCTCAATGCCATATTTCCCATGTTTCGACTTGAGAGTTCCCCGATCAGTGTCACCCTCCCTTCGGACAGCTCGTTGCCGTTCGAAGACACCAACATTGGATACACCCGCACTATAAGCTCGGCCTTGACTAGCGGCACTTTCCGCTGTTAAATGAACCAAATTATTCATGTCGGATATGCTCATGGCAAAATCGAAGACGCGGGTCGCATGCCCTGGTCCACCCGACTTGACAAATGCAGAAGTCTGCTTCTTTCCCTCTCTCGCAAGATCCCAGAATATTGGAATTGCACTAGTTGTCGCACGCGCTCCCTCTCCCGAGAGATCCGGCAGCGGTCCGAGCATCAGGTCCATACTTCCCGCCATACAGGCAACCGATTCGAGCTGATCGAGCTGCTCTCCGAAACGTCTCATATCAAGGCTCTGTAGCACTTTGTAGTTCCTCTCCTTCTCTTCCTTTATCTGACCCCCGTTGATAAAATCGGTAGCTGTCAATGCAGCCGCAGCAGTTAGAGCATTAGTGACGGACACGCCTTCAGACCTGCATTTATTGAGCAGAGATGTGGTGCCATCACTGCTCAACGTGCGGAACTGCACGGCGGATTTGCGTGCAGATGCCCCAGCGTCAGTACCACCAGCGCTCCTGCCCGAAATTGTGGAGAGTGCACCTAGGAATCCTGCTCCGCCGTCCGTGTCCTCTCTCTCTTCGTCTGGGACAATGACGGGGGAACGAAAGCCTTCCGCCGCCTTGCCTGCTACATATAAGGCCGTCCCAAGACCCATACCATCCAACTTAACATCTTCCCACTTGTTACCGATTCCCAAGACACTCTCCTCGAGGCTTAGTGGCATTTCTGCTTGGACAGCAGTGTTCAATTCCCCCGCAACATTGGCAAGAATTTGGTCCAAGAGCAAGTTGGCACTGCTCTGGTCTGAGATGCAGTGGTTGAAGCTGAAGACAAGGGCCGAGGGAGCGTCGGGTGAGGCCATGCGATGCAACTCAACCTTCCAGAGGGGACCATTGGCCGTATCGCACCACGAGCCATCGTCCAAATCCTCACGGAATCGCGCTTCCCACGAGGATCGCAGCTCCGCGTCAGAGGACAAGTCGACAACCCTGAGTATGCCTTCTGCGCCAAACCCAATCAGTTCAGGAGCGTCAGCGGGAGGCGCCACAAATCTTTCGGGATCTGGATTTCCTTCGCGCACCATCTGGAATAGGTCGATGCGCTTCTCGGGCTCTCCACTTCCTGATACCTTGGCGCGAAGAAGCGGATGCGCGCTAAGCGCGTCGTCAATGGCCGCCTTGAGAGACTCGGTTGGCGGAGTGGCAGAAAGGAGTGCGACGCATACATGATTCATTTGCGGGAAGGGCGCTGGTGCCTCGGGTTTATTCAGGTAGATGGAGTACTGCCTCGGAAGCATAAGCAGCTCCTGGCTGCCGAGTGAGCGGGAAAGGACCCTGCTAGCAGATTTAGAGCTCTGACCCTCAGTGCCATCGGTGGTATCGTCAGTAGTACTGATCCCGGACGCCAAAAGAGGCCAGCTCCATTGAATTATTCCTGTAATCGATGACTTCGAGATGGGATCAACTGAAGACGTGAATTGTTGTGGTCGCCTGGATGGTGAAATTAGGAATGAATTGCATCCACCGAAGAAGCCAAGACAAGCCAATATAAACGCGAGATATCCTTTTACGATCGGCATATTCTATAGAATGAAGCGACCGTGTCCTCGAGTTTTGATCAGGCTCCTCCGACCAGCAGCCCTGGCAAGCGACAAGTGGGGATGAGCCGTGAGATTGGTGTTTGTTGTATGCCATATGCGTCCTTCACTAAACACACATACTAACATGTGTAAGAATCCTAGCTCTGAGTACGTCCAGTTTCATTCGCGGATGAGGTTCTTAATGTGTTTACGTGGTACACTACTAGCTAGTAGCTTGTAGTCCAATCGGTTTGTTTGTCGTCAAAACAACCATTTTTGGATTCCATTCAACGGAGTCCGAAGTATATAAACGATTACGGAGCTCCCCGCACCAAAACAAGTGTCTTCTTTCAATTAAAATATAAATATATTTGCTATTATCGATGGACTTACTGCTATAAACGCAAAAACAAAATTAAAATCAAAAGTAGATACACTCTTTCCCCCGATCCTCGCGCTTCAACTTTGCCACGCGTAATGTAGTCGGGAGCTCTTTCCCTACATGGGCGGAATGATTCGCTCATGTTTTTAACAAGGACTCGCTTACAAGCAAGTACGTTACGTTTAGTCATCCATATCAAACCACCAGTATCAACATGAAGACCGCCGCCGCTTTCCTTGTCCTCGCCGCTTCGGCTTCTGCCTTCGCCCCTGCCCAGCAGGTAAGTATTTGTTCGAGTGACCGTTTGAATGCTACGCTGGAGCGAAGGATTCTGGTTCGTTCCCATATTGCATTGCCTTTTCGCTCACCCTGTCACTTCCTCTCGATGTCGTTCCCTCCATCATCTCCGCCAGGGTGCCCGTTCCATGGCCATCTCCTCCAGCATCGAAGACATGGCAGGATCTACAGCCCCCTTCCCGGCCTTTGATCCTCTTGATCTCGCTAGTCTCGGCTCTGAGTCTACCCTGGCCTGGTTCCGCGCCGCTGAGCTGAAGCACGGTCGCGTAGCCATGCTTGCCACTACCGGCTACCTCGTTCAGGGCGCCGGCGTTCACTTCCCCGGTATGCTCTCCTCAGACACCTCCTTCGAGTCTCTTTCTGCCATGAAGCCCCTCGATGCCTGGGCGGCCGTTCCCGACGGCGGAAAGCAGCAGATCATCGCCACCATCCTAATTGCCGAAATCATCTCAGAGACCAACGGCACCCACTACACCAAGGGCGGCAAACTCCCCGAAATCGTTTTCCCCCCCATCGATTTCAGTGGAGTTGATGAAGCGACTCTTCAGAAGAAGCGCAATGCCGAGCTCAACAATGGCCGTCTTGCCATGATCGCTATCGCGTCTTTCATTTCCGCTGCTAACATCCCAGGCGCCGTTCCTGCACTCTCTGGCAACCCCGCCTTCTAGATTTCAAGCGCACTAAGAAACTAGGGAAAAATGAGATGGATCCAAGTTTCCTTTTCATAACAGGAAATGGGAAGAGGAGTGTCCTGAAGAAGGACAGGCGGCGTTTCTCTTGGTTCCGGAGCTGCTCGCGGACGGTTAATCAAGTGTTGATGACGTTCTGCGCGCAAACCTAATTGGGTGGGTTATGGGGCATTTTAATCTTAAAGCGTCTCGAAGCCGCCCGGAGACGATGAATGGATTGTTCATGTTTTGTTGGAGAGTGAACGGACATAAGCAACTTGACTCGACGTTGTGGTGGGAGCGGAGGGTACTTGTCGTTTCGGAGTGGTCGAACGAATACCCTTCTGGTGGGAAATTAAATATCTTTACCTTACACAGATTTCTGTATAGAGTAGGATTGACAGAATGAACTAGTACTAAATAAGTTTTTGCAAAATTCAATCATACAGTCCACCTCTCCACCTCAAATCAGGATGGAGCTTCCTCGTTCTTCCGTCTCATTCTATTGGCGCTCGCGGACAGCAATCTCTCCTGCTCGGCGATAAGATCTGCGGTGACTTCACTATCACGAAATGCCTTCTTTCGTTTTCTCTTCACCTGCGCCGTCGCCTTCGACCTTTCCCCATTGCCAACACCATCCTTCTCACGTTGAATTTGAAGTTTCCGCCTTTCCTCCCACAAGCATATATTGTTTTGCGCCTGATCAAGATAACGTGACAGTCCGAGTTTCTCAAGGCATGTTCTCACGTCATGCTCGCCCACTATCCTTGCCAAGTCATCATCCTTGGCACCGTTTGTAGCGGCCGTCCTGACATTTTTAAAATTATACGTATCTATCATCGATGCTTTTGTGACCTCGCTGAGTTGTCTGTCAGCGTTTCCGGTTGTGGAATGATTGGACAGATTCGCTAGCTCCGACGCTACCAGGGCCAAGAATTCCGAGTGACACAAGCGCAGACCCTCAATGGCCGCATCGGTGCATACTAACTGTCTATGGGATGAAACATGGTCTTCATGTGAAATGGGATTCAATCGGCTCTTCTGCTGTGTGTCCTGACCTTGCGCATTAGCTTTATCACCTGTACCAATCGGCCCAGCAATGTCAGCGATATTCACGCCCTCAGGTGCAATTCCTAGACGCATCAAACTATCGACAAACTTTCCCGGACCAAAGTCTCCCTTCGGAGCACGAGTAGATAAGTTCATACTATTGTTTATGGTCGCTTGTGGGCGCTGCGAGGGGCGTGGGCGTGGGAGTGGGGCATCGTGGTTCGGGTAGTGACACGACTACACCACAGGACCAGCACCAGAGCAAAAGTAGTATGCAGTATTATTTTGCATAATATACCAAGCTTGCAGGTTGTATGGATCCGTAGGTACTTCCTACACACAAAGACGAGGTCGTGAGGAAGTACGAGGGAATTACTAGCTTTTCTTGGTCAACCTTTGAGGTGACCTAGTAGGAAGAAAATGTTCCAACTGACCTCGAAATAAAAAGTGATGGAGATGTACTGCTATATTAGGTGCAACTCTCCATTAGTTCGGTTTCAAAAGTTGTGGGACGATATTTGTTTCATTTCTCAATATTTCTACATTTTTACGGTTTACAAAGAACCATCGTAAAATTAACGAAGGGACAACCTTTGAAGGTGAAGTAGGAACAAATGTTTCCAACTGACCATCGAAATAAAAGTGATGGGGAGTTGCCTCATATATAAATGCGACTCTCCATCACTTTGGTTTCAAAATTTGCTGGGCAATTTTTTTCTACATTCTACATTTCAAAAATCCATGAGATATCCGAATTCCTTTTTATGTTGATATACAGCTACACTAGCCCTTCGAAACATGCTATTTAAGAACTCAGAACGCAATGCCACCCCTACTGTTCACGAACGATGACAGATAAGTACTGGTTTACTTGTTGTCTCTAGACAAGAACTCCCCCTTCGCGGTATCGACCATGACTAATTCTCCCTGTTCGAGATATCCCGGGACGGTGATGGTGGCACCGGAACTGAGGACTGCGGGCTTTGTGTGGCCCTGATTGATGATATGAATAAGATGGGTGTGTATGTGCGAGAATGTAGGGAGGTTACAGCAGTGATATAGAAAGTGATAGGAAAATGAGAGACGTCTATGGGAAACTCTACAACATAGCAAGCGTAATACAATTGTGAGAACCTACCTGGACAGAGTTGCCCTTTACGCTGGGCTCGGTCTCAACGATCTCATAGGTCACTGTCTGGGGAACCGCTACCTCAATTATGCTCCCCTTGAAGTCAATAAGGGTGACCTCCATGCCCTCGGCTACCCATTTCTCGACATCTTCGCACACTGCTGAGTCAACGACGGTCTCCTCGAACGTTGTCATGTCCATAAAGAACATGTTACCGTTCTGTTCAGCAGAACCACAAATAATTGATTTAATCCGAGAATACGACGATGCCCAATCGAACCAATCGTACGATCATAAAATGAAGACATTAGCAGGGCCGAAAGCAACGCAGCAGGAGCCACAGGAGAAGAGCAAATAAATGTGTGAGTAGGTTGCAACGGTGACTACGAAAGGTAACTAGCCCAGATTGCATCCGCTAGAATGAGAAGATGTGGTACAGATCGAGTTACGCGAACTGTTGTAGAAACATTTCCGATCATTGCTGACCGATCTTAGGAACCCACCTCGTCAGAGTATGTGTATTGGGATGGTTTCTTCTCGATCATGGCGGTCTCAAACTTCTCCCCGGACCTGTACGTATTCTCGAGGGTGTTTCCCTTCTTCAAGTTCTTAAACTTTATGGTGGTCTTGGCGGCACCGCGGGCCTGCTTCATGATACTGAAGCTCAGAACCTTCCACGGATCGCCATCAATTTCGATCGTCATGCCATTCTTGATGTCGGACGTATCTATGGCGACGCCGAGGACAGTGCCGGACGGGCGGGAGAAGGCGGTAGGAGCTGCCGGGGCGAAGGCGGCGGCGGAGCCGGCGAGGAGGGCGAGGATGGGGAGCTTCATTGGGGGACTTTGGGGTTAAGTTTGGAACGATGCAGGAAGGTGCCTGGCAGCACACGAGCATCGACAGATCGTTGGGCGCAGTCGCGCCTCTTCACCGTCAGAAACGAACCGTCGTCAGCGACGAGCGAAAGTTAAGCCAATTCATCAAGCATTAATCATAACACAGCTCGCGTTGTTTTTCCAACAGGAAAGGTGCTACTACTCTAGAGTAGTATGCATAAAGCACGTACATAAAACAATGTAGTTAGCAAGTACGTGGTGTGATTACCAACATTCTAGTCCGTAATTCGGGGGCCTGCTGGATGACGCAGGGAGAAAACCCGTTGGTCGGGTTTGATACATACTCTAGTACTAGCTAGTAGGAG
>Ga0315315_10005421_pt1 | contig 11775 bp, 14 predicted proteins | sample M140m3416metaG_FD_203699 | JGI IMG/M metagenome (GOLD analysis project Ga0315315, IMG submission 203699) | Ammonia-oxidizing marine archaeal communities from Monterey Bay, California, United States - M1 40m 3416 | ecosystem: Environmental > Aquatic > Marine > Intertidal zone | place: USA... | reverse complement strand
TTCTAATAATGATCTATTATATAAAGATCCAATACGTTCTGGATATAATACAACCCCTAATACATTAAGTTTTAATCAACCGATTAATAAAATGCAGAAATATAATTTACAACAATTAAATAATCCAAATTTAATTAAGTTTAATAATAATTTTACTCCTCAGGGAAATAACCAACTTGTTCAATTGAATAAAGGAATAGGAAATGATACTCAAATGATACCAGGTAGAAATTTAAGGAATGATCTACTACCAAAAGAGGAAAATAATTCACAAATGATACCTTATGGAAATAATAATTTAATTAATTTTAATAATGAAATTAATAAGTTTAAATATATGTCAGAAGAATTAATGAATAAAGATGAAGAAATTCAAAAATATAAAAATGAATTATATAAATTACAATTATCACTTAATGATATACAAAAAGAACAACAGAGTGCAGTTTCAAGTGAAATAGAAAATAAATTATTAAAATTAAAATTAAATGAACAATACAATATTACAAAAGAAATTACTGAATTAAAACATAAAATAAAAAAGTCAAGAATGGAAACTAAAGACAAAGAAGGCGAAATTAATATGCTAAAAAAAATTATTCATAAACAATATACAGAACTATCAAAAAAAAATAAAAAAAATACATTAGACGAAAGTGAAAGTAGTGGGAGCGAATATAGTGAAAGCGAATATAGTGAAAGTGATTATGAAAGCGAAGAAGAAGAAGAAGTTAAAACTAAACCAGTATATAAGAATAGTATATTGAAAGATATATTAAAGAGACATATTAAAGCTCCAGAAAAAAGGATCGATAAATTATTCTTTGATATGAAGATAACAGAAAAGACAAAAATTACAAAACCATTATTAGTATCTATACTTAACACCTTTAAAAAATAATAAAATATTATATTATAATATATGAAAGAATGGGTATCACCTATACCAATGGAGGTCAACCTTATATGGATAGGAAATCAAGACTATCCCGATTATTTTAAATCGTTTCTAAAAACATATGAACAATTTATGCCTGATTTTGATATTAAAATATGGGGTAATAAAGATTTAACACGTAAAAACTTCCCTATTACATATGATTATATTCAAAAAGCTAAGAAATTACACGGTAAACCAATGATAGATGAATATGGAGAAGCAATGTTAAATTTTAAATTAGAACCCTTAAAATACTCAAAATGGGCACAAATAACAGATTTAATGCGCTTAGAAATAATTTATAGTCATGGGGGTTATTATTTTGATACTACTTTTGAGATATTAAGGCCTCTTTATAATTTATTAAATAAAGAGAAAATTAAGTTTGTAGGGTGTAATGAATATCCGCGGTTTAAAAATGCTGATATCTTATCCAATTCATTTTTTGGAGCAACAAAAAAAAATTCAATACTAAAACGATTATTAACAAAAAGAAAATTAAATAATATTAATTTCTATGATATGGCAGTTGATTTTCAAACCGGACCAGGTTATTTAAGATCGGGTATTAATCTAAATGATAATTATTATATATTTCCATCGACTTATTTTTATCCTTTTGTTGAAGAATATTCTCCAGGTCAAGATCCACCCTATCGTAAATCAAGTAAAAATAAATGTCATGGTAAAAAAAAAACTAAAAAAAAGAAACTTCGTCTAAAATCAAAAAAAGGATATATTGAATTTCCCTGTAAAAAATATCCTAAATCATATGCTCTTAAACATTGGCAATTAGGGAAAAGTTGGATGATTACTGAATATTTTGTTCTAGATAATTCAGATAATAGTATAAAAAATTATAAAATTAATTAATACCTAAATTTTCAAAATATTTTCCATCCGAAGTCAATTCAAAGTTTTGATGATCCCATCCCCATTCACAGAACTGTGCTTTGGCGGCCTTTTCGTTATGCGGAGCAGCGCCCGGGAAGTTCCGTCGAGCAGGGTGCATGTCGGCTCCACATTCAGCCTTCGAGGCCTCGGAGCAGACGGAGCCGGGACGACCGCCGCTGAGCTCAGCGGCATTGTCGCTTCTATTAAAGTAGGGTATCTGAGAATATCCCGGGCCACCGCCGAGCTTGTATGGACCCTGTTCGAGCGCCGCGCTGTGGCGGGGGTCAGTGAGCGGTTTGGGGCTCTGTGGTGGGAGGCGAAGAAGGGCGCCTGCTTGACACCATCCCTTTGCCAAAGATTTTACGCTTGTAGGACTATCACGCCAACCGGTCCCAGGATCGACGAGGGAAAGTCGGGGCAAACCATATGACGCGAAAGAACTGTACCAGGCCGAAGTCCTACCTTTATATTCCTTCATGCTGGTATCATCACTTACACAATGGCAAGATTTTCCTTCGCCATCAGCACCTTCGTTTGTTCCACCGTTGCGTAATACATTGACCCCTACCCCATTCGTACCATCAGTCCAATGTTCTTCTTGTTGATCGTAAAAGTTTTCTACCCATTTCTTTTTCGCAGCATTATACCTACGTAGCTCGGCCCTTTTCTGGCGCGCGACCCTCTGATTGCGATACCGACATCGACGGCCACGTCTCCCCCGATGACATCTCCGAGGTCTTCGGTTATCGATACTTCCTTTTCCCCCTCTAAGTGGTACTGTCTTTCCCCGACCTAAAGTAACATAGTTCCCGGTGCGACCGGTTGTAGGATCTATCTCGTCGACTGTCTTCACCGTACTAGGATTGGGTTCGGCGTGTGCTGTAAGCCCTAGTTTCCCCAACTTCCTTCCTCGGTTGTCGGTTCCAGTAGGGTCCATAACAGGGCGACACCTTAACAACGCCTTTCCTGTACTACGCTGGTGATAATGGTCTAATTGCAATCCATTGTCTTGGTGACATTTACACTCACCAATACCTTTACCATCGTGTGTAGGTTTACCGTTTTTAGCCATATCATACCTATCTTGCCACCGTGGAACCCCCCACCAACTTAATCTTCGCCGATTTGCAGACGACCTCGGATTATCACTATGAAACTGTGCCCACCATCCGCTAGCATTATCCCCACCGACCCTCTGTTTATTGTATGGGTCATCAAACCATTCGTCATCTATTAACTGGGGACCGCATACTTTAACACCACTCTGTTCGATTTCTGCCCTTTGATCTTCCGCATAGTCTCGATCCATCTGGTCATACTGATCCTGTCCTTCAACAAGGACCCTCTTATCCACCACTACACGTTTGTATACTAAAAATAACAACACCAAAACAAAAAATAGCAATACTTGATCCTTCTTGTTCATTCTTTATTATATTATATTATAATAATTTAGTTTTTATTTCAGGGAGTATTGATTGAATATTTATTACACTACAATCTAGAACTTCTTGTTTTTTTTTATTTTTATGATAAAGTATATTAGACTCTATCTTATATTCATTATCAGCCTTTTTAAAAGATTGTTGTATTTTTAACATAGATGGTTTATTAGATGTTGAAATAATGAAACCTCTATTTAATGGAGGATAATGTACACATCCTGTTAAGTGTGTCCTCATATTTGTAACTGGACACCTTTCGTGACCTTTTTTAATATTATTACTAATTGATCTATTGCTACTATATTCTTCAATAATATTCTTTTGTTCTTTATGAAGGTTAATTTTATCATTTTTGTTTTGATTAATAAATAAGAAGTAAAATATTAATACTATTAATAATACAATAATACTTAGTTTAATATCTTTAATATCCATTATATTATTACTATTTATTATTTATTATTTATATACTAAAAAAATACTATTAATATCAATATCTTGAATAATAAAAATCTTTTTATCTTCGTGTTCTCCCTTTATTTGAGTCCAAATATCTTCTTTAATTAATTCTATAATTAATTCTTCATTCATAAAAAATACCTCCATATTATTATTCTTTCTGTCACATTTGAATCCTAATGCTCCAGTTTCTTCTTTATGTTCATCATATATTCTTAATAATTGATCTATATTTGGTTGTATAAAATCATTAATATATTCTGGGAGACTATCTGCACCTTGGATTTCCTCCATATTTATGTAAGGGTTATTTTTATTTAATTTTTTTAAAACGCTCTAGTTCTTTATGATAATTACTATTTCCTCTATTACTTTGTGTATAAATTAATTTCAAAATATGCCGTTCTCCATCAATTGTAGGTGAAACATGATGTTTGTATCCTTTTGCTTTAACAAGTAATAATGAATTCGGTTCTGTCCATTGTGTATGTAACCTTCCATCAAAATCTATCCATTCAGTAAAACTATTCGATTCATTATTGATTGTATATACAGCTTCATATTGAGGTTTATCATAAAGAAGTGTATCTATATGCCAATCCATACCATTTGAATCTTCTGAATAAATACGATGTTCAATGGGGAAATTAGACTTAAATACCTTTTTTTTTAAAATTTTATTTATTCTTCTTATCTTTTGAGGAGAATAAAAAATTTTACTAATTGTAGGGTTATTTAATGGTTTAATATACCTAAACTTTTCAAATATAAAACCTTCCTTATCCGTATTTAATTGTTTTATATAATTATGTTCTTTTTTAGTAAGGAAATCTGGTATATAAATTACATTATTCCTAGTTATATACTGGAATGATATTTTATATAATATAAATATTATTATTGTTATTAAGAATATATTCTGTTTGTTGTATTTCATATATAATATATTATTTATTATTTTTCAGTAATAGATCTTATAAGGGTGGATTGGAATTCTTCTTCTTCATCTTGTATCTCCCTCATTATTCTATTAAGAGGCGATAATACACGGTCAATAACTTCATCAAAACGATTTGTACTTTCTGTAATATCTTGGACCCCGTCTATATTTAAACCAGCTACCTGTTCTGGTGTTAAAGTAGTTACTGAAGTCGGGATTAATGAATGGGGTAGTTCTATTTGTTGCATAAATATATTTGAATCACTTATTATTTCAGATTCTGGTTCTGGTTCTGGTTCTGGTTCTGGTTCTGGTTCTGGTTCTGGTTCTGGTTCTGGTTCTGGTTCTGGTTCTGGTTCTGGTTCAGTTGGAAATTCAGTACGACATATAGGACAAGTATTATTATTTTTAAACCAAGGCAATATTCCTTCGCATTCTTCTTTCTTATCCCCTCTATGGAAGTAGTGTGAACCGTCATTACAAGGTAATTTTATAACAAAATCGCCCTTATTAAAGTTATCTTGACAGATTGCACAAGATAATTTTAATTCATCGTCGGTATTAATTTCAATCATTTCTAATTTACTTTTAAAATCTTCAGATAAAGGTGATATTATTTCTTTTATTTCATTTAATTCATCTAATGATTCCTCAAATATATTTTCAACCCGGGGTATTATGATTACACGGTTATTTAGTATCTCTTCAAGTAGGCGTTCCATTGTCATTTCGGGCGCCGGGAATCGAGTAGCCATGTTCTATTATATCTATATTATATTTTTCTTTTATTATTTTCTTTAAATCCTTAATTATTTCTTGCTTTTCTTTATTATATAATGATACGAAATTATTATATACTTTGTTTGAAATATTTACTTGTTCATAATAGATACCTTTCTCCATATGTATTACAAATTTATTCTATTGAATGAATCAAATTTTAATATTGTTTAATAATAAATGAAGTTATCATATGAAGAAAACCTTAAAAAAGATGCTGAATGTAATTATATAGATTTTGATAAGTTAAATGCGCACCATATTTTACGATCATGTATTAATAATCCAAAGGAATCTAATCCTGTAAAAAATAAAGGGTCTATCAATATGAGTATTCAAGAAGGGTTTTCATCAGATAATGCATCAAATGGGGGCGGGGTTTCATATATACCCAACGGTAGTTGTCACGATGGATATGAAAAAGATGAAAAAGGAGAATGTATTCAAAAATGGAGGGGTCGTCATAGAGATGGAAACTGGCAAAGAGGACATTTTGTTGATACAATTCACGATAGTAAAGATAATTATAAGGTATGTGGTGAAAATGGATTTTTAGGATTAGATAATGGATATATAAAATGTGGAGAAGGTAAAGAGGAAGAAAGGGAAATTATAGGTTTTGAAAATGGTACAATATTTAGTAATAATCATTCTGACTTTTAGATCAGAGTTGATAAACATTTATTAATATAATATATAGGGAAATAACACTGATATATATTACTATTTAAATAAACATTTATAGGATTTAGCCTCGAATCGCTTGTCCACCCCACATCATTAATATAATTTATTAATTTTTGTTCATCTTCATTTAATATTTCTAATTCATCAGTACAATTATTATATAATTTACGATAATAGAATATTTCAGATGTAATTTCATTAAAATGATAGAATGAATATATTAAATAGAGTAAATTAAGGAATATAATTAATTTAAAATAAGCATTCTTTTGACGTAATTCTCTAATTATATTTAACATATTGTTATTTGTGGCCTGATTATTATTATTATTAACAATTACCTTAACTATATAATGGGTTGATTCATTATTAACATATTCTTTAATATCAGCCCTACATATCGGACAAATTATTATATTATTGCTATGTAAAAATCTCCTCATACAACTTTTACAAAATGAATGCTCACAATTTGTAATACATAAATCATTATCACTGATACTTTGTAAACAAATAGGACAACTATTTAAACTTACTTCATTTTCAGGTTCCATATTTACTTTATATATTATTTTGTTTCTAATTTTCTTTAAACATTATTCTATCTGAAATCTTCATATTATGTAAACGTATTGATCCACTATTCATTTCTAATACATATTTTGATTTTTTATTAATACTAATTGGTATTAATGATAATGGTACTGTATCTTCAACATAACCTACAATTACCATGTTATGGTCTAGGAATATAACATCTAATGGTATATATGTATTTTTCATCCACATACTATTATTTTGGTAATGCATTTTGAATAACATACCTTCATTATATCTTAATTTATTCCTTCTGAACATTAAACCCCGTTTTATTTCATTATTATTTTTAGATACTTTCCCATAAATTTTATGTTTTTTTCTTAAAAAAAATAAAAAATAAATAACCAACAGGATAATTAAATATAAAATATTTTTATTCATCTATATAACTTGTATTAAAATAATTTATGAAAGATCTTCAAGGAATCCACTTTCCTCTTCCTCTTCCCGATGAAACCTTCGATTCGAATAATTACTATAGTTTGCCTTTTCAATGTATTGTTTGACAAGTCCCTTAACTGTATTGAAGCTTTGATCCCTGTCTGATGTATTCATTTCAACAGAAACAAGTACCTTATTCGTTGAAGAATTATTCTCTTCAAAAACCAGGTGTTCAAAACGAAGGAACTTCATCCGAATTTTCCGGTCCTTACAAATATTAATATTCATTTCTTCATCTGTATGGTAGTTATCACAGGTAAGAATATCAGACTTAAGGGAATTAATATTTTGACCACCCTTTCCAATAAACTTAGGGATCATATGTTCCTCCATTGGAGCCTTAAAGACAAACTTAGTATTATACTTTGACCTCCTCTGATTCTTCTTCTTCTTCATAAAGATTTCTTCATGAAACATTGTATTATCCTTGAGTTTTTCCAATACACCATACGAAGGACATCTAAGTACAGCAAGTACGGGTGGATCTTGTGTATCATCTACTTCAATACTACAGTAGATACTATCACTATTTGTATCCTTCTTAGTCTTTCCAATGATATACTTCTTTAGATTACAACCGCCTTTCCCAATAAATCCACCAATATCATCCTTACCAATTGAAAGAGGAATTGTAATACTAACCTGGCTTTTTGATTTAGAATCGTCCTCCGGGACAACACTATCTCCATCATTAGAGACTTCATCGTCACCCTTGGAGACATCGACTTCATCTCCACCCTTGGAGACCTCGACTTCATCTCCACCCTTGGAGACCTCGACTTCATTTCCACCCTTGGAGACCTCGACTTCATTTCCACCCTTGGAGACCTCGACTTCATCTTCACCTCCACCGCGAAGTCTTAGTACTAGATGGAGAGTAGATTCTTTTTGAATATTATAATCCGCAAGGGTCCTTCCGTCTTCAAGTTGTTTTCCAGCAAAGATCAAGCGTTGTTGATCCGGTGGGATACCTTCTTTATCTTGAATCTTAGCCTTAACGTTTTCAACCGAGTCACTTCCTTCAACCTCAAGAGTGATTGTCTTTCCGGTAAGAGTCTTTACGAAGATCTGCATAATTTCTTTTCTTTCTTTTCTTTCTTTTCTTTCTTTTCTTTCTTTTATGATTATTAATTAATTTTTATTAGGTTTCAAATTTTAGTTATAAAGTTCTTTTATTTCGTTTGTGAAATCAATTGGATTAATATGTGGAGATTCTTTAATCCTATAATTAACATCTTTTATATATCCACACAATGGATCGAAAATCCTTAAAGATACGGGTAAATCTAATAAATACAAATTCCAGAAATTTAGTGAAGATACATTACAATTAATAATTTCGTAGAAATAATCTGGTTCTTCTACAATCATTGCATATTCTTCTAATTTTTCCTCATTATTATGATATTTAATACAAAAATTACATTGACAACCAGGTATCCATTTTTTATTTTCAGGTAAAGTATTAAAATCTAGATGTAAGAAATGGATATTTTGAATAATACATTTCCTATACTCGTTATCAATATACTTTTTATAATCACACCACATAGGCCTTAATTTTCTATTTAATAAATCTTCTTTCCAATACATGTTTAAAGCATGGCGATATATCTTTCTTTGTACTTCTTCAGGTAATTGTATTATCTTTCTCCTTAATTTTGATCTCTTCGAAATCTCTGTACGGAGTTCATATTCTAGTATATTATACCGTTTGTATTTGAAATTATCTATTTCCATTTGCTTTTTAAAAATTTCACCGACATATTCTTCTTTTTTATGAAGTCTTTTAAATCTTCTTATTTTACGTTCCATAGAAAGATTCTTTTTTAATCTTTTAAATAAAAAAATATCATTTATTAAAAACATTATTTGTTGATTTTATATTTTATAAATTGAAGGATAATCCATTTTTCCCGTGGGGATCTTGCTTGATTTAGCATAATTCTTAGCACTTCAGTAGTATAGTATTCCATTTTCTATCATATATTAGTATATACCTTCATTTTATTTATGTTTCAAATTTTAGTTAATGAATTCCGTATCCCCAGTTGGCTCAATTACTAAACACCATTCATATTCTTGTGGAAACCCTTTCCATTCATTATAATTATTATAATCCAGATATATTTCTTCATAAGAATTCGTATTTAGATACAAGATTTTAGAATTTCTACTTGCCCGATAATAATGTAATGTTTCGTTTTCGTGTTCATAATTATATTCTGATAATTCTGCAATACCTTCAATAGATTGAGCATCATATTCTCCCTCATTTTCTTTATATAACTCGATTGCTTTTTCTTTATCTTCTGTTTTGATTTCATGTTCCCTTTGGAAAAGATATGTTCTTTCCCCCAATATTTTAATTTCAAGCATTAATTTTTCTCTTATATCAGTATAGGAATACTGGTTCATATCATTAAGACGATGTTTTTTATTGATAGACCTTGAAATACTCCATTCAGGTCCTCTACCAATTGGAATACGATATCTTAAGAAATCTTCGCAATTTATATCTTTTGAGGAATACAAGTTATTGTAATGTTTGTCCAGCCCCCAGTTCGCAATCCACGCCAGCTCCGGCCACTTCCAGGCCAGCTCCGCTGGATTATTCATACGATTAACTTCCCTTTCCTCAACCAATTTAGGTGGAGAAGTATCTGACCATTTACGTGGTTTGGTTTTTGGTACTGGATATAATGTCCTTAACAATAATAAATTATTATATACAATTCTTATTTTTTTTACTTCTTCTTCTTTACTATATTTAAATATAAGATACAATGTTTTAATGATCTCATTTGGTAGCCCGAACATACTACCTACTTGTAGGAAAACTTTTTTAATTTCTTCATGTCTACTCATAAGATTTTTTGTTTTTTCATTCATTTTTTGAGACATAATCCCTTTATAATTAATGTTAAAAAAAAAGATACAAATACAAAATCAAATTTACAATACAACTAGAAGATATTAACGCGACGTCATTGTTCTGGTAAGCTCTTGTCCTTCAGCATCTAGCATTTCCTTTTTAATCTTTAGGATTACATTACAATCGATATAGTTTTCTTGAATACCCCTTGGTACTTCCGAAACCGTAAATGTGTGGATGTGTGAAAGAACCTGAGTATTCTTAAATGGCGGCTGGATACAATTGATACTTGAAAGTTCCTTATTGTCATAGACTTCATTAATTGCCTGAAGGACTTTTCCCTTATCCGTAGAAACTTCATCATTTTCCTTATTAAATAGCTTATAACCAGGCGCGGGGGCATACCTTACTTCATCTGGAAGAGATGAAATAACGGTTGCAAGGAATTCTCTAATCCCCGTATCAAGTGGAAGCCCCATTTTATTCGCCATATCAATTACATTAGAACCACATCGTGAAATTTCAACATTATCTTCAAGATGCTTTACGGCCATATTGACAGTTGTGATACGGTCTTCAAGGTCCGAAACCTCTTCAGCATTAGAAGGTAGCATTTCATTAAATGTAATTTCTCCCGGACTACTACCATTCTTGACAACCATTAGATGGGATACTTTAGAACTACAGTTTTCTCCCAAGTCCCTACCAGGTTGGCCAAGTGGTTGAACGACTGTATATTGGTCATTATTAAAGATAGGAATATCTACCTCCTCAAAGGTAGACCGGTATAGATGAAGACAGTTAAAACCGTGTTTAACTACTGTCTTAGCCTTTTCCGGATTAAAGAATTGATCAAGGTGATATTCTTCAAACTTTTCGGTAAAGTCAACAGCTTCAGTTGGTACGATACTACGGAATACTTCTGTTTGACTCTTCCCGCTAAACAGACTCTCCCACTTTTCATTATAAGACTTCATATTACTTCTAATAGTTCCTTCGTTGTTAAATGAAAGGGTCATATCTCCGCCATATGAAGGTTGCGATTGCGTAGACCCCATGGAGTTCTTTTTGAGTTCTTTTTGAGTTCTTTTTGAGTTCTTTTTGAGTTCTTTTAAGTTCTTTTAAGTTCTTTTAAGTTCTTTTAAGTTCTTTTAAGTTCTTTTAATTTGTTTGTTTAATTAAACTCATTAGATACTTTTCAAATTTTGATTTAAATGATATTAAAGTATTTAAAAACTTAATACGAATAATAATTATTCCCATATAGTCTAGATGGTTAGGATAGCTGGTTTTCACCCAGCCGACCCGGGTTCGAGTCCCGGTGTGGGAATTCGCCACTATAGCTCAGTTGGTTAGAGCGTCGCACTTGTAATGCGAAGGTCGTGAGTTCAACTCTCATTGGTGGCTTACTCAATATAGCTCAGTTGGCAGAGCAGAGGACTGTAGTTCCTAAGGTCGCTGGTTCGAATCCGGCTATTGAGAATTAATTCTATTATTTTTTATTGGTATTAAAGATTTCTTTAAGTATTACAATACTTCTTTAAGTATTATATTATTTTAGGCTGTCATAGAAAGGAAAATTTAATTTTCTCGATATTTCATGTTTCAAGAACAAAAAAATGTAGTCGTTTAAAAATAATCGGAGTCGTTAACGTCTATTAAAAAAAAAATCGGAAAAATTAATTTTTTTGCGAGTAAAAAAAATCTCCTAAAA
>Ga0315315_10005420_pt1 | contig 11776 bp, 10 predicted proteins | sample M140m3416metaG_FD_203699 | JGI IMG/M metagenome (GOLD analysis project Ga0315315, IMG submission 203699) | Ammonia-oxidizing marine archaeal communities from Monterey Bay, California, United States - M1 40m 3416 | ecosystem: Environmental > Aquatic > Marine > Intertidal zone | place: USA... | reverse complement strand
TTGAGGTGCGTTCGAAAAATTTCAGTGATTTGCTCCTCGTTGGTAGGGCCATATAACATATCTCGACCGTGTCTATCTGTTAACCGAAGTAACTCCTTCCCATAATCGTCATAACGACCACTCTCCTTCCACAAATCCGCCGATTGAATTGTTGGCATAAGAATTTCTTGGGCTCCCACGGCATTCTGTTCCTCTCTAACAATTTGCTCTATCTTCTTTAAAACTCTGAGCCCAAGTGGAAGCCAGGAGTATATCCCTGCACTAGCCTGCTGTATCATACCAGCTCTTAACATAAAACGATGCGAGGTTATTTGGGCATCTTTTGGATTGTCTTTTAGAGTGGGAATAAAATAATTAGAAAGCCTCATAAAAGTCCTCGTTAAAATTCAAACTCGATATTGAATACAATAACACACCAAACTCATTGAGTGTTAAAAAAGCCAATACAATAGAACAATGTTTATTAGTTGTTTTTAATAGGTGTTTCCGACATATTTTTTAAGACACATTTCAAATCGGGAAACAGAACTTTGTAACGCGAAACTAATTGGTTATTTTCATAAGGGAGGAAGAGTTCCTCGGAGATTATAATTGAGTAATCCCGCCCAAAATCTCTCCAACTGCCTATAAGAATCGCTCGCCAATTTAATATCACCAGGGTTGAAGCTACTTTCCTCAAGAGCCTTAGAGTGCCGGTCAAACATCTTGGATATTTGCTCACACAAATCTAAACCTTTACCGGATGGTCGTATTCGCATCGATCGTTTATCGTGAGCAGACCGTTCTTGTATTAAATAGTTATTATCAACCATTTTTCGAACATTATATGACACGTTAGACCCTAGGTAGTAGCCTCTATTAGTCAATTCACCAACTGTAAGCTCGCTATCGCCAATATTAAATAAAATCAAGGCCTGTATGTTATTGATATCAACAACACCTCTTCCATCCAAATCGGCCTTCACAACTTCTAAAAACTGCCTATGAAGCCGTTCGATGAGCCGGATAGCCTCAAGGTAATCATTTCTAGCATCCAGTGTCATATTTGAACTACTTTTATTATCGAAAGTGTCTGTCATGCTCAACACGATACACCATTACTAACAATTTTTGAATTCACTTTAATGAAGATTTTAACTTGAGTTATTAATCATCTTATAAATCGCTGAGAAGTCTTTAGAAGATCCACCCTCTGCCATAAAACGGTCGTACATCTGCAAAGCGCTAGCAGCCAACTCGGTCTTCTGCCCAGATGAAATTGCAGCATCTCGGGCGAGTTTCATATCTTTAGTCATCATAGCTCCTGTAAATCCAGGCTGATAATCGTTATTAGCTGGTGATGCTGGTACAGGACCTGGCACAGGAAGATAGCTTGTCATCGCCCAACATTGGCTAGAAGAAGAGGATGTTATATCAAATAGCTTCTGAGCACTTAAGCCTAATTTTTCCGCCATAGCAAAGCTCTCGCTGACGGCAATCATGGATATACCAAGTATCATGTTGTTACAGATCTTCGCCGCCTGCCCATTCCCCATTCCTCCGGCATGAACAATATTTTTTCCCATAATATCCAGATAAGGTTTAGCGAGATTGAAACTATTTTCCGTACCTCCCACCATAAAGGTAAGTGTTCCAGCTTCCGCGCCGCCGGTCCCCCCAGAAACCGGTGCATCTACCATGTTGTACCCTAAATTTTTCGCCTTCCCACCTACAGATCTCGCGGTATCAACATCAATAGTTGAACAATCGATAAGTAGAGAATCTCTCGCTGCGGAACCAAGTATGCCATCGCCATATACGGCATCAACATGCTTGCCCTCCGGCAGCATTGTGATAATGGCGTCTACATCTAGAACACAATCCTCAATTTGCTGTCCACCTATACCTCCTGCTTCGACAAGACTCGAAATGCATTCTTCTATTAGATCAAACCCGGTCACCTCATGGCCAGCCATAACTAGGTTCTTGGCCATAGGCAATCCCATATTGCCAAGACCTATAAATCCTATTTTAGCCATCGATAAGCCTCCTTATTACGTTTATATACTGACAGTTTACGTGCTGTTCAAAAAAACTTTAGCTCGCGCCACGCTACCGGCTTGAAATAGTTCATAACTTCTTCGTCAGAAACATCACTTAATAATTTTGGGGTCCAGTTGGGCTGATGGTCCTTATCTACTAAAAGGGCACGCACCCCTTCCGGAAAATCTTTACCTTTCGCGAAATGCTGGGACATACGATATTCCATTGTCATCGTCTCACCAAAATCCTTTGCTTTCGCACCCCTTCTAATTTGTTCAAGGGTAACTTTGAGACTTGTAGGGGATTTGCTTTTTAGGGACTCAAGAGACTGTCGTCCAAATTCGTTATCTTGTTTTTCGAGGTTATCAATTATCCGTTCAATACTTTCTTCCGCAAAACATGCATCGATTTGGGGCCTTAAATCTACTACTGGAGTCTCACGCACCGCAATTGAATACTTTTTCAATAAGTCGTCGATAGTTTTAAACGATATGTTCTGTGGCTCTAATTTAAGAATATTTCCTTCCACCTCATCTAAAGAACTAGATGCAACAAGATGCGTCGCAATACCCAGACTAAAGCAATCACTTGCATGAACCGGCTGCCCAGTCAGAGCAAGGTAAGTTCCCATTTCTCCTGGCAATCTTGATAAGAACCAGGCTCCACCAACATCAGGGAAAAGTCCTATGGTTGTTTCTGGCATTCCAACTAGTGTACGTTCCGTGGCTATCCGAAAGGATCCGTGAACTGAAAGTCCCACTCCACCTCCCATACAAACACGATCGATAAGAGCTATGTAAGGTTTATTACTATTATGGATTTGATGATTAAGTATGTATTCCTCGTAGAAGAAATCCTGAGCCAACTTCGGATTCTCAACTCCTTTATAATCGATTAGCGCTTGACGAACAGCTCGAACATCTCCACCAGCACAAAATGCCCTGTCACCAGCACCTTTAATGATGACCGCTTTGATATCATCATCAGTCATCCAATCGGTAAAGGTTTGTCTCATTTTTTTTATCATATTCATAGTCAATGCATTCAGCGTTTTAGGCCGATTAAGTGTTATAATCCCAACGCTATTTTCTACATTGAATAAAACTTCTGCTTCCATCAAATTTTCCAATCTAACGCCTCATTCTTTTATCCGGCTTTTTGGTCCAAAAGCCTTTTTGCTATTATTGACTGCATAATCTCAGTAGTACCCTCCAATATTTGGTGAACACGTAAGTCCCGGACTAATTTCTCTATCGGAAAATCTTTAAGGTAACCGTATCCCCCATGGATTTGCAGTGCTTCATTGCAGATTTTTGAACCGATCTCTGTAGCCCAGCGTTTGGCCATGGCGCAATGCACTGTCGCTTCTGCATCAGCATTTCCCAGGCTCTTCGCGGCTCGATAAACCATAAGTCTCGCAGTTTCTAGTTCCGTAGCCATATCCGCTAATTTAAATTGAATTGATTGGAACTGACTTATTGCATTCCCAAACTGTTTACGCTCTTTGGCATACGAAATAGATAACTCTATAGCAGACCTCGCCCCTCCAACTGAACACGCTGCTATATTGACCCGCCCCCCGTCCAAACCAGCCATAGCAATTTTAAATCCATCTCCTTCTTGACCAACCAGATTCTCTATTGGAATACGACAGTCGTCAAAATGAACCATAGCGGTGTGCTGACTATTCCAACCCATTTTCTTTTCTTTTTTACCAAACGACAGCCCTGGGGTTCCTGATTCAACCAGGACACAAGAAATCCCTTTGGCTCCTTTGGCGCCAGTTCGACACATAACTGCATAAACGTCACTTGTTGATCCGCCAGAAATAAAAGCCTTTGCTCCATTTAGAATATAATGGCTATTTCCATCCAATTTAGCCTCTGTTTTCAATGAGGCCGCATCGGAGCCAGCACCTGGCTCCGTCAAGCAATAGCTTGCCATTAAATCCATTTTAGTTAAGCCGGGTAAAAACCGATGTCGAATTTCATCGTTGCCAAAATGATCTACCATCCAAGCAACCATATTGTGAATAGATAAGTATGCTGCAGTGGAGGGGCAAGCTGCTGCCAATTCCTCAAAAACAATAGCGGCCTCTAGTCGGTTCAGTCCGGCACCGCCAACTTCCTCCGATATATATATCCCAGCCAGACCTAAATCGGCCGCCATCTGCAATTCTATTCGAGGAAAAATTTCCTCCTGGTCCCATATCCCTGCATTAGGCTGGAAATTCTTCTGCGCGAACGAACTAGCCATTGCTTTTATAGCTATCTGTTCTTCTGTCAGGTCAAAATCTACCAATTTACTAAATACCGCCCAAATCCAAATTTCTCCTAATATTTTGCAATCTTATCCGCTTAAGCTTTTTTTGCTTTTATCCCAAATCGATCACCAACCTTTAGCCCCTGTTCCATTATAAATTCCGCGGCATCAACTTTAGGCCCTTTTCCTACTCTCAACCTTTTAATTTTTATCCCTCCTAGACCTGCATTAATAGTTAAACTTTCAGCGTCAATGGCACATACCCGCCCTACACGCCCATTCCCTCCTGTTAATTCAACATCAAAGATCTGAATAACTTGATCAGAAAAAGTTGTCCAAGCACCGGGTTGCGGGTTACAGCCCCGAATTAAGTTATATACTTCCGGGGCTGATCGTTGCCAATCAATCTCTGCATTTTCTTTCCTGCACCAGCTTTCATAAGTGGCGAGAGAATTGTCCTGACGCATGCGTGGCGCATTACCTCCTTTAATTAATTCAACTGCTTCCAATATGGCCTCAATCCCTATGGGGAAAATTTTATTGAAATAAACAGACCCTAATGTGTCGTCAGCGGTTATTTCAACTTCTTTTTGCAGCAAAACATCTCCCTCATCTAGACCGTCATCGGGCCAAAATATAGTTAGACCTGTCTTTTTTGCCCCCCAAATTATAGGCCAGTTAATTGAGCTCGGTCCTCTATGGATTGGCAAAAGTGAGGGATGAAAACAAATAGTGCCTAACCCCGGTATTTCTCTGGCTTGCTCTGGTACAAAAATAGTTACATAAGCTAGTATCATTAGATCCGCATTCCAAGACCTGAGTTCTTCGATGATATTCTCGTCTTTAAAGTTATCAGGTTGTCGTACTTCTATATTCGCCTCTAATGCTGCTGTTTTTATTGGGTCATTCGGCCTCCCCTGTTGATCTGGCGCTGTATAGACACAAACCACTTCGTCTACACCTTTATCTAATATCGACTCCAAACACGCTTTACCAAACGCCTGTTGACCATTGATTATGATACGCATCATTCGACCTCGTATAAAATTATGTAAAATCTGCCCTTTTGAAGAGGCGTTCCAATTGTTTAGTTGTCATTAGATTGATATAATTGATAAGTTGTTTCCCTCAAAGGAATTAAAAGGCGGAAAAATGCCCTCTGATAATAATAAACAATATCCGCAAGATGGGTCAAATTCAACAGGGCGTTCTTTCCCGTCTACTCGAATGAGAAGAAATAGAAGAACAGAATGGTCTAGAAGATTAGTTAAGGAAAACACCATATCTATAGATGATCTTATTTGGCCTTTATTCATTTGCGAGGGATCGAATAAAATAGAGCCTGTATCAGCCATGCCTGGAGTTTTTAGATATTCTATTGACACCGCCGTCGATGCAATAGACGAAGCAAAAAATCTAGGTATACCTGCCATAGCACTTTTCCCTCATGTGGAAGCGTCACTAAAAGACTCAATGGGAAAAAATGCAGTTTTTGAAAAAAATTTAATTTGCAATGCAATTAAGGAAATCAAAAAAAAGCATTCAGAAATCGGCATTCAGTGCGATGTAGCACTAGACCCCTATACAACCCACGGTCACGATGGAATTCTAGATGCTGAAGGTAATATTCAGAACGATGCGACAGTAGATATACTCTGCCAGCAAGCATTGGTTCAAGCGGCCGCGGGGTGCGACATAATATCACCCTCGGACATGATGGATGGAAGAGTGGGAGCAATTCGGAAAATTTTAGACGCTCATGACCACAGCCATGTTCAGATAATGTCTTACGCAGCAAAATACAACTCGGGTTTTTATGGGCCATTTCGGGAGGCAATAGGTTCGTCAAGCACGCTGGGTGGTTCAAGCAAGGCAACGTATCAGATGGATCCAGGAAATAGTGATGAAGCATTATTAGAGGTAGCTTTAGATATAGCTGAGGGTGCCGATATGATTATGATAAAACCAGGGCTTCCCTATTTAGATATAATTAGACGAGTAAAGGATAAATTTGGTGTTCCTACTTTCGCCTATCAGGTAAGCGGCGAATACTCGATGATAAAAGCTGCTGGATTGAATGGCTGGCTGAGTGGCGAACGTTGCATGATTGAAAGTTTGATGTCTTTCAAACGTGCTGGAGCAAACGGTATATTGACCTATTTCGCCATTGAAGTGGCCAAGCTGTTAAAAAATTCCCACTGAAGAAAATTTAGGGTAAAAAATTAGTAAATTAATAAGGCGTCACGACTGCAAAAGATAAAATCTCAATTGTAAAATTTTAATTATCTAATTCAGCGCTCAGAAGTATGATTCAATTTAAATTGGACTCAAGAGCAACAGAAACAAGATTCAAACTTAAAATTATCGACTAAACTATTGTTTTTTTTTCAGTTTTCCTGTAATTAGGTTAGATGGTAGGAAAATTTTGCCCATTAACACCACCTGATAACATGAATAAATATATACAATTTTATACAAATTATGATAGTTGGAACGGTTGATATACTTACCCAAACATAAACAGTAATTTTGAAAAGCGGAGCTGTTTAGATGAATCCATTTGCAGAACTTTTAAGAAATTTAGGCCCTGTTAGGGTCGCGGCTTTATTAGCGACCGCCTTTGCTGTTTTGGGTTTTTTTATCTTCCTTAGCTCCAGACTTAGTTCAGGAGGGATGGCTCTACTCTATGGCGATCTCGATCCACAAGATAGCGGGCAGATAATACAAACCCTAGATGCAAAAAATATACCCTACGACATAAAAGCTGGAGGAAAGCAAATTTATGTCCCGGGGGACGAGGTGCTCCAACTGCGAGTTTCTTTGGCCGAACAAGGCCTCCCCGGTGGTGGTTCAGTAGGCTATGAAATTTTTGACTCTAATCAAGGTATAGGAACAACAAACTTTGTTCAGAACGTAAATTTACTAAGGGCCCTTGAAGGTGAATTAGCAAGAACAATCGGGGCAATGAAAAATGTAAGAGGTGCCCGCGTTCATCTAGTGATGCCAAGGCGGGAACTTTTTAGCAGGGAGCGGCAAAAAGCCAGTGCGTCAGTGGTTTTGCAGGTGCAGGGATCCGGACGATTAGGTAAAGAGCAAGTTCAAGCGATCCAACATCTTGTTGCTGCAGCTGTACCTGAAATGAACCCCGATAAAATCTCTATTTTAGATGATAGAGGTCAGCTTTTAGCGAGGGGCCAAGGTGACAGCACAGCTACTGCGGCAGGAAGTGTAGCAGAAATGCGTGCTGGTTTTGAAAATAAGATGCGGCAAGCTATTATTGAACTGCTAGAGCGAACCGTTGGTTTAAATAGAGTGCGAGCGGAAATAACTGCCGATATCGATTACGATAGAGTCGTTGAAAATGCCGAAATCTTCGACCCCGACAGTCAAGTAGCCCGTTCAACACAAACTGTTCAAGAAAATGAAAGTAGTTCAGAAAATGATGATCCGGAAACAGTAACCGTTCAAAATAACTTGCCAGAGAACGAAGCCACTGCTGCGGGAGCCGGCAATTCAGCTGCCAGCCAAGTTTCCAGAACGGAAGAGACGGTAAATTTTGAAATTACAAAAACCATTCGGAATAGAATTAAAGAATCCGGTAAAATCAAGCGACTGTCAGTGGCTGTTTTAGTAGACGGTCGTTACGTTGAAAATGATAATGGTGATAAAGTATGGCAGCCACGTCCGCCAGACGAATTAGCCCAATTAGAAACTCTCGTTAAATCAGCGGTTGGCTTCAACCCCCAGCGAGGTGATAGTGTGGAAATTGTAAATATGCAATTCGTAAAGCTAGAACCTCTGGAATTTGATGATGGATCAATATTTTTAGGTATATCTAAAGAGGACTTTATGCAGTTAGCGGAAGTTTTGGTGCTAGCTGTTGTTGGTTTACTTGTAATTCTTTTGGTGGTCCGGCCGGTATTAACGCGTTTATTTGAGTCAATGCCAACAGCATTCGCGGGTGGGCCAGGAGGAATGATAGGGGATGGCGAAGGCGTGGCACTTGCCCAGCTTACTGGACCTGAAGCAACCGCTGATATGGCAGAATTATTAGAAGAAGACGAGGTGGAGGACGAAGCTGACGAATCCTTATTGGACCAAATGATTGACATTAACCAAGTCGAAGGACGTGTGAGAGCATCATCCTTGAAACAAATAGGAGAAATTGTTGATAAACACCCAGAGGAAGCGATCGCGATAGTAAGAAACTGGATGTATCAAGGAACCGATTAAAATGATGCGCTTAAAATGTGACTATTGATCGAGTTGTTTGAAATGGACAAATACCTTTTCAATACCATGTTCGATGAAGAACAAACGAAAAATGAGAAAGATAGTAAGAAAGATCTTTTGAAACAAGAGGAAAAGCTTTCGGTAGAAGATGCACCGACATTCTCAGAAGAAGACTTGAATGTGGCCAAACAAATAGCCTTAAAGCAAGGAATTCAGGAGGGTAAAGCGGAGGTTATGAGTGGAATAGAGCGTGAAATCACTTCATCACTGGATACTATCTCTCTGAAATTGGAAAGTTTAATGCAGGTTCATAAAAAATGGACAGAGGCTATGAACAAAGACACCTTGAGATTAGCCCATGCAATTATGAAAAAATTAGCCCCTCAATTGACAAGAAATGGTGAATTGAACGAGGTCGAACGCACCATTACACACGCCTTTGAATTTATAAACAATCAGCCAAAAGTCCTGATACAGATCTCCCAACATTTAAAAAAACCCATTCAGGAAAAAATAGATTTAATCACTTCGCGTGCTCATTTTGATGGCCAAGTCATCTTGATTGTTAACAACGAGTTAGTTGGAGACGATTGCAGAATTAAATGGGATTCTGGAGAAATGGAACGATCCATGTCAACCACTTGGGACCAAATTGATAAAATAGTGGATCGTGTGATTACAGAGACAGAAGCACTATCCACAAAAGATGCAGGCCTAGGAGGTCATAATAATGAAGCTTGCGAGTGATGATTATATTCGTTCCCGAAATTATAGGAGTTGATAATGGCAGACGATACCGATCTAAACCTGGATGACCTAGAAGAAGACGAGGTTAAAGCTACTGATAGCAAAGAGGAAGATATTGAAGAAGTTTTTGCAGAAGATGAACAAACCGAAATAACCTCGCGGGAGTTAGAAGCTGTCTATGACATTCCCGTCCAAGTATCAGCTGTTCTTGGTAAGCAGACTATGCAAGTGAGCCAATTACTAAAACTTGGAAGAGGCGCGGTGGTTGAACTCGACAGAAAGGTTGGAGAGGCCATAGATATCTACGTAAACAATAGATTAGTCGCACGAGGTGAGGTCGTTATAGTAGATGAAAGACTAGGTGTCACAATGACAGAGATCATTAAGTCTGATCGAACCTAGATTAGAGATAAATATCCAAAGAAAGAATCATGTTCAATTTACAATTTGAAACTTTAAGGAAAGAGGAGAAAAAGTGTCTACTCTGAAAATAGATTCTCTTTCTATTAAGAAAAAAAAGTTTGATTTTGCATTAATTATTGGTTTGATTTCTGCATTTTTACTTATATTCGGCGCATTATTAATTGGCGGGTCAATAGCGTCTTTCTATAACGTTCCAGCAGTTTTGATTGTTATGTTTGGGACTATTTCCATAACCATGGTCTCATTTAATTTCAGAGAGATACAACGAACTTTAATCCACGCGGCCGAGATATTCTATTCAACACGGTATTCTAAGACTAGCGCAATAAATGACGTGATCAGTCTGGCGCAAGTAGGAAAGGATCGAGGTATATTAGCCCTCGATGAATTGAATGAAGTTTTGGAGGATAAACCGTTTCTTCAAAAATCAATCGCGTTAGTCGTTGATGGAAACGATAGTATTATCCTAGAAAATACTTTAAGAAATGAAATCTTGTCGATAGCCGAGCAAAAACAAAAAAGTGTTGCCGTTCTCAAAAAAGCTGCTGAAATTGCTCCCTCTATGGGATTAATTGGCACGCTTGTTGGTTTGATACAACTTTTGGGAAATTTAGATTCTCCCGACCAAATTGGTCCAGCGATGGCAGTAGCGCTTCTCACTACATTCTACGGGGCCGTATTAGCATATATGGTCTTTGCGCCAATATCGGCAAAATTAGAAAACCACATTCGGAAACAAATTACAGTCTTGGATATTTATATAACTGGGGCAATATCAATCAGCAAACAAGAAAATGTTCATTCATTAAAAACTTACTTGGGCGTTAAGTCTTATTTAGAGACATAGTGATAAACGGTTGGTCAAACTTTAGACACCCCGTTTAACCGGAGACAAAGGAGAATAAAATGCGGTTGCTAATAGTCGGTATGCTTGAAGGACATATCAGCGCCGCTGGCCAGATTGCCATATCACGCGGTGCAACAGTATCTCAAGTAGACAGCGTTGACGCTGGATTGCACTCTCTTCGAAGTGGACAAGGTGCTGATTTGGTGATGATTGATATAAAGCTTTCTATAGCCAAATTCATGAAAAGTATGAAAGAAGAGCGTCTAAACACATCAGTAGTAGCTTGCGGAATTAGTAATGATCCTGATGCGGCGGTTGCCGCCATTAAAGCAGGGGCAAAAGAGTACATTCCTTTGCCGCCAAACCCAGAGATGATTGCAGCGGTTCTTCAGGCTGTATCAGAAGAACAAACATCAGTAGTATTCAACGACCCATTAATGGCAGGAACGTTGAAATTAGCTGCCCAAATCGCTCCTTCTGAAGCCAGCGTACTCATAACGGGCGAGTCTGGAACCGGCAAAGAAGTCATAGCGAAATATATTCATTCCAAGAGCAAACGTTCGGGCCAGAAGTTTGTCAGCGTCAACTGCGCAGCAATACCAGATAATCTTTTAGAATCTGAACTTTTTGGCCACGAGAAGGGTGCATTTACGGGGGCTGTTGCTCGCCGGGTTGGGAAGTTTGAAGAAGCGGACGGGGGCACCTTACTCTTAGACGAAATTAGCGAAATGGATATTCGTCTTCAAGCCAAATTATTAAGAGCCATCCAAGAACGTGAAATAGATCGAGTTGGGGGATCACAACCCGTCAAAATAAATATTCGATTAATCGCAACCTCAAACAGGGACCTAGAAAAACATGTACAGGACGAGAAATTTCGTGAAGATCTCTACTTTCGACTAAATGTCTTTAATCTCCAACTACCTGCCTTACGTGAGCGAACTGGTGATATACGAGTATTAGCAGAGTTTTTTGCGACTAAATATGCTGAGGCAAACTGCGTTCCCAATCGTCACATAAACGATCAAGCTATGAAGAGACTCGAAGCGCATCATTGGAGGGGTAATGTGCGCGAGCTGGAAAATACAATGCATCGAGCAGTACTGCTTGCTACGGGAGATGAGATCGATGACACAGCTATCCTACTGACAGGGGAGAACCTTTTAGGAGGTAATAATGAAATACAATCTCCAGTATCTCCATTGGCGTCAGCAGCAGTAGCGGCAACAGCTCCATCTCCAA
>Ga0315315_10005418_pt1 | contig 11778 bp, 5 predicted proteins | sample M140m3416metaG_FD_203699 | JGI IMG/M metagenome (GOLD analysis project Ga0315315, IMG submission 203699) | Ammonia-oxidizing marine archaeal communities from Monterey Bay, California, United States - M1 40m 3416 | ecosystem: Environmental > Aquatic > Marine > Intertidal zone | place: USA... | reverse complement strand
ACACGATTCTGCGTTTCCTCCGGCCATCGTTACTGACACCTCACTTTGTGAATTGCTGTCATGCAACGCAATCCCTCATACTTTTTACAGGATCAATTTCGCTGCTTTACTCGGGCGTGATTGTTCCTGCTTACAACGTACAACTTGCTGACTTGGCTTCTGCGGGCAGCATCTCTGCTTGGTGGTTCATCGTATCAATGATTGCTTTATGGCAGACAAAGCGTGCCGGCCAGACATGGGGCCTCACACTATCGGCCTTATTTTTCACGGCAGCCGGCACAGTTCTTGCAACACCGTTCATCATTCAGTCACCGCCTGCGCAGATCCAGATGGCTTGTCTACTGACATTTGGGTGGCTTGCTCTTGCAAGCCGCGTCATTAGTGTGACACCGGACGCAGCGAATCAACTGCAGGACAGAAACTTCTTTCGCGACATCCTGCGATTGATGGTAGCTTGCGGAATTATCACGGCAGCCCTGACTACAGCCATCATCCTTTTTCAGTTCCGCGATCTCTATGATCAACTCAGCCCTACGGGATCCGCACTTGCTCTGCTTGCCATCGCGACTTTTTCATCAGGCCATATCCAACGCTTTTTCTGTGGCAAATCGTCACCAGAGTGGACTGGTTCCATTACATTTGCGTCCTCACTGCTTGCCGGCCAAGTCGCATGGATTCTTCATCAACTGAACCTGACGAGTGGGTCGCTCGAAGGCGTACAGTCGGTTGAAATCATCAGTGGAATATGGATCCTGACAGCGACCGTCTCGATATTCGTTCCCGGACGCCACCAGCGTGCGGTGGACTTCTATCACATGGCAGCAGCCACCTTCGCGACGCTGGTTCTAGCATGCATTAACCAAGGCAAATCCGATGTTTTGCCTTGGCTAAGCTTGATCGCAACGGTAACCAGCGGTGCCCAGATCACGCTCATGGCATTGGGCATCAAGAAACTTGAGGTTCCAGCGATTGCTACTCGTTTATTGGGGTGGCAGGTGGGACTTGTCGGAATGGTGCTGCCTTGGCTCTTCAACGAGTTCAGCCCTAGCTACACAATTCTCTGGATCTCAACATGGGTCCTGATCTGGCGATACTTGGGAAGAGACCGAGCGAACACGGATGGCAAGTCGAATCTGATGAATCAACTTCCACTATTGGATTTTTCGTTAATCATCTTCGCCGCATCATTTGCGGACCTAACGCACAGTCTCGGTTTCATCGACCATGCTCATTCAATCCTAAATCCGTTTCTGTGGCTAAGGTTAACCTGCTACGGCTTGGTGGCAGCCTCGGTTGTGTTCCGTCCTCGAACCATTGCTGATTGGTTCATTTCCTTGACGATGCTGTGCACTGCATTTTCGACACTGGCAATTGCCATCACAGGCATGCTGGACGGATCAATCTCCCACAAGTACACGGCAGCAATCATCAGTTATGCATTTCTGCTTGTGGTGATCACATCTTCCCTCGGGAACCTTGCAAAGCTGACTGGCTGGTTAACTTCAAGTGCAGCTGTGACGCACTTCAAACGTCTGACTTCAACAGCAACCGTAATCCTGTCAATTTTTGCGTGCATAAGTGTTGCCAGCCCAATCTTGATGATGATTGCTCAACTACCTTTGATCGAGGTTCAGATTGCCATTGCGAGCATTGCAATGACGGCGTGGGCCTTCACCGAAATCGCGGAACAGGCATCCGTTTCAAAACTGAGACATGTCGCAGTTTCTTTGGGCTTGGTTGCTATCGCAATGTGGGCCACTGCAAGCAAATTAGACAACGAGTACTTATTGCTCACAGGCTGCATGAGGTGGCTGGTTGCGTCGGCACTGATCATTCCAACTCTGCTCTTTGTCTTGCCCAAGTTAATCAGCGAAAACATGAGAAATCGCTGGATGGATGCATTTCAGAAGGGTGCCATTACAACGGCAATCGCTGCATTTTGTTCAACATTTGCCATGATCACTTTGGAGTTTCTGTTGCGTGACAGCAACGGAATTGCCAATTTACCATTAGTAGCAGTGATTGGAGCAGCGTTGACCATGGGTTCATTGAGCCTGATGGGTGCAGCGATTGCACTGACCACTGGCCCCAACGGGTACCTACGCCCAACGATTGCCATTTCAGATCAACAACGCACTTACCTTATCTTGGCGACACAAGCGTTTGGTTTCCTGACATGGCTCCACATTTTTCTGTGCAAGCCAAACTGGGCCTTTGCTGGTCTCCGAGAACACTGGCCCTATCTGGTCATGGGACTATCTTTCTTGAGTGTTGGGATCACAGAATTTGCGCGCCGACGAGGTGATGCTGTGATGGCTGCGACCATTCGCAAAACATCACTGTACCTGCCCTTGATCCCCATGCTTGGGCTATGGCTAAGTGCTTCTAATCAAGGTAACACCATTCTGGCAAATATGATCAACTCTCATTACGAGATACTGCTAATCATTGCAGCCACCTATTACTTTGCAGTGGGCACGATGTGGAAATCCCCCCTACCGCGTGTAGCAGGTGTGATCTTTGGAAACGCTGCATGGTGGTTTGTCTTGGTGCAATTGCCAGGATGGGGATTCTTGATCCATCCCCAACTCTGGTTGATTCCACCCGCAGCCTGCATACTTGTCATGACCCACCTCTACCGTGAACGCATTACCCCACAAGTAGCATCTGGAATTCGCTATGGAGCGACTTTGGTCATCTATATCAGTAGCTCCGCTGACATGCTGCTGCAGCAAATTGGCACCACGCTCTCTGGGCCTATCATTTTGATTTTGCTTGCACTGGCCGGCATGCTGCTTGGCGTCATTCTTCGAATACGTCCTTTTCTGTACCTAGGTGCAACGTTTGTCTTCCTAGGTGTCACCAGTATGGTTTGGCACGCTAATCGTGCATTTGAATCGACATGGCCATGGTGGGTATTCGGAATCAGCATGGGGCTCATCCTGCTCGCCGGCTTAATGATGCTGGAGAAGTTCAAACCACAACTGCAAGCACACGCGAAAAAACTTTCAACATGGGACGCTTGATTTCACGCATTCCGAAGTCTTGGGATAGCTCTGCTGTCGATCACGAATGAGCGTTCCTTACCGGTTTGCAGGACACCCACCCAACAGAACTCAGTCCACACGTTCTGCCTTGAATTTGACAACGTAGTCACGCTCAGGATCCACAGTCCGAGGATTTGGTATCAAGATAAAGTCATCCGAAATCACAACACCAAGATCATCGCCCGTCAACAGCGAGACGTGCTGAATTCGGTGATCAAGTAGTTGTACGATCGGTCGCCACCCTCTTTGCGCTCCATTTGTATTGACAGGCTCGAATGACTTGGAGGCCAAACGTGGTGAGATAGTGAGAGTATAGATGTCGCCTTCAATTTCCAGTTTTTGTCCATACGCCTTGGGCCGTGACGGTAAACGGGCTTCCCACGCGGGATCACCATAGAAAGCAACCGTGTCGCGATCCCACAACAACCCCCGACAATCTGCCGCTGACAAACCTAATTGCTTGCCGATCGCGTTGGGTTGCACAGCAGGCAGGCGTTGCGAACCGGGCTCAAGTGAGACTCCAGTGACTCCATCGAAACATTGATCCAGCCGGTGAATCAATGCATGGTGGTTGGCATGAAATGCTTCTGTCAGTGTGTAACGTCCGGGTTGCTCGGTGAAATAATCCAAAACCCCCCAGCCACCGTAGCCGTACCAGGTGACCACGGTGTAACCCACCATCTGCCGTACCCCCAAACCATTCATCCACGCCAACGCCATCGCGTCGGGCCCATCAATGTGCCCCATGAGACAATTTCCAATTGCCATGTAAACCCGCGGCTCTGAAGAAGAAATTTTAAACGACTCACCCTCCAACGGGACACCAAACATCTGACCCTGCTTGGATCGAAACGTTCCGTTTTTGTATCGAAAGCCAATTTGCCAATTACGCTCTGTCGCGTGACCAGAAGTCACAAACAAATCAGCAGCGCCCTTAGTCAAAGTGTCAGCAAGAGCTTGAGTTGTATCGGAGGGACCTCTTTGCTGAGTTGGCACGCCACCGATGTGCTTGCTCACCTTTTTGTTTTGAACCAATTCGTCGTACCAAACACCCTGCTCACAAAGTTCCAGAGCTAATTCGGTTCCCGACGCGACCTTCTTCACAGCCAGCGGCGCATCTGTCTTGGCAATTTCGAGTGCGTTGTCAGCATCATATCCCGTGAGAATTCCCCAAAGAGTGTCTGTGTAAGGGTCGCTGTCATATTGACGCGTCAGCTGATGTACAGCCGCTACAAAGTTTCTTCCCGCTTCTTCACGACTCGCGACAAAACAGGTATAGCGAGGATGCTGTTTTTGCAGAACGGGAAGAACTTCCGACACGTCTTTTCCCCACACCAACACGACACCGTCTGCGTGCCGTTCCAACAAAGCGTCAATAACAGACTGCCAACCCGGTTGTTCTTTCGTTTGACGTGAGACAACGACCGCATATTCTGACGCATCTGCAATCACCACAGAAAACAAACATGCAATACATGTCACGAGGATGTGTTTACTCATTACCGATTTAATTCTTATTGAGATAATCATTGACAGCAGACAGAGAACCCTTGCGAACCAACCTTGTTTGATCACAGACCTGTTGGATAACAAAATCATCCAGCGTCACCATGCCAATGAATCAGGCCTACCGCTGACGGATACTTCACGCGTAATTCTTGTATACTAACCGGCCTGAAGAAGGCCTGCCTCCCTGACGACAAAAAATTCAACGGTACATGCATCTACCTCAATTGATCGTGTTCGACTTGGACTTCACACTGTGGGACTGTGATGGAACTTGGTGCGATTGCCTATCGCCTCCGTTCAGCCTGCAATCAGGACAGGTGCTGGACGCCCAAGGACGGTCAGTCCAACTCTATTCAGATGTACGAGACGTACTGGCTCACTGTGATCAGCAGAATTGGAAAATGGCATTGGCTTCACGGACGGAACAACCAACGTGGGCCAAAGAACTGACGGAACTGCTGGAAATCGCGAATCTCTTCACCTACTCAGAGATCTATCCCTCAAGCAAGCTTGCGCACTTTTCAGCGATCCAGAAATCGAGCAATATTGAGTTTCAACAAATGCTGTTTTTTGATGATGAAATCCGCAACATCACTGAGGTGAGCACACTGGGTGTCTGTTGTATGCATGTTACCCAAGGCCTGAGTCACCGCATTTTCAAAGAAGCATTGCACCACTTTCAGTCGCATTGCTAAAAACACAGGATGACTCTTTGGTGTCCATTACTTCAAGACATCGATCGGTTCAGATATCAGCCAAGCTCACAGATGGCCACAAATCTCACGAGCAAATACAGACGTCAATTCCTTGGCCGACTTCGAGGGCAGCCCACAGAAAGTCCTCTTGATCAACTGCCATGCCCGGCCCGGTAAAAATTGTTCTCCTGGATCAAACCAATTGCGGGGCAGCTGATTGTTTTTCTCAGGACAGGCAGACTCTTCTTTCTCAAGTCGTCTACGAGAGTGAATCATCTTTACTGAGAAACTTCTTGGGTTGCGACAGCGTTTCAATTTTCGTTGCGCGGCAGAGATTAAGAAGTGATTCAGCATTCTGAAGCAAGGCTATCCATTCAAGTTGCCCTTGATTGGCCTCTGCACGAATGTTTTCAGCCGCAGTTGCAATATCTTCACTTTTTTGTTGCCTGGCAATGCTGGCCAAATCTGCGGCAAGCTCTTGAATTCCCAGTACGTCCCTGGCATCAACAGCGTCGGCGATCTTCGCCGCTTGTTTGCCAATCTCAGTCAAAGGATGATCGGGAGGATAAGCAAATGCCAGATCCTTTTGATCCGTTCGCTCTTGCAAAGAATGAACGAGATGCTCAACCAGCACCGGATCAAATTGAGCGCCGGCACAAATTTGCAATTCCTCAATCACCTCACTCTTTGATCGTCCTGGACGATGCCTTTGGTTTGTAATCATCGCATCGTAAGCATCTGACAATTTTAGAAGCCGCGCGGTCAACAGAATGTCAGTCCCCGTCGGCAAATGAGAATCGGTGGATTCACTCCGATAGTCTGCTCGATAGGTTCGTATGATTTCGAACAATTCGCTGGAGTTGAAGGTGCAGGAGATAATTTCGAGGCCAATCCGCTCATATTGCTGCATCGAAGCCCATTCTTCGCTCGACAACCGATCTGGTTTCAGCAGTATTTCATCCGCAATTCCAATCTTACCAATATCATGCAATAGAGCGGCAATTTCCAACAGATAGATATCTCTCGCGCTAAGTAGTCCGTCAGCAAGCTGCACGCAGAGGTCCGCAACCCGTCGAGAATGTTCGGCTGTCTCGTAATCGCGATATGCCAGTGCACTCACCAATGCTGTCACAGCTCTGAACGAGATATCTTCCTCCTCCAGCTCATTCGGGTATCCCTCCTGATCATCCGAATACTCATCCAACTGCTCCATTGATGACTCTGAGTACGTGACCACGTTGTTCCGACCACCACGCTTTGCGCCATACAAAGCCCTGTCCGCCTGATTAATCAACTCCTGCGGGCAATGCGCTCCGCATCGCAGATCTGAAATCCCGATACTGACACTAATCAACAGACGCGGGTATTTATCAATTTTGAGGGATCGAATTCTTTCTCGAACCATGTTGGCCTGTTCCACGATGGAACCGATCCAATGATTCTGTATGACAATGCAAAACTCCTCACCACCATAGCGACAAACCAAAGCTGTTTCAGCAAATGCATCTGAAAGAATACTGGACACAAGCCGCAGTACATCATCACCGGCTTGATGCCCATATTGGTCATTCACATTTTTAAAGTGATCACAGTCGAGCATCAAACACGCCAACTCGCCGTCATTCTGTGAGACGTCTTGCCACAGATCCTCAACCTGCTCAAAAAAAGCACGCCGATTCAGGCATCCCGTCATCGCATCCTGCGTGGCCAGAATTTGCAACTCGCGGTTTTTAAGGCGCACTTCGTCACGACTACTTTTTAACATCGCAAGCATGTGTTCAGTTTGCGCCCGATGCTGTTCGCTATCAGTCACATCCCGAAACGTACTCAGTACATCTCTCAAGTCCTCATCTGGTGATTCCACTGGTGAAGAATTGATAGAGAAAAACCGGTACGCTCCATCTGGCATCCGAAAACGCATTAATTGCTCAATCTGGGATTGCGACTCATCACGCGCCCGAATCCACGGAAAATCTGATTTGCGAGTGACTTCACTACAATCCCAAGACAGTGAACTAACACTTTTGCCAATCAGTTGATCAGTTTTCAGCCCCGTCATTTTCTGAAACGCACGATTTGTCAGAATGATTTTTTCACGCTTATCCATGACAAGAAGCCCCTCAGACAACATGTCAATGGAATGCCGAACACGCTTGGGAATTCCTTCGGCAGCACGTACTTTTGAAAGGCTTCGTCCCCATTGGGCAACGCAAAGCAGAACACTGATTGTCAGCACCAGCAACAACGGCCAGACATCCAATGTTTTTACAGCATTTCCGGCACCCCCAACTCCCGCCGCCGGGACGGCACGCCCTTGATAATAGAAGTCCAATCGCGCGACAGGCCCTTCAGAATCTGCAACAAATCGTGATTGGGTTTGATGATCAACAGCAGTCACTGCATTAAGGGAAATGAGGTCTGGCACTACCAACGTGTTCGCATCCCCAACAACCTTGACCATGGGGCCACCCAAACGCGTCACCTGAATTGCCATCAAGGTCGGTTCCGCAAGCACCACTCGGTTCAGCAAATCTTCGAGCTGCTCGATTCTTAGATCGTTTTCAGCATCATTGTCAGTACCGCCTCCTGCGACCCAGTTCTGCACATCACTGACAACTTCACCATCTAGATTCCGGGGAACTGAGATACGGTCAGCAGTTTGGGTGCTCTGCTGTAAACCAAGCCAAATCCCCAAGGTGATCAGAACGAAACCCACAAGCACAAAGGTGCTCTTGGAGCGTGCGGAGGCAACACGAGTCGTGAGCACAGTAGAAATCCGAGTCAGTGCAGTTTCGTCAACAGAAGTGAACGCTTTTAGAACTGTGTTACACCTTCATGTGTTGTGCAACGTCTGGATCAAATTCCGACCTGCGGAGCGTAGTACCGAGAGAGTTTTTAACGATTATGCTGGTTATCTTGCTTTCCTTGGCGAGCGACCTCAAAACTGTGCAGACGTACAGTGAGCAATCTCTTTTGACCGCTCGGTTGCAGGGTACCCAAAGGTGAGTACCATTCGCCATCGTCCCATCGCGCTAACGACTGGTTGATCACCTTTCCTTCTCGGGTTTCAGCGTCATCACAACGCAAGTTGAACCATTCTCAATCTGCAATTGCTTGGCGTCGCTGGTAGCCAGGTGGATGGTATCACCCTCGGTTTGTATATCAGTCAAGACACTTGTGAAACCTTCTTTTGTGCTTGCAACCATCGCGTTGGTCGTCTGCCCACGGAACTGATTGACCACACCGCCAACGGTCACAGTTCGCGTTCTTTGCACAGCATGAATCGATCGTGTTTCTGCACTGATTACGGGGCCAGCGTCAAAGATGTCGAACAGATCCGTGCCAGTAAAACCCTCAGCCTTTAGCATGGCCACTGCTGGTTCTGTTTCTTTGTGGACTTGGCCGATACCGTCGCGAACCCCCTGTTCGAGAAGTTCGAGATAGATCGGGTGTTGAGGCATCATCTCTTCGATAAACTGCTTTGAGATGGTTGACATGGCATCTGCCGTTGCGAAGTCCACCGGTATAAACCTTCCGGCAACAGCATCCCAAAAGGGAACACTTCCATCCGAGTTGGCTCTACCTCTCATCTCCGCAATCACCCGATCTGCAAATCGGTGGGGCAACATGGATATCAAGGCAAACCGGGCGAGAGACAACCAGCGTCCACGTCCCTCTCCCCGATAAATCCCTCGCAAAAACAGACTGCCAATCTCTGTGGGGCCATCGTGAATCCGTTCCAAATCCAACCGCACTCGGTGCTGACGAACGCCAAGCAACTCACTTTGGTGCTCCGACTCAACGCGACGATAGGCATACAGCGGTTGATAACCACCTGTCTTGGCATAAACCGTGGAAGTACCCACCAGCTCGCCGGACTCCGTATTCACCAACACCAGCACGTAAGGTTCTCCTCGCGGAGAAATTCCTGTGCGGCTAAAAGCAAATGTGGACTGCTCGACACGATCTAGTAGTCTCGCCCGATCCAGCTGCAACGATGTCAGACCCTTTGTTGCGGACTGAGCAAGTTGAAAAAGCGCATCAATGTCGTCGATGCGTACCGAGCGAACAATCCACATAGCTTGAATCCTTAACCAACCTGCTTTGCGAACTTGATCAACGAGGTTTCCAACAACACGATCGCTGCATCAATGTGCTCGAACGTTGTCGTTGCCGGAGGAGGAAGAAAGCGGATGCGTGTCGGATCCGAACCACAGACAAATCCCAGCAAACCAACTTCGTACATCGTCATCATCAACTGTTTCGCTTGTTCAGCACTGCCATCACCGGGGGTAAAGGCAATCATCATTCCTTCACCAAAGGGACCACGGATCAACGCTGGATATTTTTCGCCGAGAGACGAAAGCTTGTCGGCGAAGTACTGATGCCTCACTACATTCTGACCTTCGCTGCCAAAACACGCACCAGAGTCTAACAGATCCAACATTTTCAACCCGGTTGCGATTGAAGACGAGGAACCAGTAAACGTCTGACTCAGAATAGGTCCCTTTGGTTTGAAGGCTTCGCCATACAGCGTCGCGCAGACTTGGGTGACCTTTCCGACGGTGACGATATCAGCAAATTCATCCAGACCATAATGCTGAAAAGCGTATGGTTTGGATGTGCGTGAAAACGACTGCACTTCATCAAAGATGATTGGCACACCCGCTTCACGAAGTGGTTCACATAGTGCCCTGAAAAAATCATGACTGCCAGGATAGTATCCCCCCTCACCAGCAATGGGCTCCGCCCAAAATGCTGCATACCTGCCGGGATGACGATTCAGCAGTCGATGCAACTCATCGACTGCCCACCGCAAGCTGCGGTCGGGATTGGCAGCATCTCTGAATGGCAGGTAATCGACATTCAGCGCTAAAGGCAATCCCATTCGATAATTGGGGCGATCAGTCAACGCGGCCATTGCCAATGACCGCCCAGCAAACGCATTGTCAAAAGCGATAATGCGATCAGCTGGAAACTTATGGTGCAGTGCGATCTTCAATGCATTTTCATTCGCCATCGCACCGCTGGTAGAAAGCAGGCAATGGTCAATTGCAGCCCCACCCACACTCGCCATTTGGATCAAACGCTCAGACATTTTGACACTGGGAGGATGCTGTTGCAGATTCCCCTGCATGACCGTGTCTTCCAACGCTGCATCAAGTGCGGCATCGACCATGGCTTCGTGGCTATGCCCAGCCCCATGAACACCGATTCCGCCAATGAAATCAAGTTTGACACTGCCATCGGCCAACTCAACATAGGGTCCGTGACCGATCCCCGAAGAGAGATAGGGCCAGAACGGTGGTCCACCTCGAGTATCAGCTAAGCGAGACAACAACTGCTCATATCCCGCTGACAAATCCGGGTTGGCTGCTCGAACATCCTGAATCCCGCGACTGTGGTCAGCCACAGCCTCAGCAATCAAACGGCGTGCCTCAGCGATTCGTGAATCTGCTCGCAAATCTGCAGCAGCCGAACTTGGATGTGATGAACCAGATGACTCCGAAGGTTGTCCCACGAGATACCACTCCTGTGTAAAAAAGTTTGTCCTGCACGCCCCTATAGTAACGCTTCCTCTCAAAAAGGTTCAGTCTGAGTCGCATCACAGAGAAATCATCAAACAAAATGACAGTTATTTCGCCAACCATGCAGATGATTGCAAACCTCATCCCTGACACGAGACCGGACTCTTGCACGGTCACGAACGTACTGGCACTTTTCCAGAGCAGCGTGACCATTCCCCCTCGGGATTGCGTCACTCCACCCCCACTTCGGCGATCTCTCTATGGTGAATAGAGAGCACACAAATCAATCCTCGCGGTGAGTTCTGCTCCACTCCAACGTGATCTCCGCCCGGCACATCCAGCCCAAAATGTACGACCAGCAGGAGTCAGCCAACGGTAACGCTGTGACGACCTTTGAGAGCCCGCAGACCCGTTTCACAAACTCAACTGCCCTGCAAAGCGGACGAATCCTGACATTTGAGCGTCTATATCGCTTTTTCAGCGGCACAAGACCCGTGTGACATGCTTCTCAGCACCATCCGATTCGATATGCTGTAGGGGAATTTCTTATCCGCAACAAGCTACTGGAAGCACTTTAGTATCTGCCGACTCAGGCTCTGCTTTGATTCTCATGGGCGAGATTCTTCTAAATTACGAACGTCCTCAACCTGCGACTTGGGTTTACCTTTCGTCGTTCTTGACGATTGGACTGTACTTCGTCTTCCACCGGTTCTGGAGCATTCGCAATCTGGATCTTGTCCTTCTGATCCTGCTGGCCCCGGGATTGCTGGTCGTTTACGAGGGGCGACAACTGGAACAGGAAGAGCGGGCCAACCGAAGCCAACAGATTGCTCTTCAATCCGGAGCTCAGACCAAGTCACTGGTTGAAAAATTCCTGGCCTTGGTCCAACCATTACCGATGTACGCGCTTTCGCCTCGTGATTCACTACAGGATGAATCGATTGCGAATAGCCTGACCGTACTCGAAAGCAAAACATCTTTTGTCTCCGAAGACGAGAC
>Ga0315315_10005417_pt1 | contig 11778 bp, 6 predicted proteins | sample M140m3416metaG_FD_203699 | JGI IMG/M metagenome (GOLD analysis project Ga0315315, IMG submission 203699) | Ammonia-oxidizing marine archaeal communities from Monterey Bay, California, United States - M1 40m 3416 | ecosystem: Environmental > Aquatic > Marine > Intertidal zone | place: USA... | reverse complement strand
TATCCGCATGCATAAATGGTGACATGTAATAATATAACTCGGGTGCTTCCCAATATGTTCTTTCCTCTCTTTGAAAACCAAATGGTGTTAAAGTCCTATTATAAGCACCACTCCTAGCTATTCCAGCAGCAAATAAATCAGAATGTGCCAATAAATTTGCTGTCATAAAAGCACCATAAGAATGGCCTCCTAATCCAACTCTGTATCTATCTCCAATTCCCATATCTACAATTTTATTAATAGCTGCCTCAGCATTCATAACTAATTGATTTCTAAATGAATCATTAGGCTGATCACCATCAAATCCAACTATTGGCATTTCTGTACTTGCCATAACAGCATACCCTCTTAATGCCCAAAAAATTGGTGAACCGTAATTAATCCTTGTAAATCGATATGGAGAATTCCTTATTTGACTTGCAACTTTTTTTGAAGTGTATTCTCTAGGATATGCCCATATAAGGACAGGGAGTCTTCCCTCTTCAGCTGGATTATAGGACTTTAAAGTATAAACAATTGAACTTAAATCAATTCCATCTTCCCTTTTATAATTTATAACTTCTTTTTTAAGTTCTTCTAATTTTTTATAAGGGTTAGTAAAATTAGTAATCTGTTTTAGTGAATTAGATTCAATATCCCTGATAAAATAATTTGGATTTTCAGATTTAGATTCTCTAGAAGTAATAATTAATTTTTCATCTTGATTAAATAATTTAATTGGTCTTTCGTAATATGGAGCTTCAGATCTAAAAATTATATTATTTGCTAAAGTTTTTGTATTAAATAAACTTATATATGGCCTATATCCTTCAGGAGATCCACCTTGACTAATCATTAAAATTGAACTTTTTCTAATCTGAAATATATTTTTTCCAAAGCTATTTTTTTTCAAGACTGGTGATCCAGGATCAGAATAAATATCATCATATTTCCTATCGAACAATATTTTTTCAATAGATCTAGATTTAATATTTACTAATGATATTACTTCACTTCTATTCTTCCATAATCTTTCAGAAAGCAGAGCATAACCTGAATCTGACCATCTTATATTTCTAAATCTAAGTTTTGTTTTAATTAATTCTTTTTTTTCAGAATTAAATGGTTTCGATAAAGTATAAATTATATCTCTATAATCAACATTTTTTTTTGGATTTCCATCATCATTTGCTTCAACCCAATATAGCTCACTCCCAATATCATTTCTCCATGAAACAGATCTAATTCCGGTTCTAGTAGCATCAAAACCTTTTGGCCTTACTTCATCTAAAGGGATATTAGCTATTAAAGTAGATTTATTATCACCTAAATCTAAAACTTTAATTGAGTAAGGAAATCTATAATAAGGAACTAAATATGAAAATGGTTTATTGATAGTTTTGATCAATAAGTTTTCATTATCAGGAGATAAGTCATATTCTTTAATCATCCCTTTGTTTAATACAGATACTTCATTTTCATCTAAAGAAATTTTCACTAATGAAATACATGAATAATGTTCAAATAAAATTTCTTCATTTTTATTTTTTATTAAATCCTGATATGTTCTTGAGGGAGCATTTTGATTATCTGTTTCTTGAATTATTGGACCAGATGGAATTTTACTTATATCTGGTTTTTTATCATTACATCTCATGCTAATAAGAATATCTTCACTAGAACTAAACCACTGAAAAGGTTTGACATTTATATCATTCAATAAAATATCAGATATCCTTGAAGATTTTTTCGAGTTGATATTTAATACCCATAACTCTACACCAACTTCGGTAGTATTAGTATAAGCAATTTTTTTCTCGTTAGGTGACCATGTAAAAAAAGAAAATTTACCATTTTTTGGAAAATCAACTTCAATCTCATTTCCTGACTTTATGTCAATAAGAGAAAATGATTTATAATAGGTCATTCTTGATGAAGTATATCTAATAGGATCAAGTCTAGTACCAGCAATTCTTAATTCATCTTTTGCTAAATCAGAAATTGACTGATAACCATCTCTTCTTAGTATCAGACCTAAAGTTCCTTTATCATTAAAATTCACATTTGGTTGTGGGTCTGCCTCAACAAGGTTTTTTATTACTTCAGGAGGAGTTTTATATTCTTGAGAAAATAAAAAATTACTAATAGTAATAAATAATAAAAATAACTTTTTCATAGTTTAATTTGGATAATAGATTTCTCTACTATGTAAATTTGATTTAATCTTTTCTTTAGAGTAAAATAAATTAAAATATTTATCATTTGCCCAGTCTTCATATAAATTCCTGTAGAAGGGACTTAATGGATTTCCAGATTGTCCAGGAGAATTAGTTGCCAAAGAATTATCCCAATCTTTTGTATCGATAATAACTCTAAAACTTGCTCCTGAAGATTGACTCAGATTTGAACTTGTTGAGTTTGGTGTATAACCATTACCACCCCTAGGATATGATTTAAAACTTAATATATTATAGACAGAATCATTAACTACATCCTCTAAAGGGTGTTTTACTTTTATATGTTTATATTCGTCTTGCCCATAAATCCAATTTTCTATATTATCTCCAAATTTATTTTTTAAATCATTTATAGAAACTATAAATGTCTCTATCAAAAATGATTTTTTTTTATTTTTTTCCATATTAGAGATATGATCTAATATTTTAAAAAGTTGAACACCTAATAATTCTTTAACTTCTTCTGGAACATACTTTTCATGAAACATTTTGATAATTGCTCTCTCCCAATTAACATATATCATAGCTTCAATTGAATTTTTTAATAATTTATTATCCCAATCATTTAATAAATTAATGTATCTACTATATTTAGATAAAAAATTATTTTCATTATCTGTAACTTCATTTAAAAGGTCGATAAGATATAAAGATGGATAAGAAAAATAATCTACTTGTAAGTCAATCATATCCTGCATTGATAATTTATTCTTAGATGAAAGTATGTCATCAACCCTATTACCTCTGTAGGGATCAGACCAAGAAAATCCAATTGCATTCCACTTATCATATGAAATTGGTGTAACATTTTGATTTGCTGTTGCAAAAAAATCTTCCTTAGGATTGAAAATGTTTGGTTTTTCTATAATAGGTAGATAATCTACCCATTCATATGTACCATCTCCCATTACTGGAATAAGACCACTATGTGTGTTTCTAATAGGTGCAATACCTACAGATTGCCATCCTATATTTCCATCCTTATCAGCCCATATCATATTTTCACCAGGTATATTACTATAATTACATGCATCTCTAAATTCTTCCCACGACTTTGATTGATTCATTCTTAGAGAGGCTAGATATGGAGACCCCCCAGGTTCTAACCATCCACATCTTACGGCATATCCCTTTTTTCTTTCTTTATCAATAAATGTTACAGGTCCATGAACTGAATAAAGAAGATCAACATTGTAATTTTCATTATCCTTAACAGGAATAGATTCTTTTATTATTTCAAAATCATACCATCTTCCTTTATGCCAATACTGATTTAAGTTTTTTGGATTAATATCATAAACATATAAATCCTCGGCATCAGTTCGAAAAACAGTAAGTCCCCAAGCTCCAAATCCATTATGTCCAATCGAAATACCAGGAATTTCAGGTTCTCCTCCACCAATCACATCCCATCCTGGAGCAACAAGGTGGGTAATGTATCTTAATGATGGAGCTACTATAGTTCTATGTGGGTCGTTTGCTAATATTGGATATCCGCTAATTGTTTTATTTCCAGAAATTGTCCAATTATTACTTCCTATACTAAATTTATCTTCTAAGTATTTATCATTTTCTAATAATGAAATTTTTGGTTCATTCTCTTTTAAATATTTTTTAACTAAATATCTTTTTTTAAATTCAATGGGCTTTCTAAATGCTTTATATAATTTCAAGATATCATTGTCTAGATCTTGTTCAGTTATATTCTTATCGAGATTTAATGAAGGATCTTTTGGGTGAAACCATTGTAAACTCTTTACCTTTTCTTCTCCAATTTTTGAAACTGCCCTACCAATATTTAATTCTTGTTCAATATTTCCCAACAACCCTTGATGCCTTGAAATTACATCTGCAGGAGTCCATAACTCTGGCTTTATATTTAATAATTTAAATTCTATAGGTAAGGATTTTGGATCATTCATCACCTCTCTAATATAGGCATTAACTCCTTCTGTGTATGACGTAATAATTTCAAATCCTTCATCATGATAGTGATTTAATTCTTCTTTAAGATCACCTCTAAACATGAATAATCTTGTTCCAATATCTCTTTCAAGCTCTTCTTCTCCAAATATTTCAGAAACTGTTCCAGTTGCTTGCCTTCTCCATATTTCAAATTGAAAAAGCCTGTCCTTAGCAGCAAGATATCCTTGCATAAAAAATAAATCTCTTTGATTATTAGCGTATATATGATTGATTCCGTTATTGTCTCTTAGTACCTCAACTTTATCAAGTAAATCAAGAGATTTTTTTGATGAGCAACTTAAAGTTATTAGAAGCAAAAGAAATATTTTTTTCATATTATAAACTTATAAGATTTCAATTATTTTACCGTCAATATTATTGATAGAAATTAATTCATCCTTTTTTTTATCAAATAAGTTTTTACCTACTGGGGATGATAAAGAAATTATGAAAACATTTTTACCTTCAATAATAAATTTTCCCAAGCCGACACTAATTAAATAATAAGATGATTTTGTTTTTACTAGAGCTCCATATGAGACTTTTTTATACTTTTTATATGAATCTATCAAATTAATTTTATTTAGATTAATTTTTAAATTTTGTAAGTTGGAATTTAATTTATCATACTCTATTTGCATTGAAGATCTTGAAGTCTCATATTTATCTCCAGCACTGCTTTTTGTCTGATTGTTTTTTTCATAATTAATTTGTTTCAACTCCTTTTCGAGGATTTTTATTTTTTCAATTAGTGAATTAGATATAATTTTAATTAACTTTTTTTTAAACATTAAAATCAACTAATAGATTCAACAACTTTCTTTACAAAATCACCAATTTTAGAAGTATCTATCCATCTAGCTACTATAACTAAATCATGATCAGGTATTACAATAATGTAATTTCCACCAAAACCAGAACCGTAATAAATGTTTTCAGATAATTCTTCCCATTTACGATTGCCACGGTTAAGCCACCACATATATCCATAAGAAGGATTATTATCAGATGGATCTCTAATTTTTTCAATCCATTCTGAGGATAAAATTCTACTTTCATTCCATAATCCATCTCTTAAAAATAATAATCCGAACCTTGCATGGTCTTCTGAATTTATAAACATACCCCCTCCAAAGTGTCCTCCTCCACTTACTGATTGTACATTTACACCATCTACAATTACCATTGAGTTATCATATCCGAACCATCTCCAAGTTTGAGAAGCACCAATTGGATCCATAATATTTTCTTTTAAGACAACCGGTAGAGGTTTCCTAAATACATTAAGAAGTGAGAAAGAGAGTAAGTTTACTCTAACATCATTATACTTATATGCCTGACCTGGAGGCATAAGTTTCTGCTTCTTAATTTCCTCTAAAGAAAGACCTTTTTGCGGCCTATCTGCCCAGTCATAAGTTCCAAAAAGTTGACCTGACCACTGAGAAGATTGATTTAGAAGATGATGCCATGTAATATGATTATTATGTGGATCATCAAATTTTCCATCCCATATATAATTGCTTAATTTATCCTCTAAGGAAATTATTTTATTATCAAATGCTATTCCAGCTACAGTTGACAAATAACTTTTAGTAACACTGAATGTCATATCAACTCTTTTTGTATCACCCCATTTACCAACTATATATCCATTTTTAATAATTAACCCGTTAGCCTCTCCCCTCTTTTTTGTAGGTCCTTTGATCCGGTATCCAGGCTCATGACCAAAAGATTTAAGAATAGAAATTCTTAAATCTTTATCTACTGAATTTTCATTTTTCTTAGCAAATTCAATTGCATTAGAGATTTTATTAGAATCCATACCTTGAGATTCTGGTGATTTCTCGATCCATGTTTTACCTGGGAAATAAGACTTTTGAGCCTTAATTGAAAAAGAAAGAAGTAATAAAATAAAAATGTGTCTCATAAATTAAATTTAATTTCAAATTTGATTTTTAAAAATAATTATATTGTATTTATTAATACTATGAAATCTTTTTTCCAAAACCTATTTATTATTCTTTTCATTTTTTCATGTAATAATTCATTTGAAAACAGGGGACTTGAAAAAAAGATTTTAGATTTACTTGAATCAGAAAAAGGTGAATTTGCAGTCGCTTATAAAAATCTAAATACTGGGGAAACTATACTAATAAATGAAAATGAAGAATTTCATGCAGCAAGTACTATGAAAACACCTGTAATGATTGAAGCATTTAAAAAAAATCATGAAGGATTAATTTCTTTGGATGATTCTATTTTAATCAAAAATGAATTTAAAAGCATAGTAGATGGTAGTATATTTAAACTTTCCTCATTTGATGATAGTGATAAAAAAAGTTATGAAAAAATTGGGAATTATCTCACTCTCAAGGAATTGATATATGACATGATCACTATAAGCAGCAATTTTGCCACGAATCTAGTTATTGATTATATAGGAACTAAAGAAATAAATAACACTATGAGGAGCATAGAAGCAAATAAAATAAATGTTATCAGAGGTGTAGAAGATATAAAAGCATTTAATAATGGTATGAATAATACAACAACAGCATATGATCTTTTAAAAATTTATGAAAATTTAGCAGAAGGAAATATTATAAGTTCTAAAGTTTCAGATGAGATGGTAAATATTCTAAAAAATCAAAAATATGATGATATAATTCCAAAGTATCTACCAAAATCTGTTGAGGTTGCTCATAAAGATGGATGGATTAATGGTGTAAGACATGACTCTGGTATAGTTTTTTTAGAGGATAATAATACTTATGTAATAGTGCTACTCTCAAAAAATTTAAAAGATGAAATTAAAGGAGCAGATCTGCTTGCTAAAGTATCTTTAGAAATTTATAACAATTTATTACAGAACTGAAACTGGAAATTTAGTAACCTTAACTATTTTATTTGACTGACTATTATCAGTCCATGAAATAAAGATATTATTATTAAACTCTTCAATTTGAGGGAAACCTGTTGATCTTTCAGTTGATACCTCATCTATTACTTTTATTTCTCCAATCTCACCATCAATTCCAATTTTTCTCATTAATAATTTTCCTTTTCCTTTGACAGTTGATAACCAGCTCACCATTACTTCATCAGAATTTAAAAATTCAATATCTACTCTTCCTATTGTAGAATTTTCAACATTATCAATTAAAATTTTATCACCAAAAGTTCTACCACTATCTCTTGAAAACTTCAAATTAACTTTAGGTCTTCCATTTGAGGCAGAAAACCAAGATACAACTACATTATCTTTATATGAATCTACGTTAGGACCATTTACTGGACATCCATTTATTTTCCATCCATCATAATGAATAGGTTGTGGTTCAGTCCAGTTCGAATCAATGTATCTTGAAAGGTAAATATCTCTTATTTCATCTTTGGATCTATCTCTATAAACTACAATTGGTATATCATTTGAGATAGTCATTGAGGTTTGACAACAGTCACAAACCATTTCATCAATTAGTGATTGATCAATAATTTTTCCATTACTGTCAAGTATAGCTGACCTTATTGTCATAGCGCCTTTTGCATGACCGTCATGTCCTTTTCCATAGGTATTTCTTCCATCAAGCCAGGAAACTATAAAACCATCTTTAAAGGGTACAGAAGAAACAAAACCATGCTCAGAAAATGTGTTATCATTATGAATTTTTTTCATATCCAACCAACTATCATTAATATTAAGGTGATAATTCACATCGTAGGAGAATGTTTCTTCAGAGCTTTTTTGTAGATGAAATGAAAAAATAGAACTTGAAATTTCATTGTATGATATAGATGGAAAATCAGCCCAATTAACAAACCAATCTGTTCCTTTATTGATAATACTTTTTTTTGACCAAGTATTATTTTCAAGTTTACTTAAATAAAGAAAATTTGAATCAGCTACTTGTTCTGTCCATGAAATATATAAGTTATCATTAGTAGAAAGTAAGTAAGACTCAGATGAATTCTCAGGAAATGTATTTAAAGATGAAATATCACCTTTTTCTTCATTACATGAAATTAAGAGGAAAGTAAGAAAAATAACTATTTTACCTTTCAATGAAAATAATTAAAACAGAGAGTATTAAAAAAGTTATAGCAGGAATTGACCTAGATATAGGGTCTTTAATCTTCACGTGCATAACAATTGCAAAAAACATCATTATTGCTATTCCGGATGCTGAAAATTTAACTAATTCAGGTATCCATAATCCAGCTATCAATCCAATTGAAAATACAACTTTTAGTGTTCCAACTAAATACATTATCCATGATGGTAAACCATAAGCAATAAATTCTTCTTTCATATTCTTTGCTCCACCACCTCTCCAACGAGAAGGTTTATTAAAATTCATAGTCCATACACGTATTACCGATAAGGCAATAATAAGTTGAAAAAATGTAAGTAATTGGTCGTTAGTTATTGTGTCCATATATCATAAAACTATAAATTTTTTATTTAATGTTCCAAGTTTTATTTACTAATTAAAAAAAAATTCATAAATTATAATCCCTATTTTTCGAATAAACCCATTAAATAATGAAAAAAACAATTCTATTAACACTAATAACTTTATTTGTTTTTGATGTTTACTCACAGAGAAGAAGAAGTAATCAAACAGTAAATTCACAACAAAAAGAAAGTAAATTATCACTTTCAGCACTTAAATTAAGAAACGTTGGCCCTGCATTTTTATCTGGAAGAATTGCTGATATAGCAGTTCATCCCGAAAATAATAATGTCTGGTATGTTGCAACTGGATCAAGTGGAGTATGGAAAACTGAAAATTCAGGTACAACATACACTCCAATATTTGACAATGAATCAACTTATACAACAGGTTGTATTACTATTGATCCTAATGATCCCTCTATAATTTGGTTAGGAACTGGGGAGAATGTTGGTGGAAGACATGTAGCGTATGGAGATGGTGTATTTATGAGTGATAATGGCGGTAAATCATGGAAAAATATGGGTCTAAGAAAATCAGAACATATCTCAAAAATCATTGTTCATCCAAATAATTCAGATGTGGTTTGGGTAGCTTCTCAAGGACCACTATGGAGTTCAGGTGGAGAAAGAGGACTTTATAAGACAACTAACGGAGGAAAAAATTGGAAAAAAGTATTAGGTGGAGGAGAATGGACAGGTGTTACTGATATTTTAATAGATCCCAGAAACCCGGATAGATTGTATGCTGCTACATGGCAAAGACATAGAACGGCTGCAGCCTTAATGGGTGGTGGTCCTGAGTCAGGGTTACATAGGTCTGAAGATGGTGGTGAAACATGGTCAGAATTAAAATCAGGATTACCAGGATTAAACAAGGGTAAGATTGGTATTGCAATTTCACCTCAAAAGCCTGATGTAATTTATGCTGCAATAGAATTAGAAAGAACTAAAGGTGCAGTATATAAATCAATAGATAGAGGTTCATCTTGGAAAAAAATGTCTAATACAGTTTCTGGTGCAACTGGACCTCACTACTATCAAGAGCTTTATGCTAGCCCTCATAAATTTGATAGACTATATTTAATGAATGTTAGAATATTAACATCAGAAGATGGAGGTAAAACTTTTGTTCAGTTAAGAGAAAGAGATAAACATTCAGATAATCACTCAATTGCTTTTAGAGAAAATGATCCAAATTATCTATTAGTAGGTACTGATGCGGGTATATACGAATCTTTTGACCTAGCTCAAACATGGAAATATCATAAAAATCTTCCTATTACTCAGTTTTATAAGGTTGCAGTTAATAATGCTTATCCATTCTATCATATTTTTGGAGGTACCCAAGATAATGGTTCAGCAGGTGGACCTGTACGAACTGATGAGAGGCAAGGCATAAGAAATGCTCACTGGTATAAAATTTTAGGTGCTGATGGACATCAGACTGCTACTGATCCAGTTTATAATGACATTGTATATGGAGAATTCCAACAAGGTGTACTACATAGAGTTGATCTTAAAACTGGTGAAGCAGTTCTAATTCAACCTCAACCTAGAGAAGGTGAAAAATATGAAAGATGGAATTGGGATTCACCTATTCTAGTTAGCCCTCACAAGCCTGAAAGACTATTCTTTGCTTCACAAAGAGTATGGAAGTCAGAAAATAGAGGAGATAGTTGGGAACCAATTTCTGGTGACTTGACTAGAAATGAAGAGAGATTAGATCTTCCTATTATGGGTAGAAGACATGGATGGGATAATTCTTGGGATGTAAAGGCTATGTCTAATTATAATACTATAACATCAATATCTGAATCACCAGTCAGAGAGGGAATAATATATGCTGGAACTGATGATGGGATAATTCAAGTTACAACTAATGGTGGAGAATCTTGGAGAAAAATTCCTGTAACAAAACTAGGACTTCCAGCAAGAACTTTTATCAATGATATCAAGGCTGATAATTTCGATGCAAATACAGTATATATTTCTCTTGATAATCATAAAGAAGGTGATTTTAATCCTTACTTATTTAAAAGTACTGACCTTGGAGAAACATGGACTTCAATTTCTAGCAATCTCCCAAAAAGAAATCTAGTTTGGAGATTAGTTCAAGATCATATCGCTAAGGATTTAATGTTTTGTGCAACTGAAACTGCTATATATGTAACAATAAATGGTGGTAAAAGTTGGAATAAAGTTCCGGGTTCTCCTACAATTTCTTTCAGAGATATAACAATACAGAAAAGAGAAAATGACCTAGTTGGTGCATCTTTTGGGAGAGGTTTCTATGTTTTAGATGATTACTCCGCACTGAGAGAAATGACATCTGCTAATTTATCAAAAGAAGGTAAACTGTTCAATACTAGAGATGCACTATGGTATCTACCAAAAAGCACTATAGGAAATACAGGTGGTGATTATTATTTTGCTCAAAATCCTGATTTTGGAGCTGTATTTACATATCATCTGTCAAAATCATATCCATCTATGAAATCAGAAAGAAAAAAGATGGAAAAAGAAATGATTAAAAAAGGTCAACAAATTCCAGGAATTGATTGGGATGCAATTGAGAAAGAAGCTAGAGAGGAATCAACTAAGATATATGTTGTTATTAAAGATTTAGATGGAAATATTGTTAACAAAATTTCTGCTCCTAAATCTAAAGGTTTAAATAGAGTTGCTTGGAATTTAAGACATTCAAGTTCAACTGCTATTAATCCAGACAGACTTCCTAGAGGAGGTGGAGGAAGAGGATGGTATAATTCAGGACAACTTGCATCTCCTGGAGGATATACTGCAACTCTCATAAAAGAAAGTGAGGGAGCATCTGTTGACTTAGATAATCCTATAACTTTTAATGTAGTAGACTTAGAGAGAGGAACTTTACAAGGTATGAGTTATGAGGAATATAATAACCATGCTGAAAATTTAATTTTAGCACAAAACAGACAATCAGTACTCTCAGATAACATGAACAAAACTATGAATATGGTTAAAGCAATGAGGGTTTCTTTGAGTAGATCTAAAAGTGTTAATAATGAGTTAAGTAAAAGATTATTTGATATTGAAGAACAACTCAATCAATTATCAAAGAAAGTATATGGAAACTCAGCTAAATCTGAAGTAGGTGTTAAAAAT
>Ga0315315_10005413_pt1 | contig 11782 bp, 11 predicted proteins | sample M140m3416metaG_FD_203699 | JGI IMG/M metagenome (GOLD analysis project Ga0315315, IMG submission 203699) | Ammonia-oxidizing marine archaeal communities from Monterey Bay, California, United States - M1 40m 3416 | ecosystem: Environmental > Aquatic > Marine > Intertidal zone | place: USA... | reverse complement strand
ACTTAATGGTGTTAACACACAAACGTTAGGTACTGATGCACAAAAAGTAGAAACAATTTTTGGTAACGCAATTGATACACAAAGTTTAACAGTTGACGGTACAGCCACTATTGCTACATTGAACTCAACTACCATGACCGTTCAAAGTTTAGCAACATTAACTAGTGCAACAATTTCAGGTACAACCACTATGAATGGTGCTGTTAACATAGGTGACAATAGTAACGATACTATTACAGTTACTGGTACAACAACATTTGCAAGTGGTACAACATTTAACAGTGACATTGTTTTAGGGTCTGGAACAGACTTAACAATTAGTAACGGTACGTTAATATTAGCAGGATCTAGTTCAATATCAGGTGCGGCTTCTAAAGTATTAATAGACAACCAAGCAAATCTAGGCAACAATAGATACCTAACATTTGTAAATGGTGCTACTGATGATACACAATATTCATTAGAGAACGATGCAGGTTTAGTATATGTACCAGATACAAATACATTAACAACAACAAACGTTGGAGCAACAGGTACATTATCATTTGGTAGTTTAAGTGATGGCACATTAACAATGGGCAACTTCATTGACGATGACTCAATGGGAACAGCAAGTGCAACAACACTAGCAACATCTGAATCTATTAAAGCATACGTTGATGCACAGGTTACAGCATCAGACGACAACCTCAACATAGCAGGTGATTCTGGTTCAGGAACAATTGATTTAGATACAGAAACATTAGGAATTAAAACAGGTGCTGGTTTAACATCAGCAGTATCTGGCAACGATGCTACTATTTCTTTAGATACAACAATAACTGGAATGAGTAGTATAACATCAACTAACTTAGTTGGTGCTTTAGCAGGTGACGTTACAAGTTCAGGTACAAGTAACTTTAACAATGTAACACTTACAGGATTACTAACAGGTACTTCAAGCAAAGCAAACACAATAAATTTAACAGCAGAAAATACTTCTGCTTCACAACATTCTATATTAATTAGTGCAGGTGCAACAGGCTACGAAGCAATTAAAACTGATACAGGATTGTATTATACACCTGCAACAGATACACTTACAGCAGGTGTGTTTAATGGTACAGCAGACGTAGGTACAAAAGTTACACTAACTGCAACCAATACAACAAACGCATCTCACTTCCCATTATTTGCCGATTCGGCAACAGGTAACGAAGATGTTAGAACTGACTCAGGATATACTTATAATCCAAGTACAGGAACACTAACTGCAACAGTATTTAATGGACAAGCAGTAACGGCTCGATATGCGGATTTGGCTGAGATTTATTCTACAGATGCTGACTACGAGCCAGGCACAGTTGTGAAATTGGGCGGAAGTGAAGAAATAACACAAACAGAAAGTCATGCAGATAATGATGTATTTGGCGTGATATCAACTGATCCAGCATTTTTAATGAACAAAGATGCAGAAGGATTACCAGTAGCATTAACAGGTAGAGTACCAGTTAAAGTAATAGGAAAAATTAAGAAAGGCGATAGGCTAGTGAGCAGTGATGTTCCAGGTGTTGCTTGGGCATATACAGACAGCGATAGTTACGATGCTAGAGCAGTTATAGGTAGAGCCTTACAAAATAAAGACGATGGTGATGCTGGAGTTATCGAAGCAGTCATCGGCGTAAAATAGGTAAATAGTAGTATAATTTAGGAGTTAACAAATGGCATCAGGATCAAGTTATACAGTATCAGGCGGAACTACAATGACAGGAGTCGTTGCAGGTGACACCATTGACGATGCAGATTTCAATAACGCAAGAGCTAATATAAACAGTTTATTGGGCGATGCGGCAGATGTAGAATTATCACCTTCTAGTTACGCGGTATCCGATATTAAAGGTTGGGGACAAGGTGGTGCAGGTGTTACAACAGTTGCGGCAGGTGAAACAATCGATGCCACAAGTGCAAATGGTTTTAAAGATTTACAGGATGATATACAGGCAATATGTGCTTTTTTAGGTGTTACTGTTAGAGCTAACGTTGGTACAGATGTAACATCAAGTACAACAATTAACGCAACAACTTGGACTAACTTAATGTTAAACGTACAAGACTGTTGGAATGCTAGATTTAGTCCTAGTTCAAGAACAGTTTCTACTGATGCTAGTAAAACATTTACCAGTTCTTGGACTAATTCACTAACACAAGAAACTACATGGACATTCTCTAGCGAAACAGATTGTAGAGAATTTTTTAACGGCGGTGGAAGACTTGGAGTATCTGGTTCATATACAGGTTCTTCAGGTGATCAGTACACAGCACATGCGGCAAGATTAAGTGGAATGGGTGACTTTTATATGACTTACGAAACAGCAGGTGCAAGTGCCGGTAGTGCAACAGGCGTAGGTTTTTACGAATTAACAACAAGTTATCAAAGTCTTTGGACATATTATGGTGCAAGTTCACCATACTCCAATGACTATATTAAAGTTGAAGGTAAAGTAAACAGTACCACAAACCCAACAGTGGTCACACTAAAAACAACATTAGTTGATGCTACAGATAACGTAATTGATGCCGCGGCAACAGGTACATTAACACTTAATTGTAGAAGGCATCAACCAGACGCAAGTGGCTCTGGATTTAGTTTTGCTACACCAACAGACAGTATGGGTAATATAACAGGTTCATAAGACGAGACTCGAACTTAAAGAAGCCAGTTCTAATAACTGGCTTTTTTTATGGCCGCTAAATAACATTATAAATACACGAGATTATAAACTATGGCGGCTAAATTACAAACGGCATTAGAGTTTTCTAACTACAGACAAACACTAAACAATCAAAAAGAAGTCTTAAAAGCAAAGACAGAGAGTTTATTAAGTTACAGTATCAATGGTGGCACGTTTACTATTGACAGAGAATTAATAACCTTTGTAAAGACATTGATAGACGACAAGCACACTGATGCTGTTCTATTGGATATATACATGCATCCAATTGCAGTAGATCTACCAAACTTCTATTCTGAAATTATGAGCAGATATTTTGAAGTTACCAACGACTACTATGTAGAATATGAAAAAATAAAAAAAGCAAGGAAAGTATCTTCTGTATTAGACTTAAATAATCCAGGAAGTGAAAGTGGCGAATAAAAGTCGTGGGGTAATAATGTTTGCCCACAACAATACAGAAATAGATTATATCAAGTTAGCATACGTTAATAGTTTGCTGATACAAAAATATATGGGTTTAGATAGGACCCAAATAACTGTAGTAACAGATCCTCACAGCCTAGAGCATGGCAAAGAAACAATTGGTATTCGTAAGATGCAACAAGCATTTAAGAATACAGTTGTTGTAGATAAAGATATTAAATTCAAACAAAGCAACGTAAGACTTTACAAAGATACCAGTCATACAGCAAAGCATTTGCAGTTTTACAACGTTAATCGTTGTGATGCATACGATATATCACCCTATGAAGAAACGTTGCTTATAGACGTGGATTACCTCATACAAAGCGATGTTTTAAATCAAGTATGGGGACACAATAACGAATTAATGATGAACTGGGAGTATAATGATATACTTGCAGAAAGAGAGTTTCCTGCATTGGATAGACTAGGTCCTACAGGTATTACCATGTATTGGGCAACGGTTGTGTATTTCCGTAAGTCAGCCACTGCGGAGACTTTCTTTAATTTTGTAAAACATGTAAAGAACAACAAAGACTATTATGGAGATTTGTACAGATGGCACGGTGCTATATACAGAAACGATTATAGTTTTAGTATTGCCGCACACATGTTAAGTGGCTATCAAGACAAAGGTGTTCCTCAGTTACCTGTGAAATTATATAAAACATTTGATACTGACGATGTAGAAGAAGCATTAGACTCTAATGACTTATTATTGTATTTAGAAAAAGTTAGAAGTCCTGGAGACTTTATACTTGCAAGATGGAAGGGCGTAGATTTGCACATCATGAACAAGTGGGCTATAAATAGAATTAGCGACACAATGATTAAGCAATTAATAACTGCAAAGAGACCGGCTAAGAAAGTTGCCAAAGCACAAGAGATAGAATGAAGAGGACGCATCAAAGAAAAATGGCTAAAACAAAAACACCTGAGATTGGTGATATGATAGAACACACATGCACATTGAATGGAAAATTTGAAGGGAAGGTTGTACAATTATTAAGTATGCAATTCATATACGAGACCAAGGAAGGTTGGCATAGGCATTGTATGTTTAGAGAGGATTGGAAAAAGTTAAATGACTAAGTATTACATACTAGCCGGTATAGTTTATACATTGTTTATAGGCTTCACTGCAAGTGCAATTCAGCATAGGCTTTCAATGGAAGAACTTAAACCTGTGTATGAGGAACAGTATTGTGAAGTTGTATATGAATACACAGGCGAAGTAGATGGCGACCAATGGAATGAACTTTTTGAACTAGCACTCGAAAAAGAAGAAGAGCGAGATGCATTACAAGAAACAATCGACGAAGGCTTAGACAAGTTATACGAAGAAGAATTCGGGGAAAGCCGTAATCAAAGTGATGCAAATGCATACATAGATTTATTTCTTATGTTGTCAGATCCAATCAATTGGATATTCACATTGATAATTGCTACATTTATAGCAGGATTCTACTTAGCATTTTACAGTTGTAAACTAGCAATAGAAAGACATTTTAAGGGAAACAATGGGAAAGATTAGACAGTGGTTTAGGCGATGGTTTGATAATCAAATAGAAAAATCATGGCAAAGAAAAGCCAATAGACAATTTGCAAAAAGGCATAAGCAATGAGTAGAGGTTACATAGTAATAGCACAAAACAACGACTCTGTTGATTACTTAAAGCAGGCCTATGCACTCGCTTTAAATTTAAAAGCAACACAGACGACTGTAAGCAATCTAACGGTGTGTGTAGACTCTACGACTAGAGATAGAATAAAACCTAAACATACTAAAGTGTTTGATAACATTGTAGACATTCCTTGGGCCGATGATGCAGAACAACAAGAATGGAAGATAGGTAATAAATGGAAATACTATTACATGACACCGTATGAGGAAACTGTAATACTTGACACTGACATGTTATTTCCTACAGACGTAAGCCATTGGTGGGATATAATGGCACAAAGAGATGTATGGGCAACAACAAAAGTAAGAACATATAGAGGTGACATAGTAAACAGTGACTACTATAGAAAGTACTTTGTTGCAAATAATTTGCCTAATGTTTATACAGCATTTTTCTATTTTAAACAAAGTGACTTAGCAAGTGAACTGTTTGCAATGACAGAAATTATATTCCAACATTGGCAACGATTTTTTCACAGATACATGCCTAAGGGCAAGCCTGATTGGCTGAGCGGTGACGTAGCATTTGCATTAGCAATACAATTACTAGGCATAGAAGAACAATGCACAAGAGAGAACATAGAAGCAGTACCTACATTTATACATATGAAAAGCCACATACAAGAAGTTAAAGGTGCCGCACTTTCAGAAACATGGACAGAAAGTTTACCAACATATTACAAAGATTGTAAAAACTTTAAGGTGGGTAACTTCCAACAACAACTGCCTTTTCATTATGTAGAAAAGGATTGGCTTACAGATAAAATGATAAAGCAAATGGAGGATTCATATGCCGGCTAGAAAAAAAACAAAAAAGAAAACTGAGGCGGAAGAACTAGGAATCAATAGTGCCGCACTAGAAAGAAAGAAAAGATTTCTTGCTGAAAAACAAAAAGCAGGAAGTGTCCAAGACTTAATGGAAAAGCAAAAAGTAAAAGACTGGACTATATATTTCAACGAACACGGAGACATAGTTTGTCTAACACAAACAGACGTTGATGTTAAAGACAATTGGAAAACATATGATTTCTCACAGGAACAATTAAAAATATTAGTTGACAACAAAGATGATCTAGCAAAGTATTGCATTAACGTAGACCCATCTGTGGATAATTTGTACAGCATACAATTAAAAGAAATAACTAGCATTTACACAGAGTCTGAAAAAGAATTTTTAAATGAAATTGAATATGGTAGAAGCACATCATTTGATATTAAGGTTGCTGTCAACTCAGCAGAGCTTGTTGTTACAATGAGTAACAAAACAAAAGAACCTTACAAAGATGTGTACCCTATTAGTGCAACAATACAAGGACAAAGACTATTAAAGTTCTTTCTAACAGCAGAACATGACCCACATGTAATGTTTCATTATGAGATTATAAGCCTAGCAGAACTTATTACAGAGAAAAAAGTAGTAAGGGAAATGCCAGCAGACTTGCGTAGATGTAGTGTATATACAGTAAAATTATTTGATAAGTACCAACGGACTTAGAATGCCAAACCCAACTAACAGTCATACATTCAGTGGCGGTGTCGATGTTAGACAGTATGAACATTATTACATAATTATTATTCCATATAAGTTTATAAGTAAAGTCACATTTAGTAAACAGCAAGTTGAATTACGAACAAACAGTATAGTCAATGAACTAGATCATCTCCCTAACAAAGATATAATAGTTTTGTTAAATGTTGAGGAAGAGTCTGGTATGGATGCCGAAGAAAATATGATATACTGGTGCGATTTTTTAACCTCGCATCTTAATAGTCGTCCCTCAATGAACTATGTTATACTAACCAATGAAACCTTTACACATGCTCACAAGTATAGTAAAGTACTTAGTGTAAACTGGTTCTTACTTCAGACAGTAAGTATGTATTCACAAACAGAGATTATTCCGTGGGAGCCTACAAATACTGACATATTGTTTCTTCCAGGGAAGCCTTGGAAACCATCTAGACTTCCTGCATTGTATTATTTTTTACGTTCTAGTATCCGCCACAATTTAAAATATTCAAGTTTAACTTATGAAGATATGTACAGTTGGCACGGAGAAGCAGGTGCCCAGAGACTAATAGAATGTTGGCATTTAGTGTACAACGACCCGTCAGCACATATAAATGTAATTAAAGAAATAATGAATGGAATTGCAAAGTCTTATGATATGCCATGGCGGGATAGAGAGCATGGCCCAGGTGATTTTAATTTTTTACATCCTAAGATGTATTCTAATATTGGTGCAGAAATAATAGCAGAGACGGCACATAACAATGATAGGTTTATAACAGAAAAAACATATAAATCAATAGTGCTGGGTTATCCTTTTGTTTTTATACATAATAACTTTTTAAGAAAAATCCTCAAACAAGGATTTAAAATATATCAACCGGTACTTGAAGAACCTTCGGAAGGTCATAACGGACAAAGAGATTGGATTAACGAGTTCGAAACTTGCGTTAAAAACACAGAAAAAGTAGTAAATAATACGCAGGAAGAAATACTGAAGGATACTATTAAATGGAATCAAGAACATGCTATGATCCTGTATCAAGAAACAATAAATAACATAGCAAAAATTATTCCTAACTTTTATAATTATGCTGGAGAGATTTTTTGCAAAACTGTTAAATTACAGGAAGAGAACACATAATGCCTAAACAAGATGTTACAGAACTAGATATATTTTACATAAGTTACGATGAGCCTAACTGCGAAGAACACTGGGCAGACTTACTAAACAAAGTGCCTTGGGCTAAACGTGTACATGGAGTTAAAGGCTTTGATGCGGCACATAAAGAGTGTGCTAACCAATCAGAAACAGAACGTTTTATCACAGTAGATGGTGACAATATTGTGATGCCAGACTTCTTTGAACAACAGTTAGACTTTCCAGAAACAGATCATGACGGCAATGATATTGCACAAAGTATCTTTAGTTGGAATGGCAAAAACTTATTAAACGGATTAGTATATGGTAACGGTGGACTTAAATGTTGGCCAACAGAATATACTAAAACAATTAACACACACGAAGCCGCAACAGATGGTGAAGGCATGGAGTTTTGTTGGAAACTTAACTACATACAACTTAACGATACGTTCTCAGAAGTACATCAAACTGCTTCTCCGTTCCAAGCCTTTAGAGCAGGATTTAGAGAAGGTGTTAAGATGAGTTTGGATCAAGGCAAACGTGTACCCCCTAGAGAGTTTGTTGACAAGATTTGGTATGGTAATTATAATAGACTACAGACATGGTGTAACATTGGCAGTGATGTTGAGAATGGTCTATGGGCTATATATGGTGCAAGATTAGGTTGCAAAATGGCTGTGCTAACAGACTGGGACGTAAATTTAATCTCAGACTTTGATTGGTTTAAAAGTTTCTTCTACGATGAAGTTGCTGTAGAGTTTGATGCTTTCCCTGATCAAAAATGCAAGTACACTAAACTTGAATGGGATAAAGATCAACTAGCAAAAGGTATCCATACACTAGGTGTAGAATTAGATCAAGAAATTAATTCTATGATGTTGTTTGACCCTGATCCTAAGATGTGCCAATTCTTTAAGAAGACTTTTGTTAATCCTAAACGTTGGGGAGTTATGATAAGAGAAAAACAAATACAAGACTTATTAGAGAAGGGACTTATCGGCAGTTAGATGAAATTGTATGCAAATATCGGTGTTGGTCATGAGAACGACATTGATGTATTAAAGCAAAGAGTTATTAGTGCCGCACAATGTAATGCTGATGCAGTAATAATAAGCAAAAGCACACCTGTAAAAACTATTCCTAAAAGTAAAAAATATGTTCCTATACAAAGCAAATGGGGAACAATGGCATACTTAGATGTTGCAAAGAGATCAGAAGTATCGCCAGTAAATGCAAAAGAACTAACAAAACTCTGTGAGGATATAGGCATTCCTCTTATATGGAGTGTAACAGATAATCAAGCAGGAGCATGGGTTAGAGAGCATTGCAACGCACACACAATTAAAGTACACTACGATGCTATAGATCCTATAGAACTAATACAATATTGCAAGGATAATTTTGATCATGTTATATACAGTCATGTATATGTTGATGATGTTATGAATTATTATAGAAGAAAAGATTACAGAATGTTTACAATATATTATGCATCTGCAGAGTTTCCTCCTACAATAGAGCAGTTACAACTAGGAAACATAAACGAATTAAGAAGAAGATTCCCTGATATGCAACTTGCATACGAAGGAAGAGAAGCAGGAATATTCCCAGGTGTTGCTGTAGCATACAAAGGCGTAGACTTTATTGAGAAGTATTTAGGAGACGATGACAGCGACAATACTTCAATTTTAACACCAGAACAGTTTTATGACTTCTGGAATTCCATGAATATACTGTTTGAAAGCAACCTGATAAAAGAGACACCGAATCTGAAACCTGATAAATAAGTGCGTAGTTAAAAACTATAACAGACAATCAGGAGAAGAAAATGGCCTCAATCGGATTTATTGGGGTAGGCAAGTTAGGACAAGCCTGCGCCGAGATGGTTGCCGAGGTCCATGATGTTGTAGGTTATGATGTTAATCCAGTAGAGCCTGAAAACTTTACAATGGTAGACAAGTTGGAAGACGCAGTTAAAGGACAAGACATTGTCTTTATAGCAGTACCAACACCTCATGATCCACAGTATGATGGCAAAGCACCTACCAGCCATTTACCAAACAAGGACTTCGACTACTCGTTAGTGCGACAAGTTCTCTCAGAGGTAAATGAGGTTGCGACAAGCAATCAATTGGTAGTGTTAATATCGACGGTATTACCAGGAACAGTAAGGAGAGAACTAGCACCTAGAATAACCAATGCTCGTTTCGTTTACAACCCATACTTAATTGCTATGGGCACAGTCAAATGGGATATGGTTAATCCAGAAATGGTAATGATAGGTACTCAAGACGGAAGTGAAACAGGTGATGCAAAAGAACTTGTAGACTTCTACAAAACAATAATGCAGAACGAACCAAGATACATAATTGGTACTTGGGACGAATGCGAATGCATAAAAGTATTTTACAATACATTTATATCAGCAAAGGTTTCCTTAGTAAACATGATACAAGACGTTGCTGAGAAACAAGGTAACATCAATGCAGAAGTTGTATGTGATGCACTTGCTTCTAGTGACAGACGTATTATGGGTCCAGGATATATGAAACCAGGAATGGGAGATGGTGGCGCATGTCACCCAAGAGACAATATTGCTTTACGTTGGATGGCAGATAATCTAGAATTAGGTTATGACTTATTTGATGCTGTAATGCTTTCAAGAGAAGTACAAGCAGAAAATATGGCAAAACGTTTAATGCAATTAGCGGGACACGAACATCCAAGTTTTGGATTAGTTCCAGAACTACCAGTAGTAATTGTAGGCAAAGCATACAAGCCACTAGTAGCCTATGAAGCAGGCTCTAGTAGTATGCTTGTTGGACACTATATAGAAAATGCAGGATTTGAATTATATTATTATGATGAGAAGACTGGAGATATTCCTCCCCAAGAAGTCTTAGACAAACCAGCAGTATATCTACTAGCACACAATCCAGAAATCACTTATGGTGATCAATTAGATAATGTGCCTGGTTGGTATAACGGCAAACACAACAGAACAGACTGTGATACTGCATTAACAGTAGCAACAGGTAATGGCACAGAATTAAATTTTGCACCAAACAGTATTGTTGTTGATCCATGGCGTAAGACTCCGGACATCGATAATGTACAAGTTGTACATTATGGAAATACTAGAGGAAGAATGTAAATGAATGGTGGGGGCTTGTCCCCCTCCAACTAGGAATGATATGAGCGAAAGAATTGAAAGAATAGAAGAAATAGACAAGTTACTTACTGAAGAAGTAAGTCAAACTTTCTGTCTTGCCAAGTGGCATCACACTACTATCTATCTTCACAGAGGGCAAACACACAGTTGCTATCACCCTAAGCCACACGATATTCCATTACAAGAATTAAAGTACGACCCAAGTGTGCTTCACAATACACCACAGAAGATTGACGAACGTATTGAAATGTTTAATGGTGACAAGCCAAGTGGATGTCAGTATTGCTGGAACGTTGAAGAACTAGACGAAGGCAAAGGTCCTAACGAAGATAAGCATGTTAGTGACAGACATCAACGTAATAGTAGCATATACACTGAAGACAGACTCAATGAAATATTATATAATCCGCCTGACTATAAAATAAATCCAGAGTATATTGAAATTGCATTTAGTAACGAGTGTAACTTTAAGTGCGGATACTGTCACCCTATGCATAGTAGTTTATATAGACAAGAGATTAAAAAGCATGGACCATACGACATGGTCAGCAATCACCAAGCAGACATTGATTGGTTTGACATATACGAAGAAGACTCGCCTTATGTAGATGCATGGTGGAAGTGGTGGCCAGAAGTAAGTGAGACCCTAAACATACTTAGGATAACAGGTGGTGAACCTATACTGCATAAAACTACATGGAAACTATTTGAAGAACTAAGTGAAAACCCTAAACCTAATATAGAAATTAATATCAACACTAACTTAGGATATACAAGTAGACGTGTTGAAAGACTTGTTGATGCTGTTAAAGACTTAACAGAAAATAATAAGATACGTGGATTTAAGATGTTTAGTTCTATGGACACATGGGGCAAACGTGCAGAATATTTGCGTACAGGATTAGATATAGAACTTTGGGAAAAGAACCAAGACATATATTTACGTGGTGTTAAAAGTCATATAACACACATGGTAACATTTAATATACTAAGTGTAACAAGTTTCAAAGACTATTTGAAAAAAATATTAGAGTGGCGTAAAACATATGAAGATATTATTCCTAACAACTTAGGAAGTTCCCCTGATGTTAGAAAG
>Ga0315315_10005411_pt1 | contig 11784 bp, 6 predicted proteins | sample M140m3416metaG_FD_203699 | JGI IMG/M metagenome (GOLD analysis project Ga0315315, IMG submission 203699) | Ammonia-oxidizing marine archaeal communities from Monterey Bay, California, United States - M1 40m 3416 | ecosystem: Environmental > Aquatic > Marine > Intertidal zone | place: USA... | reverse complement strand
GCACTATCCGAAGCTCTGGCTGATTCTGCAAAACAAACCGCACTGCATGACCCAAGAATGGCCCCAATCACGGCTATCGAGTTACCACACCTCACACTCTCTGTCTCAGTTCTTGGCACGCCAAGGGTCTTAAATGTTGCTGGTGAGGATCGAGTCAATGCAATTCAAATTGGTCGACATGGACTCCGCATCCGCTACGAAAATCATGCGGGTTTGCTACTGCCAGCAGTCGCCAAAGAACGTGACTGGAATGCTCGACAATTTCTTGATGCCGTCTGCACAAAGGCTGGCCTTCCGTCGGAAACGTGGAAGAGCGAAGATGCAATGGTCGAGATTTTTGATGGGATAGACCACTCAGCAGCATTCGTCTGCGGCGTTACCGCAGAGGAAACACCAACGGTGAGTCCGGAAACTCTCAAAAAGCTTTCTGGATGGATAGAATCGAACCTCGCTGCAATGCAACAAGGCGCGACGCCGGCTTACTACGCAACCGATGTCGATGACATGACGGTTGCTGGCGTAGTGCTAATCGTAACTGGCAACGACACTGAAGATCTCGGATTGCTGCAGATCAACATCAAAGAAGGACTTCCGCTGCAATCCACGCTCTTCCGATTAACAGAAGCGGCAGCCAAAAAACAACTCGGCCTGACGGAACTCGCTGAAAATCCAATCGCCCTCGCGGTTCTTTCTCAACTGATTCATCACGGTACCGACAGGGAATTTGATGCGAGCGAGGTTGCCCCTGAAAAACGCGCAATCCTTGCGATGGACAATCGATGCTGGTCTCTGGAATTTAATACAGAGCAGACTGTCGATGAAATCATCAAGAGAGCGTTAGTGGCAGAACCATTCAGAAGAGGCAGCACGATGGTCTATTCTGCGAAATGTGATTCGACCCAAAATCGCGTTTCGCTATCTTCAAGACCACCTGCTGTGCCCCATGCCCCGGAGCGATCGCCGGCCGTTGCAGGCAGTTTCTATCCAGAAATCGACTCTGAACGCGAAACTCTGATCGATGAAATCCTCAGCGATCTTGCCAAGAATGAAGTGACACCGATTTGTCCGCAACGGGTGAACGCCGCCATGGTGCCACATGCCGGTCTTCGGTACTCAGGACACATCGCGGCAGAAATATGGCGAAGAATCCATCTGCCCAATGACATTCTCATCATTGGCCCAAAGCACACCGCTGACGGTGCCCCTTGGGCTGTCGCGCCACACGAAACATGGAAGTTATCTGACTCCACATCCATGCGGGGAAATCCTGCTTTTGCAAAGATGCTTGCTGACAACGTGCCTGGTATGGAACTGGACGCGAACGCACATCGTCGGGAACACGGGATTGAAGTTCAGTTGCCGTTTATTCAACGACTCGCCCCGAATGCCCAGATCACCGCTATCGCGATGGGGCGGGCAGAATATACGGATTTACAAGAAGCAGCACGAGCTTTGGCAACCCTTTTGAAGCCTCTGCCCACGCAACCACTAATCGTCATCAGCAGTGACATGAATCACTTCGCTGAAGACCACGAAAACCAAAGACGGGATCAACTTGCACTAGAGCAACTCGCTGCGTTAGACCCCTCGGGACTGCTAAAAACCTGCAAAGAGGAGAACATTAGCATGTGCGGCCAAATCCCCGCTGCCTTCGTTCTGCTCACGCTGCAATACATGCAACGTATGTGCAGTTACCAAAAAATTGCATACGCCACATCCGCTGAGGTGACGGGTGATATTTCCAGCGTGGTTGGCTACGCAGGTGTAGTTTTCTAAAGTGGACAAGAGGTCGCCAGATAGCCGGCTTCCTAATTCCATCCACATAGTGGTCATTCCGTCACATCCGACGAACCACGCTTTCCAACAAACCAACTTGCCCAGAACTGAGAATTTAATGTCTGACAAGGTCCTGATCATTGTAGGCGACGCAAGTGAAACTCTGGATACGATGTACCCGTACTACCGTTTACAGGAAGCGGGCTTCACACCAGTGGTAGCCGCTCCTGAAAAGCGGCTGTACCAAATGGTCATGCACGAAATAAAGCCGGGATGGACGATTACAAAAGAGTGGGAGGGGTACACGATTCAAGCTGACGTTGCATTCTCACAGATCAATCCCGAAGATTACGCTGGTATCCTTTTCAGTGGTGGTCGGGCTCCCGAGTACATTCGGTACGACGAGCACCTTGTCCGAGCTACGAAGCACTTTTTTGAGGCCAACAAACCAGTGGCAAGCGTCTGCCACGGCGTCGAGATTCCAGCATATGCCGATTGTGTTCGCGGACGCCGCATGGCCACCGTTCCAAAATGCAAATTTGACCTGGAAGTTTGTGGCGGTATTTTTGTCGATGAAGCGTGCGTCATTGATGGCAACTTGGTGAGTGGCCGCACGTTCCATGACAACGGGCACTATGTCGGACCATGGATCAAATTGCTTGAAGACGCCCGAGAAGCATAGCAGTCGAATTGCTCGTGTCTGAACGCCAACAGACTCTGTCCCATCAGGAACATCCCTCAGCCATGGAACCACGAGCCGGAAACCTGCCATTCCCTGCTGCTGACCGTCCAGCAACCTATGGGAGATGTTTTTGTTATCCTCAGAAGCTCTGATATCGCATTCCTCATAGCCCGAACGCATGTCGTCAATCCTCCCGATCATCGATGCAGGCCTGCCCACTGGAATCGTCGAACCGTTTGCCGGACGGGTAGGCCGGGACGCGGAGACATTGATTCGAGATTCGTTGAGTGAATTGCAAATCAATCTGGGCAAGCTCTGCAATCAGACCTGCACGCACTGCCATGTTGATGCCGGTCCGACAAAAACAGCCGAAAACATGTCGCCCGAAACGGCGACACGCATCTGCGAACTCGTTGACGCGTGCGAATCCCTGACAACAATCGACCTCACGGGTGGTGCTCCCGAACTGAATCCAAGCTTTCGTTCTCTGGTAACACATTTCCGTGGCAATGGACTGAGAGTCATTGATCGATGCAACCTGACCATCCTGTCGGAACCGGGGCAGGAAGATTTAAGTGACTTCCTTGCCTCACACCAAGTCGATATTGTGGCATCGTTACCCTGCTACCTGGAGGACAACGTCGATGCACAACGGGGATCGGGCGTCTTTGAACGTAGCATCAACGGCCTGCAGCAACTCAATGCCTTGGGCTACGGGCAACACAACAGTGCCTTGAAACTAAACCTCGTTTTCAATCCAACGGGCCCAACGTTGCCGCCAGACCAGTCATCATTGGAAACTGATTACAAACAAGAACTGAAAAAACGCTACAACGTTGAATTCAATCATTTGCTCGCGATTACCAACATCCCAATCAAGAGATACGCAAAATTCCTGAAGAAGCGAGGGGTTTTGGCGGACTATATGCAGATGTTGGAATCAGCTTTCAATCCACAGGCAGCACGTGGAGTCATGTGCAAAGCGATGCTCTCGATTGGTTGGGACGGTCAATTGTACGACTGCGATTTCAACCAGATGCTGGGGATGTCGGTTGCTGGCAAGCCACCTCACACGGTATGGGACATCAAAGGCCTTGACGAATATATTCACCAGCGTATCGCTGTCGCTGATCATTGCTACGGCTGCACTGCCGGGGCTGGCAGCAGTTGCGGTGGCTCTGTTACCTGAACTAAAACCCAAACGAAAACACATACATGTCCAATAAGCTCGACACTGAAAACGCTGTACGTGAACGATATTCAGCTGCGGCACAAAAACGCGAAGTCGAACTTTGCTGTCCGGTGGACTACGACGCGCAATATCTGAAGATTATTCCACAGGAAGTCATTGACCGTGACTACGGGTGCGGTGATCCATCCAAGTGGGTTCAATCGGGTGAAACCGTACTGGACCTGGGAAGCGGTGGTGGAAAGATCTGCTTCATCGCCACACAGGTCGTGGGGCCAGAGGGCAAGGTCATTGGCGTCGACATGAATGACACCATGCTGGAACTCGCTCGCCAAAGCCAGGTCGAAGTCGCTGCCAAAGTTGGCTACGACAATGTACATTTCCGCAAAGGAAAAATCCAAGACATGGCGATCGACCGGGACCAAGTCGATGCCTATCTGGCGGATCATCCTGTGACCAATGAAGCGAGTCTTCAGGAGCTCGAATCAATGATCCACACCATGCGGCAAGAAAGCCCGATGATTGCTGATGATTCCATCGATGTTGTCGTAAGCAATTGCGTCCTGAATCTTGTTGACGCGTCAGAGAAAGAGCAACTGTTTCGCGAGATCTTTCGCGTCCTAAAACCTGGTGGACGAGCAGTGATCAGTGATATTGTCAGCGATGAATTTGTGCCCCAACACTTGCAGAATGATCCCGAGCTTTGGAGCGGCTGCATCTCTGGAGCCTTTCAAGAGACCGAGTTTCTGAAAGCATTTGAGAGAGCAGGTTTCTACGGATGTGAAATGCCTGTCTTGCAAGAGCAACCTTGGCAAACGGTGGAGGGCATTGAATTTCGTTCGGCTACCGTCATCGCCTACAAGGGAAAAGAAGGACCGTGCGACGACTACAATGAAGCGGTGATCTATCGAGGCCCATTTACCGAGGTAGTTAATGACAGTGGGCATGTTTTTCGCCGTGGCGAGAGAACCGCCGTATGCCGAAACACCTTCACCCTAATGACACGGGCTCCCTATACCGACGACTTCATCCCTGTACCACCACACCAAGCGGTCAAAGACGCTGATGCAAAACCCATGAACTGTGACGGGCACGAAAGATCACCGAAAGTCACCAAAGGCAAAAACTACGATCTAACAATCGTTGGTGATGACTGCTGCGGGACAGGCGACTGCTGTTGAACAACAACGCGAAAAAAGCGGGGCAAGTTGCCCTAAAATCTACAGCATGAAAACCGTCAGCAATGAAGACGGTTTAGCAAAAAATCAGCGAGCATGCGGTCGGTTACAGCCCGACACTTCTGACTGCAACCATCCTCATGGCTGTAATCATGTGAAGTTTTCAACCACACCAACGCCCTGAATACCTGATTCACGTAGCCGATAGGAAAACTCGTTGATGGCAAGCGTATCGGTCCGCGTCATATCCCGGACAATGATTGCACTGTCAACCGCCGATGCACACTGATGTATCTGGCTTGATTGTGATGTCGGTCCATCGATAATGATCAGCTCAAACTTGTCTTTCAAAAGATCGACCAGCTGAACGACCTCGTAACCTGTTGCAGTGTTTTTTCCTTTGGGTGGCATCAGCGGAATGAGTGTCACACCATCTTCTACTGCATGCACGGCGACTTCCTTGATCGGCAAGCCCGCGCGAATGGTATCAACCCAGCCATACTGCAATTCCAATCGAAGCTCGTCTGCCAACTTGGGCAATTCGAGATTTGCATCGACCAGAGCAACGCGTTTACCCGCTGCTGCAGCGGCCATCGCTAATCCAATCGCGACAGTACTACGTCCCTCGCCAGGCTGGGCACTGGTGACAATCACGCTATTGAGTCCAGAATCAATAGCATCCGACATTCGCTCGGCAATCTGTTGAAAAAGACGTCCCTCGAAGAAAAGGTCCGCGACCGTTGTGGGAACATCTAAAACATCAACCTCCCAAACAGCCTGAAAAGGTTTTAGCCCGACCTGTGGGTTGATTTGCTCGACATCGTTGTGATTCGCCTCTGAGACAAACTCATCAGCCCCAACCGGCTGATACGTATCTTGCTGGTGAGCATAAGGATCTGAACTGGAACCGTGATCACCCTCTGATGAACCCGGTTGCCCTTGTTCCCCAAGCTTGGCAGCCGTTGCAAACGGATTCTCGATAATTAATTCGGGCATTTCAGCTTCAGTCTGCAAAGCCTCGGAACGGGGAGCCGATTCAGTGGGTTGCTGATGCCGCGGTGACTGTTGTGTTGAAAAGTCGTTTTCCAAGGTAAAATCGGAAGCCAAGCTGCCAGCATCCGCTTCCCGCATGCCTCTAAGAACATCTGCAGGTCCGACCTTGCTAATCTCGTCATTTACGAAACTTGCAGCGTCCGTGAATGTCGATGCATAGGCATTCTGAATGGGCTGAGTGAAACGATCTGGCTCATCAGGTGCAGCCGCATGTCGTTGGCTCCTTGCTGGATCAACGGACTCGATAACCGGTCGAGTGCCCTGTATGTCTGCATCACGATCGCGTGGTTGGAAAGACGGTGTCTGATCACCCGTCAGAGGCTCAAGGTGCGGCCGTGGAATTCCGTCGCCAGCATAGTCCGCGCGTGATACGCGGTCAGCTTGATGGTCAACCCACACACGAGCTGTCGATGCAACCGACTGATCCAATTCCAATCCGCCAGAGGCATCACTCTCCGAAGTAGAATCGGGAGCCTGCTGACGCGGGTTCTGGTGTGCTCTGGTTTCTGACGCTGACAGGCTTGCCAACGGCTCTTGGTTTACTGATCCCTGGTCTCCCAATTCAATTCCACCAGACTGATTGGACTGGTCGCTCGCGGGTCGCCTTCGGGAAAACGCTTTGACAAAAGCTTGATCGCTCATAACAAACAGAATCAGTTGGAAGGTGATGGATAGGTTGGGCTCACTGTGTTGCCAGATGGAACACGTGGAAAATACTTGGACCAATCTGGAATACCGGAAGGTGTAGCCGTCCGCTGATAGGTGGGCGTCTGACTAGCAGGCACCGAGATTCCATAAGCAGCTGGCTGTCCGGTTTGCCGTGGCTGATTTTGTTGCAGCTCCGACTGATCTGTTCGAGTAGCTGCTGGACTGACAGGTGCGACCATCGAAGTGTGCGGTTGTTGGAACGAGTCACTTGCATTCCGCGGACTGTTTTCGGCAAAGGCAGATTGCGAATTGCCGTATTCATCCAATTCCACTGGCTGACGCAACAAGGCACTGCTGGTCGATGAATTGTTCTCAAGCTGGCTCTCCCCCGACGCTACTGCAGTACCGGCACTGAGACCACTTTGGGGGGCGGTTTGACTAGCATCTTGCAGGACGCGATCGGGCTCTTCGACGGGGGCTCCTGTCGAGCTGTCTGCGACAGCAGCTTTTGGCAAGCTGATCTCATCATCAGTGCCATATTCAAGCCAATCACGACCATCTGCCAAAGAGGCATCATCGGAGTCATCCTTGCCTACCCGGCCGGTGTACAACGCAGCGGCAACAACGACAAGCAGCAGTGCAACGACGATACCGTGCGAGCCGATGGAGTCCATCCACGACCTTCCAGCTGGCCTATCGGTTGGTGCCAGAGGCGTCGTTTCCTTGCTATCTGGTGACCGATTGCTTGCACCGTAACGTGAGATTGAATCGCGGTTGACTCCGGCTGAGGGGGTCGTCGCTGGTGTTTCGGTCCCCCCCACGACGGCAGGCGGTTTGGGAAAACGCGGTTCATCATCGTTTCCATTGCCCGGTTGCGCAGAGTTCGCCGTTGGTTGAGTCGTTGGAATCCGCACCGCCTGCGTCTCGTCAGGTCCCACACTGCCAAACGGCATCTCGGCCACGTGATGGGCAAAATTTTGTCCCACCGGCGTTGATGCGGAGTCCGAAATTTCGGTTCTGCTGGCATCGCGGTCGAGATCAGCACGCAAATTTGGCAGCTGGAAAAGGGTGGGTGGCAATGCGTTAGGAGCCCCGGTCGGCTTCGTGAAGTCGGGATTTCCTTCCTGGAATTGCGGTTTTTTCCGCTCATCTGGCCATTTTGGCGAGACGGTCATGCGATCTTCCTGGATGGGCGAGTATCTGAATGGTCAATGTCGAAAATTGCGCAGATGAGCGATTACGCAGTTGCAAGCTCTCGAGGCTCAAAAAGCACATGCGCGATCTTTCTGCATCTGCGGAATAGCCAAACTGAGACGCTGAGGCAAGATTGAATCTGAATCTCTCTCAGTCCGGGTTGTGAATCAGGAGATTGGCAACGAAACTATGAATGAATTCTTTGACACTTTTGCGTGAAACTGGCTCCCAGAATGCTCCAAGCCGATACCAAGTCCTCCCTCATCTCTGATCTGATTCGTGAACGAATCCTGCTGCTGGACGGTGCCATGGGCACCATGATCCAGCGTCTTAAGCTGGACGAGACTGCTGTCCGGGGAGAAAGATTTGCTGAGCACCACAAAGACCTGAAAAACTTCTCGGATATTCTGTGCCTGACGCATCCCGAGAAGATCACAGGCATCCACCACGCCTACTACGAGTCGGGCAGTGATATCGTCGAAACAAACTCCTTCGGAGCATCCCCAGTAGGGATGCTGGAGTTTGATTTACCCGTGGAATTAGTTGATGAGATCAACCTTGCTGCGGTCAACTGCGCGCGGAAAGCGGCTGACGAATGGACCGAGCGAACACCAGACAAACCCCGTTTTGTCGCTGGATCGATCGGCCCCACGACAAAGCAAACTGCGATTAGCACCAATGTCGATGATCCTGCACACCGGGACACCACTTTTGAAGAAATGCGAGCCAGTTACCTGATGCAGGTTGCTTCTCTGGTCAACGCTGGGGTGGACATTCTGCTGCCCGAGACGGCCATCGACACCCTCAACCTCAAGGCGTGCTTGTTCGCGATTCAGGATTTTTTCGATACCGGCGGAAAACGAGTACCCGTGATGGTCAGCGGTACTTTTGACCAAGGTGGCCGAACCTTTGTGAGTGGCCAGAGCGTTGAAGCGTTCGTGACCTCCCTCTCGCACTTCCCGATGTTGTCAATCGGAATGAACTGCGCTCTTGGTCCGGATGTCATGCGTTCGCATATCGAAGAGATGTCACAATCGACTGCCATACCGATCAGTTGTCACCCCAACGCCGGGTTACCCAATGACATGGGTGAATTCGATCTAGGGCCAAAAGCGATGGCTGATATCGTCGGCGAGTACGCGGACAACGGGTGGGTCAATATCCTCGGTGGTTGTTGTGGAACAACACCTGACCACATTCGGGCCATGGAAGCTCGGATCGGCGGATTGAAACCAAAGCAGGACACAGCGGGCCCCGTGTGGACCCGTTTGTCCGGTCAATTGCCAATGGTGATGCGGCCCGAAATCCCATTCACAATGGTGGGTGAACGAACCAACGTCACCGGTAGTCGAAAATTCGCACGTTTGATTCGCGAAGAACTTTACGAAGAGGCAGTTGAGGTTGCGCGCGAACAGGTTCAGAACGGCGCTACGATCATCGACATCAATTTTGACGACGCGTTATTGGATGGGGCCGAAGCCATGACGCGTTTTTTGCGTCTGATTTCAGGTGACGATATCGTTGCAGCGGTACCTGTCATGATCGACAGCAGTAAATGGGAAGTGATCGAAGCTGGCCTCCAAAACACACAAGGGAAGGCGATCGTCAACTCGATCTCGCTGAAAGATGGCGAAGAAACATTTCTGGAACGTGCCCGCTTGGTAAGACAGTATGGCGCAGCGGCAGTGGTAATGGCGTTTGATGAAAAAGGCCAAGCAGCCGACGAGGACAGCAAAGTACGCATCTGCAAACGCGCTTACGACCTACTGGTGAACGAGGTGGATTTCCCACCTGAGGACATCATTTTCGACCCAAACATTCTGACAGTAGCGACTGGCATTGAAGAACATGACAACTATGCAGTCGACTTCATCAACGCAGTGCGACGCATCAAGCAAGAATGCCCCAACGCCAAAACCAGCGGCGGCGTCAGCAATATCAGCTTCAGTTTCCGTGGAAATGACCGTGTGCGAGAAGCCATGCACAGCTCGTTTCTGTTTCATGCTGTCAAAGCCGGTCTCGACATGGGCATTGTCAACGCCGGACAACTTGAGATTTACGAAGAGATTCCCAAGGAATTGCTGGAATGCGTAGAGGATGTCCTTCTGAATCGACGTCCTGACGCGACGGACCGACTACTGGACCTTTCCGAAACGGTGAAGGGGAGTGGGAAGAAGAAGAGCGGTGAAGACCTGACGTGGCGGGAAGCTCCCGTCACCGAACGTATGCGACACGCATTGATCAAGGGCATCGACAAGTACATCGTTGAAGACACCGAAGAGGCACGGCAGGAATTTGATCGTTGCCTGCAAGTGATCGAAGGCCCATTAATGGATGGGATGCAAATCGTTGGCGATCTGTTCGGCGAGGGAAAAATGTTCCTTCCTCAGGTGGTCAAGTCTGCGCGAGTGATGAAAAAAGCTGTTGCCTATCTCGAACCCTTCATGGAGGAAGAGAAGCGGGCAGCAGGCATTGAGTCCAACTCATCACGAGGCAAGTTTCTGATTGCAACGGTGAAGGGTGACGTCCATGACATCGGTAAAAACATTGTGGGTGTCGTGCTGCAATGCAACAACTATGAAGTCATCGACATGGGTGTCATGGTCTCAACAGACGCGATCATCGAAGAAGCTGAAAAGAAAAATGTCGACATGGTAGGTCTGAGTGGACTGATCACCCCAAGCCTGGATGAGATGGTCCATGTTGCCAGAGAGATGAAACGTAAAAAACTGGAAATTCCGTTGCTTGTTGGGGGCGCGACGACAAGTGCCAAGCACACCGCAGTCAAAATTGCACCCGTATATCCAGGGCCAATCATTCACGTCCTAGATGCCAGCCGCAGTGTAAATGTCGTAGAGAAACTGCTCAACAAAGAGACTCGCGGCGACTTTATCGAAACGAACGCAGCCGAGCAAAGAAAGCTGGTTGCCGGTTACGAAGGTCGAAAACAGAAACTCGTCACCTATGCCGACGCGTTGAAGAATCGTTTCGCAACCGACTGGGAGACTGTCAATATCAACAAACCCTGTTTCACAGGCACTCAGGTATTAGAGAATTTCCCACTGTCGGAAATCAGATCCTACATCGACTGGTCGCCTTTCTTCATGACATGGGAATTGCGGGGCAAATACCCCAAGATTTTTGATGATCAAGTCGTCGGGGAACAAGCAAAAGAGCTTTATGAAGATGCTAACGCACTGCTTGATCAGATCATCGCCGACCAAACGTTAACAGCAAACGCTGCTTATGGCTTCTGGCCAGCCGCCAGCGATCAAGATGACATCATCTTATTCACTGACGAATCACGAAGCGAAGAACTAACACGCTTTCATATGTTGCGTCAGCAGTGGGAACGCCGTGGTCAAAAAGATTATCGCTCCCTCGCCGACTATGTCGCACCGGTAGATTGTGGCCGAGAAGATTACATCGGTGGCTTTGTGGTCACAACTGGCATCGGGGCTGATACTCTTGCCGATAAGTTCAAAGCCGATCTTGATGACTACAAAGCGATCATGGTCCAAGCTGTCGCAGACCGCCTTGCCGAAGCGTTTGCCGAACTGATGCACGAGAGAGCAAGAAAAGAATGGGGATTTGGTGCTGGAGAAGCTCTGGAAAAAGAAGACCTGATCGCTGAAAAATACAGAGGTATTCGCCCTGCGGCTGGCTATCCCGCGTGTCCAGATCACACCGAAAAAAGAACCCTGTTTGACATCTTGCAGGCAGAAAAAAACACCTCGGTAGAACTTACTTCAAGTTTTGCCATGGCACCGGGCGCAAGTGTCAGTGGCTTGTATTTCGGCCACCCCGATGCACGCTACTTTGCAGTCGATCGTGTTACACGAGACCAGATTGAGTGCTATGCAAATAGAAAAGGCATTTCGATTGAAGAGGCTGAACGATGGTTGAGTCCCAACCTTGCCTACGATCCTGACTGACGTCCGAAGCGGCTTGCCTGTGTCACAACACACACAGTGAGGTAATGATTCAAATCATGCGCCCACGCGTGGGCGTGAGTGCGTAACCAATGGCATAGTTAGTCGATACCAGGCGATGCTCCGCAAGCA
>Ga0315315_10005410_pt1 | contig 11784 bp, 11 predicted proteins | sample M140m3416metaG_FD_203699 | JGI IMG/M metagenome (GOLD analysis project Ga0315315, IMG submission 203699) | Ammonia-oxidizing marine archaeal communities from Monterey Bay, California, United States - M1 40m 3416 | ecosystem: Environmental > Aquatic > Marine > Intertidal zone | place: USA... | reverse complement strand
TGTTTTTCAGACAAGTGCTCTACCGACTGAGCTATCTGGCCCTTTGCGGGGACGACGGGATTCGAACCCGCGACCTCCTGCGTGACAGGCAGGCGTGAACTCCAGACTTCACCACGCCCCCGAGAAATTAATTCTACTTAATACTAATAGTTATTGTGGAAAATAAATTTAGAAATGCTTAACTTTCTTTTTTATTAGATTTATTTTTAACATTATGAATAATATTCGTTATAAAAATTTTCAAGTTTTTGAAGTACAAACCAACCGTAACTCCAGCAGCAATTAAAACTTGATATAAATATGAGCCGGTACCGGGATCTAAATAATTTAAACTTTCAGTTATTTGAATCATATAATCAATTTAGTCATAAAAATTTTTAATTACTTAAATAATACTGTTTTGAATTTGTAAGTATTTGATGAATTTGTAATTCTTGAATGTTAAATAAAAAATTAGACAATCTACTATTTTTTATAACAAGATTCATAACTTCACTTGAATTTTGATTCGCTATTTTATTTTTTACCATGCTTTTAAGATCAATATTTGAGATTAGATTTCTAGCATCAATTAAATGTTTGCTAAAAGGTAGTTTTTCTATATCACTTTTAAACATGTCAATTGTAGCAATTACAGAATACGCACAAGCATAACCATGTTCTAGATTATATAAATTAGTAAGTGGATATGAAATGGCATGATTTAACGATGTTCTCGAAATATTTATGGCTTTTCCAGCGAGATTAGATGCTTTCAGAATACTCATTCTTAAATCTTCATTATTTAAATCATTCAACAGCATGGGCAAATTATTGTTTATTAATTGAATAGACTCAATAGCATATTGAGTAGATTTTGTATTTTTATATTTGTTTAACAAACTGTCAATATTATGACACAGTGCATCTAGCGAGGTTGAGATTGTTATATCTAAAGGTAACGATTTTATTAGTTCTGGTAATAAAAATACAACTTCAGGCATGATTTTCTCATCTTCAAATGAAAATTTTTCAAGAGTTTCCTTTGACCAAATCGTTGCAAATTTTGTACTTTCTGCCCCACTTCCAGCAGTAGTAGGGATAGAAATATGAAAAATTTTTTCAGAAAGTTTAAGGTTGTTTATATCTGTGCAGTTAGTTTCACTTACAGTACATGCCGAAGCTACTTTTGCAGTATCAATTGTGCTACCACCTCCTATAGAAACAATTAGGTCTGGGTCAAAATTCTTAGTTATTCTTAACGCTTGCTTGATTGATTGGAGTGTTGGGTAGCTATCTACTAAAAAGGTTTCAATTTTAATTTTTTGCTTTTTTAGCTCTCTTTTAAATAAATCTGTATTGCCTCTTTTGTCATTTCCTGGGGACGTAAAGATTAATGCTTTCTTAAAAACATTAAGGTCCAATATTTCCAGTAAACTAGCTTTAAAATTTAAATCTATAATTTCTTGATTATTCATGTATTTTTCTTATAAATAATTCTTTATTTTTAACAGGAGGTTTGTCTGGCCTCATTAAATTTTTATTAGAAGAATTTTCTACTTCAATCTCGATATAAACAGGGCCTACAAGATTTTTAAAATCATAGTTTTCAATATCTGAAATATTTTTAATAAATATATTTTCTTTATAACCTAAAGCTTCAAACAATTTATTTCTATCAAGTATTTCATAATTATTTGGTTGACCACCAACAGATTCATGTGCTGAGTTATTAAATACAATATGTATAAAGTTTTTATAATGTTCTTTTGCAACCAACGAGAGATGTCCCATGTGCATTAAAATTGACCCATCTCCATCAAGGCATATAATCTTTTTACTCTCAATTTCATGAAGGATACCTGTAGCTATAGCAGAAGCATGACCCATACCACCAACAACATAGAAATCATCATTCTCTTGTCCGTTCTTAACTCTAAGTTCATAAAGCTCTCTCGAGAGCTTTCCAGTTGTAGAAATAAAAAGTGAACTTCCATCAAATTTTTTAATTACATTCTCTAATGCGAATGATCTTTTTGTAGACGAGCTTGAATTATTAAAACTTCTTGAGTCGCTTTCAAATGTATTCTTTTTAATTACAATCGCTAGTTGCTCTTTTTTAGAAACTGACTTTTCTATAATTTCTAAAATGTTTTTAATTTCTGAATATTTATCAATGACTATAAAATTTATTTCTAGTAAATTTAGCAAGTCGAGAGTTATCTCTCCCTGAAAAATATGTTGAGGTTCATCATTAGTACCCGGCTCCCCCCTCCAACCAATTAAAAGGAGAAAGGGAATATTGTAAATTTTTTTATGTAGCAATGAGCTATATGGATTTATCATGTTTCCAAGTCCTGAATTTTGCATATAAATTAAAGGAACTTTGTTCGTGGCAAGATAATAACCCATTCCAGCAGCAACTGCACTTCCCTCGTTAGTAGAAATGATATGATCAGCATCATCAAAGTCAAAGTGAAGACTTTTACTAAAAGATGACATTAGTGAGTCAGGTACACCTGTAAAAAAGTTTATTTCTAATTTCTTTAGTTCCCTTATAAATGTATTTGCGTTAATCATTCGAAAATTTATTCTGATGGAATAAAATTAATAATTTCTTTAACACTCATCAACTCGTTTTCTATCTCCATCGTCCTTCCAAATTTTAAAATATTTTCAGCTGTATGCATCATTGCTGGGTAAGAGCTTCTGAGAAGGTGGTTTGCATATATAACTACATCAACACCGACTTCTTTGAATTGGTCAATAGTTACATGATTGTAGGTTGTAGGGACTACAATAACCGGTAAATTAGAATTGTCTTTGAAGTCTTTTATAAATTTAAATACCAAATCTTCTGCTTTATCTTTACTATGAATCAAGATGCCACCCGCACCTGCTTCTGCATATTTATAAGCTCTAAATAGAGCATCTTCAAGACCTTTATCAAGTATTAAACTTTCTACTCTTGCAATAATTAAAAAGTCTTCAGTATTTTTTGAATCATTACCAACTTTAATTTTTTTACAAAACTCTTCAACACTTTCTTGTTCTTGCGAAACATCTGTGCCAAATAAAGAATTTTTTTTCAGCCCTTTTTTGTCTTCAATAACCACAGAGGATATCCCTAATCTTTCAAGATTTTGAACTGTATAGACAAAATGCTCAGGCTTACCTCCCGTATCCCCATCATAAATAATTGGTTTTGTTGTTACTTGCATTACTTCATTTAATGTATTTAAACGAGATGATGTATCTACAGCTTCTATATCAGGTTTACCTTTAGCGGTAGAATCAGTCAGACTGCTTGCCCACATGCCATCAAATTCAATTTTTTTATTATTTTTAGCAATTGAAGCATTTTCCACAATAATTGCTGAAAGAGCATTATGTATATCCAAAAAAGTAAGAGTATCTTTATTGTGGAGCATATTTCTTAAAGACTTTCTTCTATCTTCAGTTGTAATTGAGTTCTTTAGTTGATTCTTGATTGATGTTGATGAAATCCCTTCTGTGTAGGGCACTTCAATTAATTCTCCATCCCACTCTTTCAACACTTCGATAACACTTTTTCTAATATTTTTTTGAATACCGGTTGTCCAATCATCTCCATGAACCACATATTTTGGTTTAAGATTTCTTAAATTTTCTGTGTAATCCAGTGTTCTCTGTTCAATTACGTTATTCACGAATTTAATATTTGAAATTACCTGAAACCTATCTTCAAAATTCATTATCGGGAGTTTTTTATAAGTGCTAATAGCTTTATCAGTTAATAATCCAACTGTTACATCACCATATGAGTTGGCCACTTTAAGTATATTCATATGTCCAGGATGAATTAAATCTGCACTCATACCAACGTATACTTTGGGATTTTCCATGATATAAATACTATAATTCAATTTATCATTGAAGTAGATAGCAGAAAAAAAATAATTTTCTTTGTAGAAAACCTAAGTCATTTTCGTTTTGTTAAGCCTTTGTTTGATTATTTTTTACACAATAATTTTAATTTAAAATTATTGTGTATTGATTACCCGTTCGATATAAGTGAAAGTACATATCCAAACCTAGAAGTCATCAAGATTAAAAATAATACTCATAAAATTAAAATACTTAAAAACCTTAAAGGAGACATGTTTTTTACAACCACTCCAAGCATTGGAACCTCAATATTTCCAAAGAGCAAAGTTTACCCGAAAGAATCCAGGCCGAGCTACATGTATCTCTTTCATTCTCTTGTAAGCCCAAATGAGATGTATATTAAAAATTCATTTAAAAACTTTGATGTAATATTTTCGCCATCAGAAACTATTTCAAAACAACTTAAAATTCTAGTATCTAGAGATACAGAAATAGTAACTTCAGGATATTTACTATTTAATAATATTGATAAATATTCTTTGAGATTTAGCAAAAATAATAAAGTTTTAGTTGCTCCAACCTGGGGTAAAGAAGGAGTTAATGAAATTTTAAATAATATAAATCAAATTTATGATTTTAATTCCAAGTTAGGTTTTGAAACAGTTTTTCGCCCTCACCCCATGACAGATTTAAAAAAGTTTGATATAGGATCAGGAATTATTCTCGATTTAAATTTAGACCTAAAAAATCTTCACGAATACGAACATTTAATCACTGATTACTCAGGAATTGCTTTAGAGTATGGCTATTTAACAGGTAGATCAATTTTGTTTCTCGATGTAAAAAAGAAAATAAAAAGAAAAGTAGGAAAATTAGAAACCAGTTACTTGTTTATAGAGGACGAAATGAGAACGACTTTAGGGGACATTGCTAAGATAGATGATTTATCAAAGCTAAAACAATTTCCAGAAATTAATCAGAATGAATATTCTAAATATATTAATTTAATAAACAGTCATTTAGAATCTCTAGAGAAGACAATTGATTATTTAGGAAAGTTTTGAATTAATCAGAACTAGAAGATCTGTCTAGATACAAAGGTTGATTATTATCTACACCTCCTTGAATCAAATTTTCAAATATATTGATTTCTGGAGGTAGCTCAGAATTATTTATAGATTCTTCATTAATATAAGTATTAATATCTATGCCATCGTTATAAAGTTTTTCAGAAATATACAAAAGCACATTTTGTAATATTCTTTTTTCAAAATCTAAACTAATTCCATCTGGGGGTCTAATCGCTAAAAATGTTCCGTATCTATCTTGGATATCTAATCTTGTAATACTTTCAGAATCATATTGTGTCAAACTTGTACAATTTTTTGTTAAATATGGTCCATGATCTCCGGCTATGATAATAAAGCTTTTTGCAAAAACATCTGCCAACTCATTGATATCCTTTTTCATTTCATTGTTTGCTTTATCTAAATCTAATTTCCACATATTTTTCTCATTTTCTTTACACTCACCTGAATTTTGCGTATGACCTGGATAATTAGAGTGAGAATATAAAAAAACTGGTTGATTAAGCGAATCAATTTTTTTTAAGAAATTCGATTTTTGATTTAAATAAACCTCGTGGGGCTTTGAAAAAGTTAAATCTTTAAAGACTTGTCTTCCTCTCAGTAGAGAAGTAAATAAGCTGAAAGACCTGTCAGCATCTGATGGAAAATATATATCATAATTTGGTTCACGAGTTGGCGGAAGATAAAAAGAGCTTGAAAAAATTCCGACTGATAGATACCCGTTGTCCTTTAATAATTCATTAAAACTAGAATATCCACCAGTCACAAGACGTGCATTCCTCTCATCATATACTTCTGCTTGACCTTGAAACACGCCGGCCATCGTTGCTAAAGAATAAGCACCGTGACTATATACACCATTATAAATTTCAAACCCCTGTTCTTTGAGATATTGAGTTTGGGTAGAGTTATCAAAACCATATAATTCAAGTGTTTCATTTTGTGGGTAGCCATCATAAATTAGAAAAATAACTGAAAATTTATTTTCTAAATTCGATTCAGTTGAGAACAGAGATGCAGATTTTATTTTATTTAACTCGGGGTTGTTACTATTTAAAGAAATGTTTGGAACTATAGATATGATTCCCAGGGCTAAAAATATAAAAAAGATTTGTTGAATTGAATATTTATCAACAACTATTAAGAAACCAAAAATTATTATATATAAAAAAATTAAGTTTAGAGATTTTGAATTTTTGGCCCATTGAAAAGTATTGCTTAAAGTATTCATTTCGAAAGCAATAAATAAGAAAACTGTAATAACTGGAAGCACAAAATTAATATCTAAGACACTATCTACAATGTTGCTAAATATAAATATTAGACAAAAACTTATTAAAAAAAAGTAGGAAACTAGTTTTACTTGTTCAATGAAAAAAAGTATTTCATTATTCGAAATTAAGTATCTAATAATTGGAATCAATGTAAAGAAAACATATAAGATTGACTTTTTTCTAAAACTGAACGACTTTAAAACATTATCTTGAATTTTAAAAATATAAAATAATGTAATAACAAAAAATATCAAAGATATTGAAAAAACCTTATCTCCGAATGTTTTAAATGGAACATATTGAAATATGAAAAATATTGAGATTATTAAATAAAAAAATAATAAATAGGGAGTTCCAATACTCTTGATTTTAAGAAACAGTGCATTCTTATTTATATGCTTAATAGACTGAATATTTAATATTGATATTGAAACTAATATTAAAAGTAAAAAGAAAATTAATATTTCAACAAAATTTTTATTTAGGCCATCTTGAATCGGATACCTCAAAATAATTAAAAGATTAATATTTAAAAACAGTGCGACAGAAATTGGAAGATAGTTTTTTTTAATATAATCAATTTTTTTTTTCACTTATAGAATTATAAACTTAAATTATACGAATATTTTTAAAAATGTGGGTCGGGTGGGAATCGAACCCACGACCTTGAGCTTAAAAGGCTCCTGCTCTACCGATTGAGCTACCGACCCAATATATTACAAATTGATGGTACACGAAAAATAAAAATAAATTAAATAAACTTATTCTTCCTCTTTATTTAAAAGATCTCCAACTTTATTTTTTCCATCCTCAATAAGTTCAGTTAACTCATTACTTATTTTTTTTATAATTTCTTTAGTTTCCGATTTAATCTCTTCATCCTTAACTGTCTCATCTACAGCTGTTATTAGATTTTTAAGTATCTCTTTACTGTTATCTAAAGTTAATTGAAAAGAATCTTTAAGGTCATCAACTGGATTATCGCCTACTACCTTATCCTTTATTTTCTTTTTAATTTCTGACACATCATTAGAAATCTCATCCCATGAATTATTTCCCGTGTTATCCATTATTTAATAATATCTATATGGTTAGAATTTTGCTTTATCTTTAAAAAGAAGATTTGGATTTTTATTTATTCTCTGTTTAGCCCATCTTGCTGGTGCTATTAATCTAAAAAAAGGTGGCAAAAACGGTCTGGTGTATTTTAAAAATGCAAGGTTAAAGCCTAGAATAAATGATTTTAACTTACTGTCTTTAACACCATAAAGTTCTTTAAATTCAATGGGGAGTGTATTAAAAGCTGTAAAAGCAATAAAAGGCCAGATTGGTTTAATATGGGTTGGCACCGGGCCTCCCGCAATAATTTCCTGAACATCTTTTGCTACATCGGTATAAATCAAATAGTTGTTAGTTTTAGACTTTTCAATAACCCAATTTTTTAAACCCTCATGTGTCTGTGGCATTTCTTTAATATTCACTAGAACTAAATCTGCAGAAAGCATATTTTCTTTGTGGTATTGATTTTTCTCTTCCTCAGTCAGCTTTTTTACTGTTTTTTCATAAAAATAAATTGAAGAAATCTGTAAACAAGCATGAACCCAAAGTAACTGTTCATGATCTAAGGCATCATATATATCACCAGTAATTTCATCAGTACCTTTAATTACTTCATGTAATTTATTTATTCTATGAGCACTCTCATCCGCTTCTTTTTTGGTGCCAAAAGTAACAGAGTTTTGTAATGATAGTGTTCTAATTAATCTTTTCCATGGATCTCTTTGGTAAAAAGATGTTTGCCTAGCACCAGCTGCAATTAGCGGATGAGCAGCGTGCATTAAAAGTGCCCGCGCACCTCCAAAAAGTACGGTAATTTCTTTATTAACCTTCCACATCATTGAGTTTGGGCCAAAATATCCTGGATCACCATTCATATCTTTAAATTTTAGGCTACTTTATAGTTAATATTGAATTAGAAATTATGGAATTAAATTATATAACCTATCAAGGAATACCAAGCTACAACACATATGCATACGGAATATGCACTTTCTCCACAATAAAATACCTTGTTAGGAACGACTTTGATGTAAAACTAATTTTCCCCCTAAGAGAAAAAACTGCAACAACAGATATTTCAAAGCTTCAAGATTTTTATGAAATGTATGAAGATTTTGAAATTAAGCCAACAAAACATTATCTACCTTTTGGGAGAATTAGAGTATTTGAAAAATACATGTACATAATTAGTCATATTCTTTGGTCATACTATGTTTCAAGAAAGTATTCGAAAAGTAATACAAATTTAATCTTTACTCTTTCTGACTGGGTTTTTTATTTTCTTTCAAAAAAAAATATTAATGTGATTTATGAGTGTCACGACCTTACAAATATTAGAAAAAAATTGGTATCAAAAGCGATGCAGTCAAGTAATTCCAAAATTATATGTATCAACAAGTACATTAAAGAAGACTTGCTTTTAGAAGAAGGAGGTAATGTAATCGTTTTAGAAAACGGGTTCGATGAGGATATTTTTACCAGAAAGAATAAAGGTAATAAAGTAAAAATAGTATATTCTGGAAATCTTCAAAGGTTTGGAAAGTCTAGGGGAGTTAAAGAGATTATACGGTATTTTCAAGAATCAGAACATATTAACAATTCTGAACTACATATCTTTGGTGGGCCCACAGAAATAGCAACTAGCTTAAAAAAGGACTTTAAACATGAAAATATATTTATTCATGGTCACACGACTAGGTCAGAATTATCCAAGGTTTTAAGTGAAGCCCATATTGGAATTTTATCAAATATAGAAAGCACTCATGCCCAAAGACATACATCACCTGTAAAATATTATGAATATCTAGGGTCAGGAATGAATGTAGTGGCAACAGATTCATTAGCTCACAAGGAACTTCCAATACAAAACTCTATATTTTATTTTGACTTAGATGAAAAAATAAGTTTTACAAAAGCTCTTAATGATGCAATTAAAAATATTGATGATAATAAATCCCCAGATGTTCATCAGTTAACTCTTAAATATCGTATGAATAAAGTTATTGATTTTATAAAAGCGCGCCCGGAAGGACTCGAACCCTCAACCCCCTGATCCGAAGTCAGGTGCTCTATCCAATTGAGCTACGGACGCAAAATTCAATCAATTTTTTCATTCTATGACTTAATGAATAATTGACAATATTGTTTTTAGACTTTTCTATAAGCGACTTTCTTAAATCACTATTTGTTATTAATTGAACAACTTTATCTCGAAAGTCATTAAAGTCACCGGCTTTGAAGTACACAATACCAAGCTCGGTTTCACTAAGTTCTAAATTACTTTTAATATCAGAAGATAAGATGACTGTATTAGCTGCAGCGTATTCGAAAATCTTTAATGGTGAAGCATAGTTAGACATATGGTATTCATTTGGATATGGAACAATTCCAATATCTAGCTCTTGCATATGTCTAGGAATTTGTTTTTTTGGTATTTTATATTTGTGAATTAACTCAATGCTTGAATTACTAAATTCTTTAACTATTTCATCTATTTTTTCTTCAGGGCCACCTATAAGAGTTAATTTTAAATTATATTCTTCTGCAATATTTTTAAGTGTCATAAATGCATTTTTAACACCCTTATCTTTCCCGTAAGTCTCCAACATGCCAATATATCCAATATTTAGTTTGCTATTTTCTATGGCAGTGTTCTTAGTTACATAATCATTTAAATTTACACCATTTGTTAAGTAGATTGTATTTTTTTGGTTCAAATTAGAAAGCTCATTGTAAGAAGTTTTAGATGTTCCTACAAAAAAGACGTTTTTAAAAAGAGAAAGTTTTTTAATCACATATTTTTGTATAAATTTACCTGCACCATGCTTTTCGTAAATAATTGTTTTCCCACTTGAAGCATGTTTAATTAGAATATTTGGATTAGTAGACCATAGTGTGTCAATATTTTTTATTTTACTAGTTAATTTACCAGACCAATAATAAGCCCCTATAGTCCATAAAGCTTTTTGCAGAACACTAGGGAGAAGTCTGTAAATGATATGTTTTGTAAAATCATAATTTTGAACTTTAATAAATCGAATCTTTTTATTTTGGTAATAGGTTTCAGGATTTTCATTTATAGTTTTCTTGTTAGATGTTTGTGAATAGAAAATATGTACATTTAAGCCATTATCCAAAAAGCCATTTGCAGTATCAATTAAGTGTGAACCGTAAGCTTTTTCAGTAGGAAATCTTCCGTAAACTATTAGTCCAATGTCTTTCATCTCAATATCTACTTTAATTAATTGAATTAATTTAATAACTTATTTCTTACTTAATTACAATGTTTATATAGTGAAAGCATTAATAACAGGTATTACAGGACAAGATGGAGCATACCTAACTGAACTATTGTTAAGTAAAGGTTATGAGGTTCACGGTACGGTTAGAAGGTCATCATCAATCAATACTGAACGAATAGATGGATTAATTTCAAAATATTCTGAATCAGATCAGTTAAACCTTCATTATTCAGATCTTTTAGATTCATCTTCTATTACAAATTTATTAAATAATATTCTTCCTGATGAAGTTTATAATCTAGCTGCTCAGTCACATGTTTCTGTATCCTTTACAAATCCAATTTTTACCACCCAAATTGGAACTTTAGGATCTATTTCAATTCTTGAGGCAATTAGACACCTGGATAAAGACGTTAAGTTTTACCAAGCGTCATCTTCTGAAATGTTTGGAGGAGCCTCTAAAGAACTATTAAATGAAAGCTCTTTATTTGATGCAAAAAGCCCTTATGGAGCATCAAAGGTCTTTGCTCACGAAATGACAAAAATATATAGAGAGTCATATGACTTGTTTGGAGTAAATGGAATTTTATTTAATCATGAATCACCATTGAGGGGTGAAACATTCGTTACAAAAAAGATAAGTAAAGCTGTAGGAAGAATATCAGTAGGAATTCAAGAAAGATTAACTTTAGGAAACCTAGATGCAAGTAGAGATTGGGGATATGCAAAAGATTATGTTGAAGGTATGTGGAAAATGATGCAGCATACAACTGCAGAGGATTGGGTTCTAGCAACAGGAGTAACAAAAACAGTTAAAGAATTTGCTGAAGCGGCTTTTAATACAGTTGGTTTAAGTTGGGAAGAATATATAGATGTTTCTGAAAAATATTTTAGACCAAATGAAGTAGATTATTTAATAGGAGATGCAACAAAAGCAAGTCAATCACTCGGATGGAAACCTACTGTTGATTTTGAAGAACTTGTAAAGATTATGGTCGAGCATGACATTATTGAAGCAAAAAAAGACCTAGCTTTATTAAAAGATAATTTAATATTTCCAACCTGGGAACACCCAAAAGAACTGTAAATCATGAGAGTATTAGTAGTTGGTTCCGAAGGCTTTCTTGGAAGCTGGGTAAAAAAACTATTACTTGAAGATAATGAACATGAACTAATTGAAATTCGAGGAAAAAATGATTTAAACATTACAAACATAGAGAGCCTCAATAAATTTTTTCTTAAGCACAAACCCCAAGCAGTCATAAATTGTGCTGC
>Ga0315315_10005407_pt1 | contig 11786 bp, 11 predicted proteins | sample M140m3416metaG_FD_203699 | JGI IMG/M metagenome (GOLD analysis project Ga0315315, IMG submission 203699) | Ammonia-oxidizing marine archaeal communities from Monterey Bay, California, United States - M1 40m 3416 | ecosystem: Environmental > Aquatic > Marine > Intertidal zone | place: USA... | reverse complement strand
CAGCTATTTATATTATTTAAAAATTTATCTGGTATTTTATTTTTACCTTGCCACCAAATAATATGAATAATTTTAGGTATCATATTATATGATGTAATATTTAATTTTTACATTTTTGATTTATTTAAGAGTATTAATCCTAAAATTATTATCATTACAGCTAATATATTTTTATCTAATTTATTCAAAATTGGTATTTTATTATAAAGCTCATCAACTTCTGGAATAAATAAAATTATTGAAGCAATCAATAAGACATTTGAAATTTTTTTAAAAAACATCTTAAATTGATAATTTTTTTCACATTGATCTATTTGAATAATACTATTATCTCTACCTACTAGGAAAGATCTTATAAATTCATACAATGGCCTTATAAATAAAAATATAAAATATAAAATGTAAGTAAATATGAAATTAGCATTATAATATTCTGGTTCATATTCTTTTATATTTTCAAAAATCAAATCATGATATTTTTCGTCATTTATCAAATATCTTGATGTATTATATGGGCAAGTTATTGCTTTCCACCATTTTTTTGGTGATTTAAAAAATAACTTTTTATAATCTGGATTTACACCACTCAACTTTGCCAATCCTTCACTATAAATATACATATTTACTAATGTTCCAATTCTACCACTTGTATTTTTAAAATAATTTTGCCAAAAATTATTATCTTGTACAATTGTTTTATTTCTATTTAATCTATTTTCTAATTTAATCTTCTTTGAAAATATTTTACCAACATAAACTGACTGAATTTCAGCTATAGCTGGGATAGAACCTAATACTGGTCTTACAAAACCAATATAGGCTAGAGTAGGATCTCTATTATTTAGAACAAATTTATAATTACCTGTTAGCTCAGTTCTATAATTTTTATTTAAAAAAGGAAAATTTACTTTATAACCAGTGCATAAAATAATTATATCAAAATCTTGTTTAGTTCCATCATCAAAATGTACTGTTTTATTGTTTATATTTTTAAGTTTTCTTTTTGGTATTATTTGTCCAAATGAAACTTTATGTAAAACTTCTGAACTTTTATTTAAAAAATGTCTTTGATATGGTGCTTTTGTTACCCATTCTTTAATTCCATGACCACATTTACCCCACATAAATTCCACAGCATCTTCATAAAAGTAAACACCCCCTGTTTTTCCAACAGGATGAACATACATATTTAATGCAGAAGTATGATGGTCAGCTGGTTCATTATTTTCATAACCTTTTGGAGAAATAGTATTTATTTTAGGTAAGAACCATTGTCCATTTGGAATAGCCCAATATACTTTATCAGTATTTATAGTGATTTCATTAGCTATGTCACTAGCTGTTTCTCCACCTCCTATAATTAATATTTTTTTATTTTCAAATTCTGGTGTTAACTTTTTATATTGTTGACTATGTATAATTTTTCCTTTATATTTATGTAAATTTAAGTTCTTAGGAACAGTTTTTTTTGAATGAACACCTGATGTTATAATTATATTAGTTGAATTATAAATATTATTTTTATGATCAGTTACAATCCATTTATTATTTTCTTTATTTATTTCTTTAACCCATGAATTTAATTTAATATTTTCTCTCAAATTAAAGTTATCAGAATAATTATTTAAATACTTGAATATATCTGAATGATGCGGAAAGGAACTAAATGACTTTGGCATAGGGTAGTCAGACATTTCTGTTAAACATTTAGATGAAGTTGTATGAGTATTTTTTGTTACAGATACAGTATTTGGGTCTTCAGAATATTTCCAAATACCTCCTATATCACTTCTTCCTTCTAAAACTAATACGCTTAAATTATTTTGTTTCATATATTTACAAGCTAATAATCCTGACCAACCCGCTCCTATAATAATTACATCAAAATAGTTATTTTTATTTTTCATTTATATATAAATAATAAAAAAATTACAAATATTTTTTTTATTATTATTAATAATGAATAATATAATAATTATTACAATAATTATATTAGTTTTATTTTTAATTCGATGTATTTACTACTATCCAAAGTTATATAATAAAACTAAAAATTTAGGTTATCAATTATATACTAAGTTATGTGATTTTAAGTTAATTCCAAATCAGAATCTAATTGAACCAAACTTATGGTTAGGAGATTTTAGATCTTCATTAGATAAAGATTTTATTATTAAAAATAATATTAAATTAATTGTTAATTTAAGTAAAAATTTAAAATTTGCAGATTTAGATAATGTTGAAAAATATAGAGTTCCTATTCATGATAATAGAAGTCATGAAAGTGATGTTGGAATGATATCTCATTTTCCTGAAGTTTATAAAAAAATGGATTCATATTTGACATCTAATAAAGGTGTATTGATTCATTGCAGAGCTGGAATGCAACGTTCTGCAACAATTGTTGCATTATATTTAATGAAAAAAAGAAATTTAGATTTTGAAAATGCCAAGAAGTTTATTAGAAGCAAAAGATGTATTGCATTTTATCCTGTAGTAAACTTTTATGGTCCTATTAAATATTTCGAATCTAAATTTTAATAAAAGAAAAATTACCCTCTCTATCTGTGTAGTAACATTTATTAGCTTTCAACTTGTAATTTTTGTATTTAAGAGTTTTGCGAATCGCTTTAACACAATTGTCACAGGGTTTGGCCATTAGCAATTTATTACCTTTATTATTGGTGCGAAAAACAAGCATAATAATTTGCTTTTGTTTTTCCGAGTATCGAAGTTTTGACACTGCATCTACTTCAGCATGTCTGGAAGTGAATTTTGTATCGATGTTATAGTGGTTAATTCCAAATATATCGAAAGCATCTGATACAATTACGCAACCAATTTTTGCCCTACCATTATGACAGTTTTCAATGTTTGCCCTTTTCAAAACATAATCGTCAGCAATAGAATACAAAGTATTGTCCATTTTTCTTAATAAATACAATGTAAAATTTTATTTAAATATTTTTATATATTGACTTATTGAATTTTTCAATTTTATTATATCTTTTTAAATAAAAGTATATATATATATATATATATGACCGATAAGGAAGTAGAACAACGTTTTATTAATATTGATACTATTAAATTTAGAAAAACATTAAAAAAAGTAGGTGCAAAATTAATTAATCCAAAAAGAATTATGCCTTTAATGGTATTTAATCACCCTAGAAATAAAAAAGATAGCTATATAAGAATTAGAGATGAAGGTAAACAAATAACTTTAACTAGTAAAACAAATCTTAAAGATAAATATGTAACCGAATATGAAGTTGAAATTGACAGTTTTGAACAAGGTATTAAAATATTAAATTCTTTAGGATGTAAGAAAAGATATTATATTGAAAAAATGAGAGAAACATGGGTATTACCTGGTTGTAAAGAAATAGTTATTGATTCATATCCAGGATTAAAAGAATATATTGAAGTAGATTGTCATAATTTAAAAAGTTTAAATGCTGCTATAAAAAAACTAGATTTAAAACGACCATCTGATGATACAGATTTAGGTGTAACAAAAATGTATAATCATCAATATGGAATACCAATGAATAGAAAAGCAGATGGCGACTTAACATTTAAAAATGGGAAAAAGTTATTTAATAAATTAATTAAAAAAAATAAGTCATTATTTAATAAAATTTTGAAAGAACAACAAACATATTATAAAAAATAATTATTAATATATTTTATATATTAATAATATATGAAAAAATGCAATTGTGATTTTATAATTGTAGGAGCAGGAATGTCTGGTAGTGTATTAGCAGAACAAATTGCAACAAAATTAAAAAAAAAAGTTTTAATACTTGAAAAAAGAAATCATATTGGAGGAAATTGCTATGATTATATAGATGAACAAACTAAAATAAGAATTAATAAATATGGAGCACATTTATTCCATACTAAAAGTAAGAAAGTATGGACATATATTAATAAGTTTTGTGATTGGGATAGATATGATCATTGTGTAATATCATACGTAGATAATAAATTTGTTCCAATTCCTGCTAATATAAAAACTGTTAACACTTTATTAAATGAAAATATAGTTGATGAAAAAGATATGAAAATTTGGCTAAAAAAAAATCAAAAGAAATATAAAAAAATTAGAAATAGTGAACAAATGGCAAAATCTAGAATGGGAACAAAATTATATAATTTATTAGTTAAAGATTATACATATAAGCAATGGAATAAATATCCGTCCGAATTAGACCCATCCGTAACTGCTAGAATACCAGTTAGAACAACCCATGATGCTAGATATTTTTCAGATAAATATCAAGCTTTACCTAATAAAGGATATACTTATTTTTTTAAACAATTATTAAAGAATAAAAATATTAAAATTAAATTAAATACTAATTTTCTTGAATTTAAAAAAAAATATGATTTGACAAATATTACAATAATATTTACAGGACCGATTGATCACTATTTTTCAGATATTGGTTATGAAAAGTTAGAATATAGAAGTATTAATTTTATAACTGAAAGATATAAAAATATGAACTATTACCAACCAAATTCTGTTGTCAACTATCCAGAGAAAAAATATTCCTTCACAAGAATTGTTGAATATAAACATTTTTTAAATCAAAAATCAGATCATACTATAATTACTAAAGAAATAACAACAGATAAAGGTGAACCTTATTATCCTGTAAATACTCCTAGAAATTTTAATTTGTATGAAAAATATAAAAAATTAGCTAAAAAAGAAGAAAAAAATAATATTTTTTTTTTAGGAAGGTTAGCTAATTATAAATATATAAATATGGATGAAGCTATACTAAATGCATTAAATTTTTTTAATAAGAAATTAAAATAGATAAATCATTATTGAACATTTCTAATATTAACAGTCAATGTTAATTCATCAGTTATCTTTTTTGATGAATATAAGTCGTTATATTCTTGTATTGATAAGTCATCATAACTTTCATTAATTACTCCCGTTCCATAAATAAGATAATATTTTAGATCTTCATAACATGATTCATTGACTCTTAACAATATCGTTTTAGAGTATGGTTCTGGCAATTTAATAAAAATTTGCATTTTAATTAAAATTATATTAATAAAATAATAATAAAATAATAATTCAATTTATTGATTTGCTCTAATATTTAATGTTAATGTACACTCATCAGATATTTTTTTAGATGGATATAAATTATTATACTCTTTTATAGTTAACTCATCATGTTCCTCATTAATTATTCCTGTTCCATATGCATAATAATATTTTAAACTATCATATACATACCGATTTGCTATTAAAGGCTTTGTTTTAACTGTTCCCCTTTCTAGAGATAAGTAATATTTTAAATTAAAATATTTGGAATTATCTTCAACTGTAGTTTTTCTATTTATTAAATTTTTTAAATCTTTGAAAGTTTTATCATTCTCTATAATTACTGTTATATGTTTGTTATAAGGTGTAGGTAATTTAATAAAAATTTGCATTCTTTTACAATCATCTGATATAATGAAATAAAATGATTATTCAATTTATTTATAAATTAATATATTCTCTAAATGATAGAGAATATCTTTTTTGCTTATTTTCTTCTTTTTGAATTGCATGACAGTAATATTTTTGACTACCCCCAGCCATTATAAATAATGAGTTATCTTCTAATATAAATTCTTTATTTAAATGTTTCTGATTTTTATTTCTTGCTAATTTTCCTTCTAATGTTCGCTCTAATATAAATTTTCTACTATCTCCAAAAGACAATAATGCTATAGTTGGATATTTACCAAAAGACTTTACACTATCTTGATGTGCAGTTATGAAGTTATTACCGTCCTCATAATAATTAATTAGTAAACTGTTATATTTTGGCTTATTAATATTATTATCTTTAATTATATTATTAATATATGTTTCAACATAAGATTGTAATGTGCGAAGATTTTGAGTATATGGATTCGGTTCCCATCTATCAAATTTATTTTTCCAATCCTTACAAAATGATTGATTATCTGTTTGATACCACTTCTGCTTTCTAGTTATAAGTTTTCCTTGATAATTATATCCAATTTTCCAATCGTCATAACTTTCTAATTCTGAAACTATATTTTGTCTTTTATTTTCATTTAGAAAATTAGGAATGTAAATGAAAATCGTCTTGTCATTATTCTTCTCATTTATAACATGTTTTTGCATGATTTTTATATCTATTATAAATTATATTGATATCTTAGTAATTTCAATTTTAAGTAAAAAATTGATATACTAATACTAATAAATAAAATAAATAATAAATTTAAATGACATCTAAAACTAATGAGACAGGACTATCAAATATATTTAGTGGTTTAGGTATAAATAATGAAGCATCAATTTTAGAATTAATTGATAATTCAATTGATGCAAAAGCAAATAATATAAATGTTAAGGTATCAAATGAATCAATTCAAATACCAATAAGAGGAAAAAAAATAACAATTAATGCACCCTTACTAATTGTAGAAGATAACGGTATTGGTATGGGACTAGATGAACAAAATTGTAGATTTGAAAAGTTAATGAATATAATGACAAAAAATACTAAAAGTAATGTAAATGGATTATTTGGATTAGGTGCTATATCTAGTAACCATCAAATATGCAAGAAAAGGGATGATCCTAAAACCATCGTTATTTCTAAAACTAAAGAGAATGATATACCATTAGAGACAATAATTGATTGGAAGATTTTCAATGAAAAAGGATGGACAAATAACTTTCAAGTAATATCATCTAGTTCAAATTTATTTAATAAAGATAATGGAACAATGATAATAAATACAATTGATAAAGATTATAATCAATTAGTTGAGAATCTTAAATATAAATTAATGTTTCATTATTATTATTATTTGAAAGATAACAGAATTACAATAAATTTTGAAGATAATATTAAAAAAATTAAATGGACTTTAAATAAAGACTCACAAATTTATAATTTTGATGGTTCTCAAAGTAGTATTAATAAGAAATATAAATTTAAAGTATATTATAATGAAAATTCTATTTATTTCAAGCCATGTAATTATAATAATCTAAGTATTAATGATGGTTATTTAAATTTGTCTCCAATTAATAAAGAGAAAAATATGTATCCAACATTTTTAAAACATAAACCTAAACTTGAGAAATTACAATTTGAGAAAATGAAGTTAACTATTGTTATAATTAATCCAAAGGATTTTGATTCAGTTGAATTAAAGTCATTAAGACAAGAGTTAGAATATTCATATAATACAACAGATTATACTGGTTTTTACATCAAAAGAAACGGTAAGATTTTAGCAAAACCATTTAGCTCAGAATATGTAAGAAATTCACAAACTGGTAATTATTTTAGATACATATTAGAGTATGAAAATAATAATTCAGCAATTGATGTAAGAATTAATAAGTCTGAAATTAACGAAACATCTATAAATAAACTGTTATTTAGAGGAGTTTCTATTCTTGTTAAAAAATTTTATAACACTTTTATTCAAAAGGCGAAGTTCTGTAGAGAAAATTTTAATAATAAAAATATATGTATTGAACTTTTAAATAAAAAAAAAACAAAACCTCAACTCCCTCTACCTATTGACCCAGATACTCCAACTAGTCCCGAGCCTAAACCTAAAAGAAAAGGTTTTTCGACAGAAACAAAAAGAATTATAAGTCAAAAATCCAAGTTTAAATGTGCAATTACAGATACAAAGCTAGAAAATGGAGTAATTGATTATGATTTTGATCATATTGATAATGATTCCAGTAATAATCATATTTCTAATTGTCAAATATTATCATTACAAGCTCATAGAAATAAAACATATGGGCGATTTCAAAACTCTTCAGATGAAAATATAACAAAATTTCTATTAAAACAATTAAATTGTATTTTAGAAAGTAAATTTATAAAAAAAAAATTAGAATCTAATAATATTAAATTTTCACAATATAGTGGTAATTTTAAGTTAAATAATGAAATTTATCAAAATATTTAATAAAAATTAATTAAATAAAATTATTTATATTTAATTAACATATTTAAGTAGTTTTTCTATATCATCAGTAATAACAATATCATATTTTAGAACATTATCAAGATATTTCTCTTCAAAATCTGAATCAAAAATTGTATAAACTCCTATAGCATATTTATTTTCTTGTGAATAATGAATTATACTACTTGGCTTTTCATCAATGTCTGAAATTTTATAACATTTTATATATGCGAATTTTAAAAATCTACAAATTATATAATCAAAAGAACTAAAAATATATTTTATATTAGGGTATTTTCTAACTAATTCATTTAAGTAATAGCAAAGATAAATAATATCAACATGATATTTTTTCAATTCAATATTTAAAACATATTCTGTATTATTAAATTTTACTAATACATCTTCTAAAAGTGGTATATCTGTATCTAACTTTAATATCTCTTCATAATTTAACTTACTTAAATCTTGACCATTTATTTCTTTATCGTGATATATAAATATCTTGTGATCTTTTGATAAGTTAACATCTAATTCTACACCTAAACTATATTTTTCAGATGTATAATTAAAAATATCAAATAATGATTTTAATGTGTTATCTTTATAATTATAAGTAATTCCTCTGTGAGCTAGTATGATCTTCATTTAATAATATAAATATTTTAATTTAATACTACATAAAAAATTAAAATGGTATTATGATTTAGTCATAGGTATATATAAATATAATTATTTGTAATTGTTAAGAACGTAAGAAAAATAACTCAAAAAATTAATTATAATTAGTTCTTCATCAGAACCATTATTTAACAAATGATCTAATTTTGATAGTTTTAAGAATATCATTGATTTTTGAAGATCATTTAATTTATTTGATGTAATAATTTTTTTGGACATTTCTCTTAAAATTATATTACCACCATATCCATTTTTCATAAAAAATCTAGTAATGTCAATAATATTTTTATAGCTAATATTTTTATCTAATTTTTTAATTAAATTAGAAAAATTTTTTAAATTAATTTTAATTGAAATATCATTTAAAATATTATCATTAATTTCATTTACTGATAAAAATTTTAATCTTTGTAATGTATTAATTGCTTTTCTTAAATCACCATCACAATAATCAATAATTTTATTTATCGATTTTGTTGTAATATTAATTTTTTCTTTTTTACAAATTTTACTTAACATATTCGTAATTGCAATATTACTAAGATTTTTAAATCTATATATTGCACATCTTGATAGAATTGGTTTATTAATTCTTGCTACAAAATTACAAATTAAAAAGAATCTTGTTGTTAATGAATTTTCTTCAATGATTCTTCTTAATGCAAATTGAGATTCATCTGTCATAGCATCTGCTTCATCTAATATAATTACCTTATATGGAGGACATTTAAATTTATAATCTTTTGGTACATTGCCATTAATTCTTTTTTTAGCAAAAGTTTTAATTTTTTCCCTAACAACTTTAATACCTCTTTCATCCGATGCATTTAATTCTAAAATTCTTTCTCTAAAAAATTTAGGTCCAAATAATTGATAAGCAATTGCTAAAGCTGTAGTGGTTTTCCCCGTTCCTGGTGGACCGTAAAATAAACAATGAGGAAGAGCTAAGCTATTTTGAATACATTCTTTTAATGTTTGAATAATTTCATTTTGTTCCAAGATCTTAGATATATCTCGGGGTCTATATTTTTCAACCCATGGTATATTTTCAGACACATTCATTTACTGATATATATTAATACTCCCTTAAATATTAATTATATAAATCAATTTTTGCCAAAAAAGTGAAAAACTAAATAAATAAGTATTAATTTCATTAACTATAAATGGTTTACTTAAAAAAGAGGGATGCTATTATTAAAATTAAAAAATCTAATAATTCTAACCTAAGACTCATCCAGAAAGATTCAGATGAGTTTGGTAGTAAGAAATTTTATGTGATGACACAAAATGAATTATATGAACAAATTAAGAAATGTCAAAAGCATGATAAAATTTCTTGTTATTATGAGTCATGGTTAGAAGACACTAAAATTTTATTTTCATTAGATATTGATGCTTCTGCAGATTTAGATAATGAAGAGTTTGATAAAGTAATCAAAAAAAATATTACAAAAGTAATTAAGTTTGCTAAGAAATTTTATGAATATGAATATTTACCTGAAAATATTATTGTTTTAAAAACAGAAAAACAACCTAATAAGCAAAGTGCTCATGTTGTTTTTCGAGGATTATCATTTGATAGTCATTTAATTTGTAAGAATTTCTTTTTTAGAATGGTTAAAGAAGATAAATTAGAATTTTGCGATTCTAGTATTTATGGCAAGACGTGTTTAAGAACTTGTTTTTCAACAAAAAAAGGAAAGAATTATCCATTACTCCCTCATCATATTAAAATTGGTAGTGAATATACATTAGCAATTGATGATTATGAATCTGAGTTAGATTATTTTGTTCAATCAATGATAACAACAATTGATGCTTTAGAGTTAAAAAATAAAGTTATTACAAAAGATATGATCGTTGAGGAATCAGATCTATTTAATCCTTCGGAACAAAAGTTAGAAATTAAAGATAATGCAGAATTAGAAGGAATTTTAAATTCATTACCTGAAGAATATTGCAATGAATATATTAAATGGAATCGTGTTGGCATGGCTTTATTTTCTATAGATGAGAATTATTTTGAGATTTTTAATAAATGGAGTCAAAAAAGTCCCAAGTATAATTATGGATCAATTATTAAACATTGGAAAGGATATAAATCATCTAATTTTAATAAAAGTCTTTTAGGAATAGGATCTCTTATTTATTGGGCTAAAGAAGGAGGATATAAATTTCCAGATAAAAATGTTGAAAATATTGTGGTTTCATATCCTGAAAGTAAAATTGAAATTACTCAAAAAGATACACATGATATTAGTTATATTTCTCAAAAATTTTTAACAGAAAAATTATTTGAATCTAATATTAATAAAAAATTTATTGCTTTACAAAGCGAAAAAGGAACTGGTAAAACTAGTAATCTCATTAAAGTGCTATTTGATGAAAAAAATACAGCACCTGAATCAATTCTATTTATTTCAAGCAGAAGAACATTTGGTATTAAATTATCAGCAGATTTAAAAAAATATGGGTTTCGATTATATTCTGAAATAGATGAACACTATATTTATGATAAAAGAGTAATTGTTCAAATTGATTCTCTTTTACGTTTAGAAAGAGATGATTTTGATTTAATTATTATTGATGAATGTGAAAGTTTAGCAAGATATCTTACATCTTCACATTTTACAAAAAATAATAAAGCTAGCACTATTGTCAGTAACTTAGAATATCGAGTGGCTGAAGCTAAAAAACTAATTATTATGGATGCAGATTTATCCGATAGATGTGTTAATTATTATACATCAATTATTGACCCTGATAATGAAATGTCTAAAAATGATATGAAAATTATTATTAATAAATTTACACCATATCAAAATTATACATTAAAATATATGACTTATAACACATGGTTAAATGAACTTAAAATAAATATTATTAATGGAAAGAAAGTTGCAATACCGATGGCATCAAATAATAAAGCTAAAGATTTATATTCTAAGTTAAAGGTTGATTTTCCCGAAAAGAACATAATTTTAATTCATAAAGAAACTAGCGATGAAGATAAGTTATCTAAATTATTAAAAGTAAATGAAACTTGGATTAATTATGATATAGTAATTTATACTCCTACAGTTTGTATGGGAGTTTCA
>Ga0315315_10005404_pt1 | contig 11787 bp, 8 predicted proteins | sample M140m3416metaG_FD_203699 | JGI IMG/M metagenome (GOLD analysis project Ga0315315, IMG submission 203699) | Ammonia-oxidizing marine archaeal communities from Monterey Bay, California, United States - M1 40m 3416 | ecosystem: Environmental > Aquatic > Marine > Intertidal zone | place: USA... | reverse complement strand
AACGGAAGATTTTTTAATCCGTTTGTTGAAGTTATACCACAATTATTAACTTGAATACCTGACAGCTTTTTAAAACCTGAAACATGACTTAAGTCGGAGAGGCCTTTACAATTTCTAATGCCAAGAAGCTCCAAATTATCGAGACCTGAAATTCCAGACAAGTTTTTCAACTCGGGATTATCTGTGATTAATAATGTTTTTAAATTTTTCAATCTAGATAAATCTGATATAGTAGAAATATTAGTATTTTTAACTGTAAGCTTTTCTAGATTACTAAATCCTGAGACAGATAAAAGAGAAGTAATGTTAGAGCCAGTAAGTATTTTTGTTTTGAAGCTTCCTTTGATTTCCTTTGCAATCTTGCATGAATCTGGAGCAATCGAAATTAAACCTTCAAGAGCAAAATCTCTAAACTCTTTCGTTTTATCATTTCCTAAAAACTTGCTGTTTGTGACGATTTTATTGTTTAAAAATTTAACATCTTCAAGCAAATAATTAAAGATATCTTTATTAGAGATAGAATTTGCCAATTCTAAACCTAATTCAATATCACTGTAATCATCTGAAAGCAAGAGTTTTTCTAGTTTTTCAGATGCAATTTTGTCTTCAGGAGACAATTTAACCTCAGATATATTCTTTTTGAATTTTGATAAGTACTCATTAACTTTTTCAAAGGAATCCATTAACAAGAATCTTGGCTTTGGTTTTACTTTATAGCACTTTTTTAAAATTAATCGATCCATCAAATTTAGATTGGATAAGCTTTCAACACTTTCAAGATTTGCACAGTCTGTAAAATCACAGCATTGTAAAAGTGGAAATTCAGCGAGGTAGTCAGTTTTTTTAATGCTTGGGCAACCATTGATAACAAGCAATTGAATTCCTGAATTTTTTAAGCCCTCAACAGAATCGAGATTTGGACATTCGTGAACTTCAAACTCATTTAAGGTTGGCGCACTCCAATCCCTGTCACTATAATATTCCCTACATTTGTTGCCAATATATTTTGCTTGATAAAGATTACCATAGCCAACTTTTTCTACAAGTTCATGAACACTCCCAAAAGGATCATTTTGAGAACCAGTATTGCCAACCCATTCTGGTGTTTCTTCATCCCATTTTGTTGAATTATTTCTAAATATTTTCTTACAATTAATTAAAGAATCTAGATTTGAAATTCCACTTTTTGAAACTGAAATTGATCTTAAATCCTCACAGTTTTCAAGTCCTTTTAGATTCAAAAGTGATGGACAATCATTTAACATAATTTCCTTTAATTTCAATGAATTTTTTATTCCTTCTATATTCACCAAATCTTTACAACGTCCTGCATTTATACAATAAATGTTTTTTGCATTAATTAAACCATCAAAATTTTTAACTGGAGAACTTTGCACATCTATTCCATGAAGATTAACACAGTTTTTTAGACCATCTAGTGATTTTACAGAAGTACTTGATAAATTAATTAATTTGATATTTTTTAATTTACTTAAGGGACTAATGTCAGATAATTTATCTGAGTTGCTTACATCAAGAAATTCTAAATTAGTAGATGAAGTTAACCCTGAAATATCAGTAAGATTATTTTCACTTAATTTCACATAATTTAAATTTTTCAGAGTATTTAAATCATTAACATTATCAATACCTAAATCATAACTATAGAAAAATTTTAAATTCTTCAAAAAACTCAATCCCTTAATTGAAAAAAAAGGACTAGATTTTGATAACCAACCACCACTTATTTTTACTGCTTCCAGGCTGGTTAAATTAGACAAAAAGTCTAGTCTTTGCATTTTTTTTAATTCAATTTTTTCATCAGGATCATCAGCATACCTACTCGTATTGGAATACGGAAGTGTAATAAATAGTCTTTTAAGTTTTTTAAAACCCCATTTCTCTTCATAATTTGGTAGAGAATAACCTCGATCTAAATCAAGACCTTCAAGTGGCAAAACATAAATTTCTTCAAACCCAACTATTTCTTTATAATTTTTAATTTTTAAGATTTTAAGATTGGAGAAATTTGATAAATATTTGAGATATACTTTTGATCTCTCATAAGAATAACCACTTTTAATTTCACCTTCTAATAGAAGATTTTGAACGGAATCTTTAATTTCATATCCTTTTGAACCTTTTGGTGAAAAGTTTAACAAACCAAGAATTGCAGTTTGAAAATAGTGTTCGTCTGGTCCAGCTCCTTTCCATTCATGTTTAAAGCCTCTCCCCCATTTTTCTATCTCAACATTACCCAATAATTCATCAAATATCTTAGGATTATTAATAGATCGAACCAATTCTATACCCATTTCAATTTTTTCAAAATCTCTGGTTCTGATTAATTTTTTTATTTTGGCAACGTTTTGTTTATCATCTTTACTTAGCATAATCGTTGATTTTATAGGGTTGATAATAGTTTACTTGCTAATTTTTTATCCCTAGTCATTTCTTTAATTTCATCCCCTCCATGTTTTTGTAGGTCCATATACAAACTCATAAGTAAATCGTTGGGGATACAATCAAGAAGTAAAAATTGAACTAAATTTTTGCTGTGATTTTTTTCAGGATTATAATCCTCAGATGTTAACTTCAAGTAAAGTCTCGAACACATTGTTGAAAGACGATCCACTCTTTTTGCGCCCGAATCATCAACTGAAATGTCTTTAATTTTCTTTGAGATTGATTTAAAATCTTCCGCGTCTAAAATTTCCTCTGGGTCAATCAATTGTGTTAGTTCATCGTTAACAAAAGCTATAAACGAAGAAACCGTAACCTCATTTAATGAACTTAATGCTAAGGCTTCAACGAGCTGTAAATTCCCTTTAAGATCTTCAATTAGCGCGATTTGTTCAAAAAACTGAGTTAAACTTCTAGGTGTAGTTCTATCTGAATTTACAAGTTCAGGATAAGTTAAAACAAAAGAAATACCTCTTTGGTCAACATTAGCTGAATTGGCCCACTCAGCCCATATTTTAGCATTAAACTTAAGTGTTGTATGCAACATTCTTGTGAGCATTGCACCATCCATTGGTGTTACTGAATAATCTCCACCCTCAGGATTTGCAGTTGCAACAATTTGCCATTTTGGAGGTAATTTCCAAGATGTTAGTTCAAAATTTTGCAATAACTGCATACATCCTCTCAGTATTCTATCATCGGCTCTATTTATATCATCTAACAATAATATTCCGGGTCCTTCTTCTCTAGGGACCCAATCCGGGGGACTATAGACAGTATATTCATCGCCTGAAATTTTTTCATCGGGATCAATAACATTAGGCATACCATGTAAATCACCCATTTCCTCAAACTGAGCAGGAGCAATATAAGAGAACTTCCACTTGTGTTTGAGAGCATAATCTCTTACCATTTGTGTTTTACCTAACCCATGTGTTCCCCATATACAAACAGCGGTTCCTCTTTTATTGTCTTTGCTTAAATCATTATTTCTTTTAAAAATGTGGGATAGTATTTCATTTATTTCTTTACTGCTTCCTTTCTTACCAAACTCTAAATATTCTACTGCCATTATTTTATTAAATTTTATATTTAAAAATTAATAAAATTCAAGCATTATATCAAATATTTGATGTTATATTATCACTTAGATATTGTAAATAATCTTTAAATTAATAAAACAACTGCGATAGCTTTATCAGAGTTGTTTAATAATCTTTCAATTACTTCATTTAAAATATCAGTTTAATTCTCAAAATTACAACTCATTATTAGCTGGAGGAAGATTTCCTAAACTTTTTAAATACTTAGTTAGTATTTCTTTTTCAAGAAGTTCAGGTGTATAATCATCTCTGTGATTATCTGATACATGAAAACAATGTATTTTCAATTTTGAATAAGGTATTCTTTCTTCATAAGCATCGTGCTGATATTTTATCTTGGATTGTTCATCCCCATTCTTTCCTTTTGGCCCATATCTAAACTCAAATCGTTTATTTCCATCTTTAACTGATTCACAAAATCTATAGGGGGTATATCTATAATCTCTTTTATCAAAAGACCCAGAATTAAAAACTACTTCTTCTTTACTTACTCTTTTATATTTTCCAGTCATTCCAACATAAATTAAGTTATCAAGTGAACTATCATCATTTTTCCATATCACATATACTCCACTCTTTTTGGGCCATATAATCTTTTCTTTTTTACAATCTATTTCAGTAAAATTAAATTTGGATTTAAACCCCTCAACTAATGAATTATAATCTTTAATGAATTGTTCTTTGTTGTAATCAATAGTATGTTGTATCATATCTTTAATCTCTTCTCTGGGTAAATCTATTTCATCTTCTAAAAAATCTAATGTGTCCTCCATACTATAACTGTCACAATATTGATCGTACACATATTCCATCATTGTTTCTGTATAACTCATAATTGTTTATTTTATTTATTTAATATAGTCTATGACTTCATTAATACTTTAAATTAATCTTTCCAATCATCTCCAATGTAGTCTACTTCAAAACTAAGTTCATCTTCACCAGTATCCTCATATTTACCATTATTATTTAAAAAGTTAATGAGTTCATAATCTTCCATTGATTCTAATTTTTTTTTAAGTTCTGGTTGATCATCAAGTTCCCACTCACAATCAATAATAACTGTTTTTTTACCGTATACTTTCATAAATTAATATTTTTAATTTTTTTTGATTCTAATTTAAAAATTGATTTTTCATTTAATATGTTTATTGTAGATAGTTAATCAGTTTATTTTAGTCACAAAATATTTTATCTCTGATGTATATTATACAAAACTATCTGTGATTTCATTTATATCATCCCAAAATCTATCATCATTATCAGTTTCAAATATCATAAATGGATCGTCAGCTTCAAGATTTAATTCAGTTACACGAATATAATCTCTCTCACTAAGAATTTTTAAACAGTCTTTTTGCTGATCTAAGTCAGCCATAGTTAATTCCTCAATTTTTGAGCCTGTAATTTTCATATTATTTAATTTATATTATTTTTTGTTATTTTATTTCGACCACTTTTAAATAAATTTTTTATTCTCTTCAAATAATAGGGTTTATGTACTCATAGTTTATTTGAACACTAGGAACAATTTTGGTGCCTTCAACGGTCTTCAAATTATCCCATAATGTAACTCCGTTCATTTTATTTGCTGATGAATAGGCAGCTTTTACGGAATACATTATTGTTCCTTTCAAAAATACTTTAGGCGTAAAATAATGATTTGATTTATTAACCTCTTTCAATAATATAAATTTCTTGGGGAAATTTTTAAAAACTTCTATCGAGTTTTTTTTAACCTCTACATATAAGCTAAAATAAGATCTCAAAATAAATAAAATATTGTTTTTATCCATCTTTTCCACTGTAAACGTAAATCTATCGGCATTATCATTTAAATTTTTAAAATATTTTTTTGATAATTCATTAAATTCTTTAACTGAAATTTTCATATTAAGTCTTCTAGATTTAATATCTTTTTTCAACCCTGCTTGAATACTATCAAAAAAACTATTGAATTTCATAATTTATATAATTTGTAGTAAAGAATCTTATAATTTATAATTAATTATCATAAATTTAATTATATAATCCATAGATCTTGAAAAATTATTTAAGTTTTTTTGTTTTACTTTTTTCTACAATTATATATTCAAATTCTGAAAATAAATCAGTTACTCAAGATTCTTTAAAGTTAGAACAGTACAAAGTTCACATTAACACATTACAATATATATCAAGACAAAATTATAATAATGAATTTTTTTTAGACATAGCTTTACAATATATAGATTCTATTTATCAAATTGAAAATGACAATAATTATGCTATTGATATTGAAAAAAGCATTTTATTAACAAAAAATACAATTGTAAATAATGTAATTAGTAAAATAGAGTTCTTCGAATTTTATTCTGGGATGCCACACTATTTTGGGTTTGTTGATGATGCAATTGAGTATGCCTATGATGATGCCCTATCACAGTTATTAAACACAAGGTATAAAGTTCTTGGAAACGTCCCTCTTTCCGATGCTAATATTACATCTATTCTTGTTAGAGAAGATTGTGACAATGAAACATTTGAGATCGTAAACCAATCGTTAATTTCAAACACCAATCATCGAATAATTCAATCAAATGAATTAATTCAAATTCTTGGAATTGAAAAATCTAAAAATTTAATAAATGGATTAATTATAGAGGATGATTTAAATAAAGTCCTTGAAGATTTAAATTTAGACCGATTGGGTCTTTTTACTGTGGGTAATATTGATATTATTAATGATAAAATTTGGCTAGTTAATACTGATTTTAAAACTTATGAAAAATCTTTAGGTTTTCTTGAATCAATATTTACTAGAGGATATACTATTGACAAAAGGGATTTGCCATTATTATTTGAACTCTTTCTTGTACTAATTTTAGCTATACTTTTTGTCTCACTTGCTTATGGTTTTTCATTAATATTTATTAATAGAAAAAACATATTTATATCTACTATAAATTCTAATAAAGAATTACTTCTATCTGTTATAAACAAGGTTAAATATGTAGTGTTTTATTTTTTAATTCCAATGATTTTATCATTTACAATGATATATGTTTGCTCATTTATTATTCCAAGTAGTGACGTAGACGTTGGTGAAGTTAATGTCGTTGCATGGTTATTATCCCTAACTATTTTGATGAGTTTTTTACCTGTAATAATTAATTTATTTATTGTTAACAGACTAGATATAGATGGTTTTCATACTCCGTTAGGATATACATTTTTTTTTAATTCATCTTTGTATGCTACTTATTTTCCAATCTTTATTTTCTATTTTATTCAGTATGAAACATATCCATTTTTGATCCATGTATTACTAATATTTATTACACTTTTAATTGGTAATATTCTTGGAAAATCCTATTTCCAATACGGTGTTTTAACAAAAAATAGTTATAGAAGAAGACAAGCAATCACAGGATTGTTTTTAGGCCTAATATCATTGATAATTTTTAATAGAATAATAATATATGAACTTTCAGTTCAAAATTTATTTTTAAGCTTTATCATTATTTCACCAATTTCAATATTAAATTACATATTGGATAATTATCTAGATAAATTATTTGAGAAAAAATCTAAAGAATCTACTGAAAGTTCAATTCTTGATGAAGTTCCTTATATAAGAACTGTCATGAATCCTGGAGAATCAATTTATAAAGCTGTAGAAAATAAAATGTCGGATGATTTAAACATAATGTTAATTGATGCTCCAATGGGTATTGGAAAAACAAGAAGTTTGAAAGAATCCTTTAGAGATTTTGAAGAAAATAATTGGAATATTTTCTATGGCGATTGTGATGAGATTCAAGACGAAAATGCTGTTTCATTTGAGCCATTTCTACAAGCTTTTAGTAGATTAATTGGTGAGGACTGGAATAGCAGATCAGAATCTACTGATAAATTAACGAAAGGAATTATAAATATAGCGAGTGATAAAGTAGGAATCCCATTGGGATTCTCAGATTTTAACAGTAGCTCAAAAAAATCTATGAATGAAATCTCACTTGAGATAATAGATAGGCTCACAAACATTAATAAAAAGGCCTTATTTATAATGGAAGATATTCATTGGGTTGATCCAGAAACATTAACATTACTTAAGCATTTCATCAGGACTGTAAATAGAAATTTTTTCCTTAGAAAAAATCTCTGCATTATAATAACTGTCCGTGCAGAGATTAAAGGTTCTTACAGGGGATTAAATTATCAGGACTTAAAAAAAGAATTAAATAATTTAAATGATGAAACTAATAACTTTTTTGAATTAATAGATTTACTAGACGTTAAATCATTTAACCTTGTTGATTTTGTAAAAAATCTTAGTACGGAAAAAAATAAATTTAAAATTGCAAGTAGTTCAATGAATCAAATAAATAATTTATTTAATGATTATAATAAACAATTAAAATCAGAATCTAATGTTAAATTAACACCTCTATATGTTTTTAAAGTTTTAGAATCATGGATTTCAGATAAATCTTTGAAATATACACCAGATGGATATTTTTTAACTAAAACAGTAGATATAGAATCACTCCCAAATTTTGAAGATATTGATAGTTATTATCATCAAATTTTTGATGAGTTTGAATCAAAATGGAGGAGAATACTTGAAAGTGCGTCTGTAATTGGGAATAAATTTGATGCAGATATTCTAGCTCAGGTTTGGGGTTATGAACTATTAGATGTTTTAGACTTTTTAGAAAGCGCTGTTAATAAAGGTTTATTAATTGATGTATCAAATCAGGATAATATATATAAGTTTAGTGATAAAAGAATAATTAGCGCATTAAAATCATATTATAAGGACGATCAAAATCAATATGAGGGAGATAAACAGATTATTATTGAATACAACAAAAGATATTTAGAATTACGATCGGATATAATAAAATCTCCTGAAAAATATAGTACTGAGGAACTACTCAAGGTAATTAGAAGAATGATTACACTAAGTTTTTCAAAACGTTATACAAATAAATGTAATAAATTAATATTGGACGTTGTATGCAGATATTTATACACAAATAAATTAGGTAAATTAGATGCTTTTGCAAACTTACTTAAAAAGAAAGATTTTACTGAACTTTCAGATTTATTAAAAAAATTAAGAATTATTGCAGATGATGTTAATTATTCATTATCTGAAAAGATTAAAATTTTAGATAATTTAAGTGATGAGGAAAGGAGAAAATCTAAAATTCCTCTTCCAAATGGAATTAATACTGATGAATTATCAAATGACCTTAGATTACTCATTATTTTAAATGGTGAAATAATGAATAGTTCTGAAAAATCTATAGTAACATTTACTGATGTTGGATATTCCGGCAATGATTTTTCGACTTTTATTCCAACATTAAATAAATTCCCAACCAAGTTAAATGGACTTTCCCTTATATATTTTATTAAAAATTTTGGGGGAGTTAATCTCTCACTTGATGATGAAGTTGAATTAATTCTTTCAGGGGGATATGAGGAAAAACAAAAAGAAATTGAAGCTGGACAGAAAATTATGTTCGATATGGCTTTAAAACAATTGAAAAACACTGATTTTTATGAATTAGCTCTAAGTGAATATGAATTATGGGAAATTGAAAAGAATGGAAAAAATATTGGAAATAATAAAGCCAAAATTGAGGAATTAGCTAATAAATATGAAAAACTTATACTTACCCAAAAAGAAAATAATTCTAATTTTTTATATGATTCTATTAACAGTTATCTCAATTATTGTCATTTAAATTTTAAAGATGGGTTAAAATCAATTGAGGTTTTTATAGACTATAATGAAATCCTAAAAATTGATGGGGAAATTTCCGAGGCATGGGTGCTTACTTTTATAAAATTTATATTAAGTAAAACACCAGGTTCCCCTGTTGAATATCTGTATATTAATAAAGGTACATATCTCAATAGGATATCTTCAAGCACAAGACCAGGTGAACTTTATTTATCTTTAGACACTAAAATTGCTGATACCCAGTTTGATGATGTAAATAATTTCTTAAATAAAATTTTAGATTCTAATTCAATAACAAAAGCATCTATATGGTTTTTAGATGCTAAAAAAACTCATTATTTATCTAAAAAAGATTTTAATAGTTATAAAAATTCCCAGCTTGATTATTTAAATCAATTAAAATTATCTTTTAGTGAAGATTCGCCCGCTTACAACAGAGCATGTATTAATATTGCAAATGATTTAGAATGGCAATCGGAAAATGAACCAAGTTGTCCTATCTTTTATAATGATTGTATTAAGCTTTGGAAAAATACATTAGACTATTTATTTTCTAAAGAGCACTTTAATATGACTCAAAAAATCACTACAAAGCTTCCCAATTTTAATATTGCCCAACGTTATCAAAGATTAGCTGATCTTTATTTAAAGAAAAAATCTTTAAAAAATGCATTGAGTTACACTAAAAAAGCTTTAAAATATCATCACAATAACTTTAAAGATAAATCACCTAATCATTTTATTGATTTAGGGGAGTGGGATTTTGTTGATGGTGAACTTATACCGCTATCAAAGGATAATAAAAAATTGTTTTATTCAAAATCTGGAAGAGAGAGAATGGCTATCATAGGCTATGGACTTTGTATTTTAAACTATGCACGTTGTTTATCAATGCAAGAAAAATATAATGAAGCAATTGAAATGATAGATAAAGCTTGTAAATATTATTATATTTTTCCAAAACTTTATAATTTAAGTCAACTAGAAAAGGGAATCAATTTAATTAAGAATAACTCAAAAACTGGAACTAAATTGATTAAAGATTCACTAAATAATTTAGATAAATTGGACAAAAAATTGAAAAAATCAGAAACTGAGTTAATTCAACAAGCAAAACAATTAATTAAAAAATAATTTAAGTATGGATAAAAAGATAATGTTAAAAGACTCTAGGGTTCCCTTAGTTTTATCAATGAATAGAGAAAATCATGGGTTATATTTTAAAGCAATCCATGAAATTTTAATTGAAAATAATTTTTGTAGTGTTGATTTAAATGACTCATTAAATAGCAGTAAGTATTGGGTTAGTTTTCTGTATGACACATCAAAAGTTGAATTATCATTTACAGGTTTGAAAAAAATAGTAAAAACAAGTTTTCCGAAAATAGATTTTGAAGAAAACACTTTCTTAAAAGAAAAATTAACGGATCCAGTTCTGGATGACCCTAACTTTAATATAATTCAAAGTGAAGAAAATGAAGCGGTTTTTGAGTGTTTTGAAATATGGTGTCCATTTTTAAAGTAAGTTAAAACATGGGATTAAGTTGGTAAAAGATTCACCAAATAATTTTGATAAAAAATGATTGTAAATTTACTCTAAGCCTTTAACTATCTCTTTTACTTCATTTGCTCTATCATCTAACTCCATAGACATTTCTAGTTCGTCTATTATTGTTTCTAATTCTTCTCTATTGTTCGACTCTACAGCCTTTTCAATAGCCCTGTCTGTAATGTTTAAAGCTATCTCAATTGCATTATCCTCATTTTCATACGGAGCCCATCTTATCATTGATGCTAGTCTTAAAATATCCCACACAGTTTCTAAATGATTAATTAACTCCCATACCTGTTTTTCAATTTCAGTTTTGTTAAAATTATTATCAATGAGTTTTTCTAATTTGTTTAATCTTTCTTCTGAATTCATTTTTCTTTTTTTAATTCAACTATTAAAAAAGCAAATTTACAAACTTTTTTAGTTTTAGAACTTTTGCTTGATTTAATCATTTTCTTGGCAAGTTCAGGTTTCCATAAAATATCATCATCAACAACATGATTGAGTTTAATTTCTTGTGTACTATACAATAACTTTCCCTTCTTAATTTTTTTATTTAAATTCTCACTTATTGTTGTGTGAGGGTCTTTAGCATTCTGCCCCTTAATGTTATCGACACTTATCCAATTAGGCGGATTCATGCCATCTTTTATAAATGGTGTTTTATTAGTCATCTTAAATTCATGAGAATTGTTTGACTCTCTTTCGATAGATATATAAGGTTTTAATTCTTTATTTATTTTTATAATAAATCCTCCCTTTGTTGCATTGCTATTTTCTTTCTCGTTCCAATATGTATAATCATTAGTAATAAAAATTTGATACCCTTCATCAATTTCATCTCTTTCTATAAAATCATTTAATCTATGTAAATCCCAAAAAAAGCTATGTTGTCCATTAGTTCCAGCTCCCTGATTCGAAAAATAATAATT
>Ga0315315_10005403_pt1 | contig 11788 bp, 8 predicted proteins | sample M140m3416metaG_FD_203699 | JGI IMG/M metagenome (GOLD analysis project Ga0315315, IMG submission 203699) | Ammonia-oxidizing marine archaeal communities from Monterey Bay, California, United States - M1 40m 3416 | ecosystem: Environmental > Aquatic > Marine > Intertidal zone | place: USA... | reverse complement strand
GTTTCACCTGCACCCGAATTTGACTGCCAGACTGTCCCTTGATCAGATCAACGGACTGTGCCATTGCCATACCCGTGATTGCGCGACGATTGATGGCCGTGATCACGTCTCCTGATCGGAGACCGGCTTCAGCAGCCGGTCCGCCACGCAGAGCACGCATCAACAGTAATCCGTCATCGTGCAGCTTCACTTCGATTCCAATGCCGACCATTTCACTATCCAAAGCTGCACTGGGACCCTGAGTTGGTTCAGAAGGTTCCAGGGCGGAAAACTTGTCCAGTGTGTCAATGGTGGCGTTTGAGAATTCAAAGGCGACCAGGCCCGGTGTAATTCCGGGTACCAACTGACCCTGTCGTATCACTGTTCTCAGGACCTGTTCTGCGTCACTTTTGTTTTGAACATTCATATTTTCCCAAATTCGTGACAGTGAGTCACGAAATCCGTCAGCCTTGAATGAGTCCTGAGAAATTCCCAATGTCTGAGCGGCAGACGCATTATTCAAAACCAGCCCCAGATTCCGAAGTGCTCGACGCACTCGCAGGTCATAAGTGCTTGGTTCAAGGTGTCGAGAGTCTGTTTGATTTGATACTTCCCGGTACAGCTGAATTGCCTGGTCCGAAGACAGTGAGCGTATGGTTCGGACGGTTATGGGATTCTCGAAGCGTTCCGTAATTCTTTTGGATAGCGCTTCTGCTTCACTTCCACCTTCGCGTCGTGGCAGTGGTGGCGTCAGTGGATCATAGCCATTTGAAGACGGTGAACCGCGATGCAGATCGATACGTTCATTGTTTCGGAGATCTTTGAGGTACCCCAGACCAAAGTCGAGGTCTTCCAGTCCGTGGTTCATCCGGTTATTATCGCGCAGAGGAATTCGGAAGCGGGTCTCCGTCAGCGCATCGTCATTATACTGATCCCTTCGAATGCGGAATGGGTCGCTGAGGTTTCGACGAATTCGCGTATCACTGTCACCGAATCGCTGGAATGCTGTCGGGCAAACGAGACAACGATTCGTGCGAGTTGACGACTGGAGTCTGGTCAAGTTCCCCCAGCTATCAAAACGCTCGTCAGTGTCACTGAGTGCAGGAGACTGGCTGTGTTCTCGTAAAAGTTGCTCACGGTAAACCGGCAGACGGCGAGAGTTGCGTTCGTACTCACACTGCCAAGTGAGATCGTAACGTCCATCTTCGTGTACGCTGCTCAAGAAGTTGTTTCGCTGCTTGTAGTCGCAGGTGTCACGTTGGGCGATCGCGGGCACGCTCATCAGTAAGATCAGGGTGAGCGTGATGGATGAGTTTATTCGTTTTCGCGTCGTCATGGCTATTCCTCCTGAAGAGTGTTTTTTTTGGTCTTTGTCTGCGTAGGGTTGAGGCTGGAAAAGGGGCTGTCAGGCTACGTGTGGGAATTGATCGGACTGAACTCCTGAATAGATCCAGGGAGTGGCATTGGCGGTGTCCGCTGGCTCTGCGACGGCTGCTTCCAGCAACTCGCCACGAATGACTCTGACTGTCTTCGGGGCATCGATCCCGATCTTGACTGAGCCGCTCCCGGTTCTAATCACTTTGAGTACAACATCTTCGCCAATGTGGATTGTTTCTTCCGCTTTACGGGTTAGTACGAGCATGATTTGGTTCCTCCTGGAGTAAGATTCCCGCAGTGAATCACAAGCCTCCTTGTTGGCTTGTCGTCATAGTGATTGTTATTAGCTAGTGGTGTGCCAATTGCGCACCAATACTCAGCTTTTGCTGCATGAAAACGCTAACGCGTGTAGGGAGAAGGGGTTAGGGCTACACGAAATTCGGGGTGTGTAGAGCGGCATTACCGATGAGCCAAAGAATGCGTCGCACTATTTTCAATCAGGCGTCAGTGTTGAGCGAAATGTATTGTCGTTATGACAATCGCGGTGATGCGCAAAAGAAACGCTAAAGTTTCACCGGGGGCAACGGACCCCGTTCTGCGGTCGTCATACGGCGGGAGACGGTCGCGGGAAGCTTCGATCACACGACTGGCTGTGGGCGACTGTGTGCTGATCGAACGCTCACGTTGTGGCAGGTCGAGAGCCAGCGGCGTCATGCAGTCCGGCACCCCACGGTTGAGGTGCTTTAACTGTGGTGGCCGCTGCACGAGGGATACTACTGCGGTAGTATTCAGCCGGCTTTGTTGGCGGCGTGCGGGTGAGCCTGTTCATAGGTCTCACGCAGGCGGCGGGTGCTTACGTGCGTGTAGATCTGCGTGGTCGTGAGGCTCTTATGGCCGAGCAATTCCTGCACACTACGTAAATCGGCTCCTCCATCCAGCAGATGCGTGGCGAAGCTGTGGCGCAGAGTGTGAGGGGACGTTTGTCTAGAAAGCCCTGACGCCAGAATGTATTTTTCCAGCATGCGTCCAATGCTGCGCGTTGTCAGTCGCCTGCCAAAGCGATTCAGAAAGATCGCGTCTATCTGTTCACGCTTGCCATGCGGGTCCGGTTTGCGGACTTCCATCCAGAAGTCGAGAGCCTTTGTGGCGTAGCTTCCAACGGGAGCAATACGTTCCTTACGGCCTTTTCCGTGAACACGCAGGATTCCAGAATCGCGATCCCAGTGGTCCGTATCCAACGCGACGACTTCGGCGACACGTAAGCCGGCAGAGTACATGGTTTCAAGGATAGCTCGATCGCGTAATCCATCGTTTTTTGTCACCGAGGGAGCCGACAATAAACGGCCGACTTCATCTGTCGTAAGAAAGTGCGGTAGCTTTCGTCCAGCACGCGGAGTTCTTAGAGGCTTGGCAGGGTTGGCCTCGCACAGGCCTTCGCGTTTGCAGAATCGAAAAAAACTACGCAGGCAGGCGAGTCGTCGAGCGATCGTAGTACGAGCATAGCCGCATTCGTGCAAATAGGCTGCATACGTTCTGAGTTGAGTGACATCGGCATCTCGAGGCGAAGGAACGCGGCCCAACTGTTCTTCGTAGAATTCAATCAAGTGCCCCATATCGTCGCCGTACGATTTGATCGTCAACTCCGATGCGTTGCGTTCGATGCGCAGGTATTTGAGAAATCCGCTGACGGCACCCTGCATCGTGATTATCCTCTGATCAGAATCCGTAAGAAAAATTGGGGAAACTCATCTGGTTTTGTTTTTGCATGCTCTCTCGCGTGTTGTCACGCTGCGAAAGTTTTTTCACCAAGATCATATTGACGTTGTTCGTCCATTTTGCGGACTCGCTGAGACAGGACGGCTGCGTCATACCATGTGAAATCCAGTTCCGGATCACTGGCTGACGCGCTCAGCTTTCCCAGCACTGTCTGAATGCTGTGATCATCGTAGAGAAAGACGTAGCGATGCTCGTCTCTGACGAGAGCTAACACATTCATTGACGTTCTCATCCATGTCTCCGGTTTCGGCAATAGTCGCTGAAAGGCAATCGGTTGCCTCCCTCGGAGTATCGGACCTTACACGCGGAAATCATGACAGTCGCGCTACACTGCCGTCAGAGTTTGCCAGAAAGAGGGTGACTGCATGGAACACAGCAAGCTGAAAAGCCAGAAACCGGTTTAACGATCAATACCGAATTCTTTGCGCAGAGCGTCGCAGCCGCGTTCAGCTTCGTCAGGAGTCACTAAAATACTGACCTTAATTTCACTCGTATTGACCAGCTGGACGTTGATTTTTTCCTGAGCCAAAATGCGGAAGACTCTGGCACCGACGTCGGTATGGCTTCGAAGCCCGATGCCCGACACTGTCAGTTTTCCAACTCGTGGAACGCATGAAACTCGTGCAGTTCCGGTCTCACTGAGTGATTCCTTAAGCAGCTCAGTTGCGGCATCGGCGGCTTTGGCTGGGACGGTGATGGAGATGCTGGCATTGCCCCCGTCGCTGGCATCCTGAATGATCATGTCGACAAACACGCCACCATTGGCCACGGCCGCAAAGACCCGAGCTGCAATGCCGGGGTCATCGGGCAGTCCGGCGATTGTGACTCGGGCCTGGTCGATGTCTGCCACAACGTCACTCACGACGATGTCTTCCATTCCACTGAGACGCTCAATAATCTCCTCGCTGCTGGATGTGGGGCGCGTTGTGGATTCGGATGTCGTCGCCATGCCGACTGTCGGTGCCACAGGGCTGGCCTTCTGCAGACCAAAGCCCTGATGGACCGCCTGAACAGCCGCGTCGCAGGCCTGGCGATTGATCAGCACCGAAATCTTAATCTCGCTGGTCGTCACCATTTCGATGTTAATTTTGTGATCCGCCAGGATGTGGAACATCTGTGCCGCAACACCAGAGTGAGCCTGCATGCCATGCCCCACGATGGAGACCTTTGACAGTTCGTTGAGGTGTTCAACCGTGCCTCCTCCTAATTCCTGAGTCGCCGCCTGAGCGACCTCAACGGCAGCGACAAGATCGCCTTCCGCTACTGTAAAAGACAGGCTGGCAGTTCCTGCTTCTCCCACATTCTGGATCACCATGTCTACTGCGATTTTTGCCCCGGACAGCCGAGAGAAAAGCTGATCCATGACGCCCGGTCGATCGGGAAGTCCACTCACTCCGACTCTTGCTTCGTTTCTTACAAACGCGACACCAGTCACGACTCTTGCGGAGTCTGCAGCCTCCGGGGTAATCATCGTCCCGGGTCCCTCTGCGTAGGAAGGGCCGACTCGTAAAGGAACTCCATACTTGCGTGCGAATTCAACGGAGCGGGAGTGCATGACTCCTGCGCCCATGCTCGCCAACTCCAGCATTTCGTCGCAGGAGACCTGCTCTATCCGTGTGGCGTCCGTCACGACACGCGGATCTGTCGTGAACACTCCCTCGACGTCGGTGTAGATGTCGCACCGTTCAGCATTCAGCACGGCTGCCAGGGCCGTTGCGGTTGTATCACTGCCACCGCGACCCAGAGTCGTGATATCGAAGTTCGCGTCAACTCCCTGGAAACCAGCTGCGATTACAATCTGACCGGCATCCAAAGCTGCCTTCATACGGTCTGTTGAAATCTTGACGATGCGAGCGCGGGTATGAGACTCGTCTGTCAGTACTCCAATCTGAGCGCCCGTGAGGCTGATTGCCTGCTCACCCAGTTCATGAACGGCCATAGCCATCAATGCTGCAGATTCCTGTTCTCCGGTTGCCAACAACATGTCCATTTCACGTGGCCCAGGCGAATCCGTGATTTCGCTCGCCAGTTGCACGAGTTCGTCCGTCTTCTTACCCCGGGCACTCACGACCATCACGACCTGATGACCGTCGCGTTTGGTGGCCACGGCTCGTTCGGCCGCTCGGCGAATTCGTTCTGCGCTGGCGACACTGGTGCCTCCAAATTTCTGGACAACGATTGACACATTAATTCCACGGTTGAAACTGATCGGACAGGAAAACGACAACTTGATGGCGACTGCGGAATGCTGCAAGCGGGAAGCTCTATTTTCCCGAAAAAGAATACCGCATGGCTCCCTGCGAGTCACCGCAGGCCGAGGCTAGCCAGCATCGACAGAGTCAGGATCGAGCAATTCTAACGCATTTCCGGCAACATCGCTGATGTAGATCGATCTGCTTCCGTCGCGATGCGTTCGCAACTCGCCAAAATCAGCAGCTTGCGGTGTCGCAAACCCAATATGGGGTGGATGTTCGCCGGGGATCACCAGCGCGAGATGCAGATTGGCAAACTGCAGCATCGCCCACGTTTCGTCCTGGTAAGAAACCGTGCACCGAAACGTGTCACAATACCAGTCGACGCCAGCGGCGATGTCCGGAACGGAGATCGCGATGTGATGGACGCTATCCAGAGGTTCTTCAGAAGGCACGCGTTCGCTCATTGCACGAACTCCAACACTGATGGCCACGAAGCCCTTCACGCGAAAAATAAAGACCTCTACCCAGACTGACAGTTTGAAATCCGGTTGACACCCAAAGTCAAAAAAGGTGGGCACCCACCGTCCGGGTCATGCAATCCGAACATGGTCGGCGTAACAGTCAGCCGGAGCGTCCAGGTTCCCGATAGGGATTAACTGTAGGGTCAACTCATTTCAAAGTGAGTCAGCCTGGAAGAGGTCTGATTCGATTGTATTCGCAGTTATTTTCGAAGGTCGTACAATCTCGTCGGTGTGAAGAAGCTACTGATCGTACAAGTGAATCTTAGCTCTGTTCCTCAGTCGCGACAAGGAGTACATCCACCGTTCCTTAGAATCCGTAAACACATTGATCCACGTAACAATCCTTCTGTGATTTACTGGCAATTTCTGCAGTTCGAGGAGCACAGGTGATGGCAAATGCAGTATTACTGCACGGACAAAAAGAGCGTCTCTCCCAACACAGAAGAGACGCTCCCGTTAGAACAGAAAAGTCAGGTGCGGGCCGATGCCCTAACCTTTCCAGATGACTACAAACGCAGTTACTGTGCCATTCAACCGGGGTTTCTGAGACACTGCCGCACTGATCACATCGCTTCAGGATTCATCCAGTATATTTAAAGGGATTGAGACGATGTCAGGCTTTGATGTTGCTGCGAAATATCTTATCGCTTCAGATCATGCGGGACACGGCTTCCTGTTTGATTTTGATAGAGCGGCCAAAATGATGCAGCGAAATTGCACACTGCGGCGATGCCGATGATAAGTTTGCTGTGATCTCGTGCGTCGTATTCGCTATTCCGGTTGCTGTCATGTCCCGACCCGAATTCCCCGCCATGCCCACCGATTCATTGATGACTCACCTTCAGCAACTTCAGCCTTTTGATGAGCACAACCAACATTTACAGGCGAGTGTTGCCCCGCCGGACTGGAAGAATCCCACTCCCACGGGGCGATATCATCTTGTCGTCATTGGCGCGGGGACAGCTGGCCTGGTGACCGCTGCGGGTGCAGCTGGTTTGGGTGCCAGGGTTGCGTTGGTCGAACGGGAACTCATGGGCGGCGATTGTCTCAACGTCGGTTGTGTTCCATCGAAAGCCATTATTGAAGCCGCAAGAACAGCAGACGCCATACGTCGTGGTCGTGAGTTCGGCTTTGAAATTGATGGTGTTGTTGAAGCAGATTTTTCCCTGGTAATGGATCGAATGAGACGCGTGCGAGCATCAATTGGGCCGCATGACGCCGCCAAACGCTTTGCAGAGCTGGGAGTTGACGTTTATTTTGGTGATGCTGCGTTCGTCGGCACTGATGGAGTTCAGGTTGGTGATCTGATCCTGAAATACAAACGAGCGGTGATTTGCACAGGGGCCCGAGCCGCTGATTTATCGATTCCGGGGTTGCAGGAAGTCGGAGCTCTGACCAATGAAACTGTATTTTCGCTCACTGAACTGCCTCCTCGATTCGCCGTCATTGGAGCTGGTCCGGTTGGCTGTGAGATGGCACAAAGTTTTGCAAGATTTGGAAGCAAAGTAACACTCTTTGAAAGCTCGAATTCGATTCTGGCACGTGAAGATCGCGAGGCCGCGAAAGTTGTACAGGATTCAATGACTGCAGATGGGGTGCACTTCGAATTTCGGGCGACAGCGACGGGCATGACTCAATCGTCCGACGGGACCACCGTTTCATTTCTGCAGGATGGCAGCGAACGTTCAGTAGTCGTCGACAAGGTACTGGTTGGCATCGGTCGAACTCCGAATGTACATGGAATCGGTCTGGAAGAAGTTGGTGTTCGGTTCGATGCAGCGAGCGGAGTCGAAGTGAATGATCGGCTGCAGACAACCAATCCCAAAATCTACGCTGCCGGTGATGTGTGCTCCAGGTACAAATTCACTCATGCTGCTGACTTCATGGCTCGTATCGTGATTCAAAACACTCTCTTTTGGGGGTGTGCCAAAACAAGTGGTTTGACAATTCCCTGGTGTACCTACACCTCTCCTGAGCTCGCTCATGTCGGGATGCAGCCGCACGAGGCTGCCAGTCAGGGAGTGGAAATCGACACATATCTCGTTTCTTTCCGTGACGTCGATCGGTCAGTCCTGTCCGGAGAAACAGAAGGATTTGTGAAAGCCCACGTACGAAAAGGTACGGATGAGATCTTGGGAGCGACTATCGTTGCTTCCCACGCTGGTGACATGATCGGAGAAATCACTCTTGCAATGACACTCAACGCCAGCGTGCCGCGATGGAAGCGTCTGATGCGTTTGCAAAGGGGAGTAGGACTGTCAGCACTGGGCAGCACGATTCATCCCTATCCCACTGAAGCCGAAGCGATCCGCAAGCTGGGAGACCAGTACAACCGGACTCGCCTGACTCCTTTGGTTAGGCGGCTGTTGCAAACATGGCTGCGTTGGACAGGATAGCCCGGATTTCTTATTTCTGACGTATTGGCTGGCAGAATGTGAGTGAGATTATCGCGATTTTCAGTCCCGTCATTCGGCATTTTGCGAACAGCAGCTTTTCACGATCGTGCGGACATGGTTCAATAGCCAGTGCCGTGATTGTGACGGCACTCTACCGCTGAACGAAGTTGTCAGCGAGTCAACGCCCTCGCGTCAGACACACCGAAATGTTTATGAATCGCATAGTTTCGTATTCCCTGCTGCTGGTCATTCTCACATCTTCCACACACGCCGTGGAAAACGTTACAGTTTTTCGTGACACATGGGGAGTTCCTCATGTGTACGCGGAGACTGAAACTGCGGGAGCTTATGGGCTGGGATATGCGCAGGCGGAAGATCGCCTGGGTGATATTTACGAAGCTGTGCGGACCGGTATGGGCTTAATGTCGGAGGCGTTCGGCAAAGAGCATATCCAGACGGACTACATTATGCGGCAGTGGCGTAATGCGGAACTCGCGGAGGAATTCTGGAAGACGGCCCCGGATAGAATCAAGAGGATTCTGACAGGGTTCACCAGAGGGATTCAGGCCTACGAAGTGAATCACCCGGACAAAGTCCCCCCCCATGCGATGGCACTCAAGCCATGGATGCTGCTGACTATTAGTCGAGCAATGGTACTTCGTTGGCCGATCGGGACGATCATGGATGATCTGGCAGAGGGTGAACGCCGCACAAGGCCTCCTCAGGGGTCACCCGGGAGTGACGGAATGCGTTCCAATGAATGGGTCGTTGCTCCGGAACGCAGCTTCGACAATATTCCTATTCTGCTCACTGACCCGCACCTGACCTGGGAAGGACTGGCGGTCCTCTACGAAGCACGCGTCCACGCAGGCGACCTGCACATGAACGGGTTTTTCCTGATTGGCTCGCCGATTGTCGGCATCGGCCACAACAACCATGTTGGATGGGCGATGACAACCGGGGGGCCCGATACTTCGGACGTTTATCAAATGAAAATTCGCCTCCAGCCAGGTCCTCAATACGAATACGACGGCGAATGGCGTGACGCTGAAGTCACGATGATCACAATCCCGGTGAAGGGACAGTCCCCCGTTACGCGGCCCGCGTTTTACACTCACCTGGGCCCTGTGATGAAAGAACCCGATCTCGCCAGAGGAATTGCGATGGTGGGTGCCTCTCCTTACTTTGATCAACAGACGAATATCTTTGGCCAGTCATTGAAGATGACAACCGCGACCAACGTGCATGAGTTCTTCGACGCTCTCAGTATGAATCAACTGAACGAGCAAAATCTGATGTTTGCCGACACAAGTGGCGAAATCGGTTACCTTCGTAGTGGTGCGACCCCGATACGTCCGGACGGCTATGACTGGGACGCTCCAGTCCCCGGTCATACTTCAGATACGGCATGGACCGGACTGCACGCGGCGAAAGATTTGGTTCATCTGTTCAACCCGAAACAGGGTTACATGCAGAACTGCAATATCAGCCCTGATACGATGCTGCTTGAGTCACCTTTGACGCCCGAAAAATATCCGGAATACATCTACAACGTCAGTTGGGACACCAACAATCCGCGTGGTCGGCGAACAATACAGTTGCTGAGTCAGGATGAATCCATCACCAAAGAAGAAGCAATGGCATATGCGATGGATGTGTACGATTACATGGCAGTGACATGGCAAAACGAACTGCGACAGTCAGTAGCCAGTGTCGGCGATGATGTGAAGCAGGATGCTGACTTCGAAGCAGCTGTTCAGGCGATTCTGGACTGGGACGGCAATTTTATTCCTGCAGCCACGGCCACGCCGGTCTACAAGTTCTGGCGACTGAAGTGCGGCCGGCAGCTGGATCTGACTCCTCTGGTCACCGGCAAGCCACTTGATGCCCCGACACGCCGCAAAATGCTTGAACTCCTGTCTGAGACGATTGCAGATCTTAAAAAGACCTATGGTCGCTGGGATATGGCATGGGGCGATATTCACAAAGTTGGCCGTGGAGGACAGTTGTTTCCTGTAGGTGGTGCGGAGTTCCGATCAGGAAATCGGGATGCAAACTTTGCAGAAACATTGTTCGATGTGAATACCAGGCCAGCAAAAGAAGATCCGCAGTTCCATGTTGCCTACAACGGTTCCATGGCAATGATGTTGATGTTCTTTCACAAAGACGGAATAGAATCCTACACGTGTACTCCGTGGGGACAGACGGCAGATCCAAAGTCAACCCACTTCATGGACCAGGGCGAAAAGTTATATTCACAACGTCACATGAAACCGACCTGGTGGAAGAAGCAGGACCTGATTCCAAACGTCGAATCCACAACAACTCTCCTAATGCCTGAAAACTAGATTGCCGTATTTCTGCTCCAGTCCTGTTTGTTCATGTCACACGATCGTTCTCAGCCTGCCATGATTCTCAATTTGGTCCCCAGTGTTGTTTTCGGGTTCCAGCTGTCTTTAGCCGAGGATGGCACAGCAGACGAGGTAGCCGTAAACTTTGCACGTGATGTTCGGCCCGTACTTGCAAATCATGAATTTCAGTGCCATGGCCCTGACGATGAATCGTGCAAAGCGGACTTGCGACTGGATACGCAGGACGGCTTTTATTCCGTTCTCGATACCGACGACCTGACTCGTCGGTTGCCCACGCTTTCTTATCAATATTGTCAGCTTCAATGAGTTCCAAGCCGACCCTCTTCAAATATGATCGCCACCAGTCCTACGACTGGAATTTTGAACACGCGCCGGAGCCCGCTGCAGTGGATGTGCCCGTGGTTCCGGGGCAGTGGTCGTTTTGTGGATTGCCGGTTGAATCGCCTTTGGGTGTCCCCGCCGGTCCATTGCTGAATGGCAAATGGTGTCTGTACTACGCGAGCCTTGGGTTCGATGTGATCACGTACAAGACTGTCCGTAGTCAGGCGCACGAGTGTTATCCTCTTCCTAATCTACAACCAGTGGAATGTGAGCAGATTGCGGACGGCACGACAGAGCTGCCTACGGTAGGTGACATGCAGGGCAGTTGGGCTGTTTCATATGGGATGCCGTCAAAGGAACCTTCTGCATGGCGAGCCGACGTCGAAGCAACTCGCAACGCTCTTCCCTCCGGCAAGCTGCTTTCGGTGTCGGTTGTGGCAACCGTACAGGAAAATTGGTCGCTGAGTGATCTGGCAGCCGACTACGCTCAGTGTGCCCGGTGGGCCGTGGAAAGCGGAGCGGACATCATTGAAACGAATTTCTCGTGCCCGAATGTGGCGACCTGCGATGGTCAGCTTTATCAACAACCAGCGGATGCCGCTGAAGTGACGGCGAGGGTTCGCGATGCAATAGGAACTGTTCCGCTGGTTGTGAAAGTGGGCCACGTTCCGTCGAAAGAGCAAGCCTGGTGTCTGTTGGATGCCATCGGCAGTAACGTGGCAGCGATTGCAATGACAAACAGCGTGGCGACACGTGTGCGAAATACAGACGGGTTGCTGTTCAACGGTCAAAAACGCGGTATCTGTGGTGCTGGAATTTTTGACGCTTCGTTGACGCAGATACGGATGTTT
>Ga0315315_10005401_pt1 | contig 11790 bp, 9 predicted proteins | sample M140m3416metaG_FD_203699 | JGI IMG/M metagenome (GOLD analysis project Ga0315315, IMG submission 203699) | Ammonia-oxidizing marine archaeal communities from Monterey Bay, California, United States - M1 40m 3416 | ecosystem: Environmental > Aquatic > Marine > Intertidal zone | place: USA... | reverse complement strand
TTAATTTTTTTTATTTTTTTTATAGTTACTTTTTTTTTCACTTTTTTTTCAGTTTTTCCTTTAAAGATTTTCTTTAAAATATTTTTCGTATTTATTTTTTTCATTTTTAAATTTTTCGTGATCCGTTAGAGGATCTTTTTTTTTATTTATGTTTGGCCAGATATTTGAATAAATTTTATTAATTTCTAACCATTTTTCACTTCCAAGTTCAGTATCTGCTTTTATTGCATCAACTGGACATTCTGGCTCGCAAACGCCACAATCTATACACTCATCAGGTTTAATTACAAGCATATTTTTTCCTTCATAAAAACAATCAACAGGACATACATCGACACAGTCAGTAAGTTTACATTTTATACAATTGTCATTTACTATATATGTCATTTAAATTTTTCTATTTTGATTTTATTCTTAATATCGCCCATAGTTTTACTGTCAATATATAACAGTCCCGCAAGTCGTCTCATTAAATTTGTTTCATAAATGTCAGCATCTTTATTTGAATAAATTATTGACCATAAAGCTTCAATAATTTTAATTTTTTCTTTTTCTGGCAAGTTCTTTACTTCTTTTGTAAAATCTAATATTTGATTTGAATTTTCTTCAATAACTTTTGCTTCCTTAATTATTTGATTTAAATCTTTTTCGGGTAAACCTATTTCTAATAAAGTTTTTTTAATTATTTCTTCTTCACTATTTGTGTAATTTTCATCTATTTTAGCAGCATGAATTAGCAAGGCACAAACTTTTGTTAAAAAATCATTTTTGCTTACATTCTCTTTTTTTTTAAAAAACATAAAAATTAATTAAGATTTAAATTTTTTAATATTTTGAAAGGATTCTCATTTGAAACTTTTTTAGCAGAATTTTTTTTCATTTTTTTTACAGGATTATATTTAAAAAAAGTTTCATCTCCTTTATCAAATATTTTATATCCCATTTTTTTTAAAAGTTGCTTGAAGCTATCTTTGCTACACCCCAAAAGATTTAGCATTTCAGGTATCATTTTTATTTCTTTATTTCCTTTTGTGTTCGAATTAATTATTTGCATAAAAAGTCTTTCTAAAATATCTATTCTAACAAATAAATTCTCAAATTTTTCAAAACCACAAAGAAGCATAAAGTTTTTATTTTTCGAATCTTTATCATTTAAAAAATTTAAACCAAAAGTAGGTGGTTTCAAATTATAGTATTTTTGATGGAAATTTTTCCATAATAGTGTCCTTAAAGATACTGCTTCTGGCTTAATTAATTGATATAAAAAAACATGATATCTACCAAATTTTACACCTAATTCTCTTAAGATTTTTCTTTCATTTTGACCAAGAGTTTTCAAATATTCAGAAACCTGCTCTCTTTTTAGTACTCCATTATTTTCATAAAGTTGATAAGCTAAAGCTTTAATTGAAGAATTTTTTTCTCTAAGATTTTTTAAATCTATAAGACTTTTCAGTGTGGTATTTATTTTATTTTGTATCCAGCTATTAATAAAATTATTTAATTTTTGTTTTAGATTTTGTTCTATTGTGTCATCAACAATTAATTCAAAATTGGGATTTAAATAATCATTCCCAATAGAAAGCTTTGCTATTGGAAAATCATTCCAATAAATCTTGAAGTCGTCATTCAATTCAACTAATCCTGTATCAATAATTATTTGAATTCTTTTTTCAAGTTCTGGACCAATAGATTGTCTTGCCGCTTTCTTTAATGATTTAATATCAGTTTCTAATGCACCTTTTTTTAAATCTAGCTGTAATTTAAGACCTTTTATTTTTCCAATAAATTGCCCATCTATGATGACATTATTGTTTTCTAAAATTTCTGTCTTAAATTCCATGTCTTGTTTTAAACCTCGTGCAAGAACGCTAGCTCTTTTGTCAATAAATGTTTTAGTAAGTTCTTCATGAAGTCTATCTGAAAGTCTATCTTCTAAATATTTTGTTTTTTCTATCCAATAGTCTTGATTTTCTATCCAATTATTTTTATTTGAAACATAAGACCAAGTTCTAACATTTGCAATTCTATTTGATAAAGAATCGACATTTCCCTCCAATTTATCAAGTTTCATTAGTTGTAATCTCATAAATTCATCAGTAATTTGTCCTTTTTCACTGTTTAAAAATGCAAAAACGTTACCTATAACCCCATAGTGATTTCCATATGTTTTCTTAACAAAATCTGGTATTTGGCAACATTCCCAAAGAAGATTAAGTGATTTTTTGTTAAATTCTAAATTAATGAAACTTTTATCTTTTAAAAAATATTTAAGAGCTTTTTCATCTTCACATTCATGGATCTTTCTTAACCATCCCATTTGAGGTTTTTCTTCTAGTGATTTTATTAAACTTAGCGGATTATTAAAATTTAAATGTGAATTTCTCCAAAATAAAGTTCTAATTTCCTCAAATTTATGGTTTTCTAATAATTCTACATCCTCAGAAGTCATTTCTTTACAGTCACCAGTAATCCCAAAGTTACCATCATTTAAATATCTACCAGCTCTACCTGCAATTTGACCTATTTCAGATAGATTTAATTTTCTTAATTTCTTACCATCGAATTTTTTAAGATTGGAAAAAAAAACATGGTCTAAGTCCATGTTGATACCCATTCCTATTGCATCAGTGGCTACTAAAAAATCAACATCGCCAGATTGGTATAAATCTACTTGAGCATTTCTTGTTTTGGGACTAAGAGATCCCATTACAATTGCTGCACCACCTTTTTGTCTTCTAATTAATTCAGCTATTGCGTAAACTTCTTCTGCAGAAAAGGCGATTATAGCTGTTTTCCTATTTATTCTAGAAATTTTTTTATGACCTGTATATGTAAGTTTTGATAAACGATCTCTATTTATAAACTCTATATCACCATCAAGTTTAGATATTATATTTTTAATAGTATAAGAACCCATAAGCATTGTTAGTTTTTCACCTCTCATATTTAAAAGTCTATCTGTAAAAATATGCCCTCTTTCGTGATCTGCACACATTTGTATTTCATCAACACCAACAAATTCTAGGTGTTTATCAATTGGCATTGACTCAACGGTACATAAAAAATATTTTGCATTTGAAGGAATAATTTTCTCTTCACCAGTAATTAAAGCAACTTTATCCAAATTAATTTTTTTAACCACTTTGTCATAAACTTCTCTAGCCAATAATCTCAATGGAAAACCAATCATGCCAGTGTCAAAAGAGAGCATAGTTTCTATAGCTAAGTGAGTTTTGCCTGTATTTGTTGGTCCTAGAACAGCTGTAATTTTGTGTTTGTTCATTTCTATCTTTGGTATACTTTTTTTTTTACCTACTATATGTTGTTGCTGTTAAAGAACAAAAATAGACTAAAACATGACCGAATCGTGAGGTAAAAAGTTCTCATTTTGCTTATAAAGTATAGTTAGATTAACATAAATAAGATTAATTCTATAATAGTAATTTACAAAAAAATATGACCAAAAAACTTTGGCAAGCTTCTTTAAAACAAAAAAAAAATTCAAATTTATTTAAATTTGAAAATTTTTTAGCAAAGAAATTTAATTATATACCTACAAAAAATTATAAAAAACTGTTTAATTGGACAATCAAAAATCCTAAGTTGTTTTGGTCATCAGTATGGGAATTTTCAAACATCAAAGGTATTAAAAATGATAAATTTTATTTTCCCAAAGAAATTATTAAGAGTAAATTTCTTGTAAAATCTAAATTAAATTATACAGAAAACTTATTGTCAAAAAATGATAATTCAAAAGCGGTTACATTTATAAGCGAAAATGGATACCGAGAAGAAAAATCTTGGAAAGAATTGAACAATAATACTTTAAAATTAATTAACTTTTTAAAAAAAATTAAAATTAAAGAAAAAGATAGAGTTGCAGCTTATACAGCAAATCAAATAGAAACTGTAGAGAGTTTTTTAGCCACTAGTGGCATAGGGGCCATATGGTCATCATGTTCTCCAGATTTTGGTACCCAAGGAGTTATAGAAAGATTTTCTCAAATTAAACCAAAATTATTAATTATTACTGATAGGTATTATTATAATGGTAAAGAGATAAATGTTCTTGAAAGATTGCCAACTATTATAAAAAAACTTAAATCTATTAAAAATGTTCTAATCATCAATTATCCAGGTAAAAAAAATTTAAAGCAAAAAAAAATCAAAGGATTAAAAATCTTTTACTATAATAAGCTTAAAGATAAAAAAGAAAAAGAAATTACATTTAAAAAATTTGATTTTGATAAAGAACTGGCAATTTTATACTCAAGTGGCACAACAGGTAAACCTAAGTGTATATGTCACAGAGCTGGGGGAGTCTTATTGCAACATCTAAAAGAACACAAACTTCATTGTAATGTAAAAGAGGGTGATAATGTTTTTTATTTTACTACTTGTGGATGGATGATGTGGAATTGGTTAATGACTTTTTTGGCATCAAAATCTTCTATTGTCCTTTTTGATGGTTTTCCGATGTATAAAAAAAATGATTTATTACTAAAAATAGCTCATAAAGAAAAAATTTCTCTATTTGGAATAAGCGCTAAATACATAGATCAATTAAAAAAGCTTAACTTAAATATCAAAAATAAATATAAACTAAAGTATCTTAAAACTATTTGTTCAACTGGATCACCTTTATCATCTGATGGTTTTGATTTTGTTTATAAAAATATAAAAAAAAATGTTCATTTAGCGTCCATTGCAGGTGGAACAGACTTAGTGTCATGCTTTGTATTAGGAAATATATATTCACCCGTTTATAAAGGACAAATTCAGAATAATGGCTTAGGAATGAATACAGATGTTTTTTCTGATAGAGGAAAATCTTTAACTAACAAAAAAGGTGAGTTAGTCTGTAAATCACCTTTTCCATCAATGCCAATTTATTTTTGGAATGATAAAAATAATAAAAAATATAATTCTGCATATTTTACAAAATTTAAAAATATTTGGCATCATGGGGATTATGCAGAAAGAAAACCTAATGGTGGATATATAATTTATGGAAGGTCAGATACTACGTTAAATCCTGGAGGTGTTAGATTGGGAACTGCAGAAATATATTCTGAAGTTGAAAAATTTAAAGAAATAAAGGAATCTATTGTTGTAGGACAATCTTGGGAAAATGATGTTAGAATAATCTTGTTTATTACTATGAGTAAAAATTTTTTATTAACAGACCTTTTATTTAATAAAATAAAAAAACAAATAAGAAAAAATGCATCACCAAGACATGTTCCAACTAAAATAATTGTAGTAAAAGATATTCCTAGAACAAAAAGTGGAAAGTTAGTTGAACTTGCGGTTAAAAGCACAATAGAGGGAAATAAGATTAAAAACATAGAAGCTTTAGCAAATCCAGAAGCATTAAGGCAATTTAAGAATTTAAAGGCTTTAAGTAATTAGATGTTAAAAGACTTAATTAAAAAATTAAAACCATCCTCTACCTTGATGATTAATGAAACTTCTAAACAAATGGAAGATCAAGGAAAGAAAATATTTAAATTTGGTTTTGGACAATCACCGTTTACAGTACCGCAAGATGTTGTTGAGGAATTAAAAAAAAATGCTTATCAAAACAAATATCTTCCTATGCAAGGTCTTTCTGAATTAAGAGAAGCAGTAGCAAAATATACCTCTAAAAAAAAAAATTATGAATACAATTCTGATAATATAATCATTGGACCTGGCTCTAAAGAATTAATGTTTTTGCTACATGTTATTTTTGATGGTGAAATTATATTGCCAGTCCCTAGTTGGGTTTCTTATGCACCACAAGCAATATTAGGTAGAAATAAAATTCAAGTACTTCAAACAAAAAGAGAGAACAACTGGTTTCCTAGTGGTCAAGAAATTGAAGAAATAATTTTAAAAGATAAAAAGAAAAATTATCTTTTATTTCTAAATTCACCAAATAATCCTTCAGGACAAGTTTGTGAAAAATTAGACGAAATTTCAAATATTGCCAAAAAATACAATCTTATAATTTTATCTGATGAGATATATTCTGAATTAACATTTAAAGAAAATTATAAATCTATTTCAAATTTTTGTCCTGAAAAAACAATTATAAGTACTGGTCTTAGCAAGTGGTGTGGTGCTGGTGGATGGAGACTAGGTTATTTTATAATACCTAATACATTAAAAGAAATAAATAAGATGATAAATGTATTAGCAAGCGAAACGTTTTCAGCAGTAAGTGCTCCTATTCAATATGCAGCTATAAAAGCTTATGAAAACGACCATACAGAATATATTAGAAAGTCTAAAAATATTTTAAGTGCAGTTGGTAAATATGTTTACTCAAATTTAAAGTCTAATAAAGTTTTAATAAATGAACCACAAGGAGGCTTTTATTTAATGCCAGAATTTCTAAATAATAAATTTAAAACTTCATCGGAAATGTGTGATAGTATATTAAAGAATACGGGAGTAGCATTATTACCAGGATCTGATTTTGGTTTTAACTCCAATAAAATGCTAGCAAGGTTAAGTTTTACAGATTTTGATGGTCAAGAATTTATGGAAAAAATAGAAGATAATCAAAAAATTGATGATGTAATGATAAATAAATTTGCACCTAAAATAGTTCTAGGCACCGATAAGTTAAAAAAATGGTCTGAATCAATATAAAATCTTACTATACATACCCAAATATTTCCTGTTAAAATTAAGATATAAAAATAACGATATAGAGGGAGGATATATGAAAAAAATAATTACATCTCTATCAAGTGCTTTACTGATATTAGCTGCATCTTTATCATTAACTAGTGTAGCAAAATCAGCAGAGTTTTTTACGATAGGAACTGGTGGACCTACTGGAGTTTATTTCCAAACAGGTAACGCAATTTGTAAAATGTTACATAAATCTGCAATTGCTAAAGAACATGGAAGAAAAAAGGGTATAGATAAAGCTTACAGATGTACAGCACCTTCAACTGGTGGATCAAACTATAATATTGGTCAAATTGCTGCTGGTGAGTTTCAATTTGGTGTAGCTCAATCAGACTGGCAATTTCATGCTGTAAACGGATCAAGTAAATGGGAAGGGAAACAGTATAAAGGTTTAAGAGCTGTATTTTCTGTTCACAACGAACCTTTTCAAATTTGGGCAAGAAAAAAAGCTAAGATTAAAAATTTTGCTGGCCTAAAAGGAAAAGTTGTAAACATTGGTAACCCTGGTTCTGGACAACGAGGAACTATGGAAGAGCTTATGAAAGCAAAAGGTGTTGACAATAGTTTCTTTAAATCAACTACGGAATTGACTTCTTCTGAGCAAGTGAAAGCTTTGTGTGATGGTAAGATTGATGCTTTTGGTTATTCAGTAGGATTCCCAAATGGAGCTATGGAGCAAGCAGCAACTTGTGCAGCAAAAGCTTCACCTATCAATTTAACTGGTTCTGAAGTTCAAGGATTAATCGATGGTGCAGACTATTATGCTAAGGCTGTAATTCCAGCAGGTACTTACACAGGACAAAAAAAAGACGCCACTACTTTTGGTGTTAAAGCTACTGTTGTAACAAGCAATATGGTTGAGTCAGACCTTGTTTACTTAGTAGTAAAAGCAGTATTTGAAAATTTTGATGATTTCAAAAAACAACATCCTGCTTTTTCTTCACTTAAAAAAGAAGACATGATTGCTGATGGTTTATCAGCTCCACTTCATGAGGGTGCTGCAAGGTACTATAAAGAAGCTGGATTAATGTAATCTAATTACTTTATTAAATTAAAAGGCCTGATTTTTATCGGGCCTTTTTTTTATAATAAGGTATCTTTTTATAATGAATCAAAGCATTAATGAAAAAGTAAAAAATAAGATTAACGAAGATCTGTCACCTACAAGAAATCTTAAAGGTCTTCATTTAAAAGTTGTTGCAACAATAGCAATTATTTGGTCTCTATTTCAACTTTGGTATGCTTCACCATTTCCTTTTATGTTTAACATTGGAATGTTTAAAGGGCTTCCAGCCAGAGCTATTCATTTAGGTTTTGCTTTAACTCTAGCTTTTTTAATTTTTCCAATATCTAAAGGAAAAAAAATTTCTGCATTTGACTTATTAATAAGTATAATTGGTGCTTTTTCCTGTCTTTATATCTATTTATTTTATGATCAACTTGTTGATAGAGGTGGTGTACTTTTAAATATTTCAATTAACGAAAATTATAACCTGCCAGTTGAATTAATTTTAGGAAGTTGTGGTATCTTAATTTTATTAGAGGCAACAAGACGAGCTATAGGTTTACCACTTGTTATTATTGCAATTTGTTTTTTATTATTTTCTTATTTTGGGAGATATGCACCGGAAATAATTTCTCATGGAGGTCTTTCATTAAATAGATTAATTGGTTTTCAATGGCTAGATCAAGAAGCTATTTTTGGAATTCCTATTGGTGTCTCAGTTGATTTTATTTTTTTATTTGTTTTATTTGGTGCACTTTTGGAAACAGCAGGCGGTGGAAAGTATTTTTTAGATTTAGCTTTTGCAATGGTTGGAAAGATGAGAGGAGGACCCGCAAAAGCAGCAATTTTAGGTTCAGGTATGACAGGTTTAATTTCAGGCTCTTCAATTGCAAATACAGTAACAACAGGAACTTTTACAATTCCAATAATGAAAAAAACAGGTTTTTCCGAGGAAAAAGCTGGTGCAATTGAAGTTTCATCTTCTGTAAATGGTCAAATTATGCCACCAGTAATGGGAGCAGCAGCATTTGTTATGGCAAGTTTTATAGGTGTAACTTATTTTGAAGTTGTTAAACATGCATTTTTGCCAGCAATAATTTCGTATATTGCTTTATTTTATATTTCTCATCTTGAAGCTTTAAAATTAAATTTAAAAGGAATGGATGATGAAGATGTTCCTAATTTAAAAAAAACATTTTTATCAGGACTTCATTTTTTAATACCTATTTTTGTTTTAATTTATATGCTAGTTTATTTAAGGTTTACTGCTTCTTATTCAATTTTTTATGCAACCGTTTCATTAATTTTTGTAAATTTAATTTACTTATTAATTAAAAATTCAAATTTTAAAGATGCTCTTAAAATATGGTTTAATCAAACTATAATAGGTTTCGAAAAAGGTGCTTTAAATATGGTTGGTGTTGGAATAGCAATTGCAACAGCTGGAATTATTGTTGGAGCAGTAGGTTCTACTGGTTTAAGTACAAATTTAATTATAGTTATTGAGTCTATTGCAAAAGATAATGTAACAATTTTATTATTCTTAACTATTATTTTGTGTTTACTTTTAGGAATGGGGCTTCCAACAACCGCAAACTATGTTGTTGTTGCTTCTTTGATGGCAGCTGTTCTAGTAGATGTTGGAAATGCTTCAGGTTTTATTTTTCCACTTATAGCGGTCCATTTATTTGTATTTTATTTTGGTTTAATGGCAGATGTAACTCCACCAGTAGGTTTAGCCTCTTATGCTGCTGCAGCCATATCAGGTGGTGATCCTTTAAAGACTGGTCTACAAGCATTTTGGTATAGTTTAAGAACCGGAATTCTTCCAATCGTATTTTTATTTAATCATGAACTGTTACTAATAGGAATAGAAAATATTTGGCACGGTCTAATTGTAATTATAACTTCTCTGATAGGAATATTAGTTTTTACGTCCGCAACACAAGGTTGGTTTATTAATAAATTGAGATGGTATGAAATAATTATTTTTCTAATTATTTCTATTTCTTTATTGTCGCCTGAATTTGTTTTAAATAAATTTTATCCAAAATACGATTACCAAGATATTGATAAAATTAATGTAGTAAAACTAGATCCTAATAAAGAAGTTCGATTTAAAGTTACAAGACCTAGTCCTTATGGGGAAAGATACAAACTTTTTGTAGTTGATAAAAACACTTTTGAAGCAGAATATAATATTGAAGAATATGGAATAACGCTAATTAATGAAGAGGATAAGATTGTTGTTGATAATTTAAGATGGAATGGAAAAGCTAAAAAAAGCGGATTTGAGATGGGAGATTATATAAGTGAATTTAAAATAGAAAATTCTGATCGGCCAAATAAAAATATAATATATCCAATAGCAATTTTACTTTTAATATTATTTGGTTATTTGAATTATAAAAGAAAAATTTAACCTACAAATGTTCTATTAAATTGATTTGAGACTCTTACAAATGTAGTGCATTTACTTAATTGCTTTAATGATGGAGCCCCCACATAAGTGCAACTACTTCTTATACCACCAAGAATATTTAAAATTGTATCATTTATTTTACCCCTGTATTTTACTCTTACTGTTCTTCCTTCACTACTTCTATAACTAGAAAGTCCTCCGTAGTGCTTTTTGTTAGCAACAGTTGAGCTTGATCCATAAAATTCTATATATTTACTTCCGTTTGATCTAATAATTTTACCATTTCCTTCATCATGCCCAGCAAGCATACCTCCAAGCATTACGAAATCTGCACCCCCACCAAATGCTTTTGCAACATCACCTGGGCATGTACAACCTCCATCAGCTATAATATGAGCTCCAAGACCATGTGCAGCATCTGCACATTCCATAACAGCACTTAATTGAGGATATCCAACTCCAGTTTGAATTCTTGTTGTACATACGCTACCTGGTCCAATACCAACTTTTACAATATCAGCTCCACTTAAAACTAATTCTTGCGCCATATCAGCAGTTACAACGTTTCCAGCAATTATAGTTTTAGTAGGATATTTTTCTCTAACAGATTTTACAAATTTACTAAAACGTTCTGAATAACCATTGGCAACATCAATACAAATAAAATTGAAAAAATTAAATTCCTTTAACACTTTATTAAGATTATCAAAATCTTCTTTTTTTATACCAACGCTTAAAGCTATATTTTTATAAATTGGTTTAATTTTTTTAAATTGCTTTAATTTTTTAACATCATGTTGTTTAGTCAAACACGTAATCATTCCAAATTCTGAAATTTTATCAGCTATTCCCAATTCTCCTACACCATCCATATTAGCTGCCATAATTGGTATTCCTGACCATTCATTATTACTATATTTGAATCGATAAGTTCTTTTTAAGTTTACTTCTTTACGGCTTGCTAAAGTACTTCGTTTAGGTCTGAATAAAACATCAGAGTAATCTAGTTTTAGATCTTCTTCTATTCTCATTAACCTTATTTGATATTAAATTTGTGAATATTTCAAATAAATATAACAGTTGTGGATAACTTTTTATTAATTTAAAAAATTATATATTTTAACCACCAGGGCCTAATTTGGACGGCTTTATTTTTAAAATTTTCCACACCCCTGATCCTGAAGCTATAGTTTTTCCCTCACATTTTAATTCACAAAATAAAAAAATAAGAGTATTTGTTTTTTTTAAAATTTTTGTAAATCCAGTTATTTCATCTCCTACTTTTGATGCTCCAATAAACTTTAAATCTAAAGAAATAGTTACACATGGTGCACCACTTGCTGCTCTATGAGCCGAAGTTCCTGCTCCAGCATCAATTAAAGCGGATAAATAACCACCGTGAGTTATACCAGCAGCATTTAAATGATTTTCATTAATTGTAGATTTAAATTCATATTTTGTTTCAGATATAGTTCTAAATAAAACACCTCCATTGTGCTTCATAAAACCAGGCTTAATGCTTATTTGTTCAAATTCATTACTCATAGTTTTTTATAATACAAAAGTTAAAATTAATAAAATTATTAAAACAATTATAAAAAAATAAATAACTGATTTTTGTAAAGATGCTTTTAGTAACCAATCCAACATTTACTTTTCTTTCTTGGTGGACCGC
>Ga0315315_10005398_pt1 | contig 11791 bp, 11 predicted proteins | sample M140m3416metaG_FD_203699 | JGI IMG/M metagenome (GOLD analysis project Ga0315315, IMG submission 203699) | Ammonia-oxidizing marine archaeal communities from Monterey Bay, California, United States - M1 40m 3416 | ecosystem: Environmental > Aquatic > Marine > Intertidal zone | place: USA... | reverse complement strand
CAAAATGTTAGATTGGCTTCAAAATTAACTAATTATGAAATAGATATATTAACTGACAAAGAAGACTCTGAGAGAAGACAAGCAGAATTTAAAGATAGAACAGAAACGTTAATCAAAAATTTAGAAGTAGATGAAACATTAGGCCAACTTTTAGTTTCGGAAGGGTTCCCAAGCATTGAAGATATTGCTCAATCAACACCAGAAAATATCTCAAGAATAGACGCAATAGATGAAGATACAGCAAAGGAACTGATTGATAGATCAAAAGAAAATTTAATCAAACAAAAAGAAGTAGTTGCACAAAAATTAAAAGAACTTGGTGTTGAAGAAACATTAATTAATTTGAAAGGCATGACCCAAGGAATGCTTGTTATTCTAGGTCAAAAAAATATCAAAAAATTAAGTGATTTTGCTGATTTGTCCTCTGACGAACTTATTGGTGGTTTTGATGAAATTAAGGGAAAAAAAATTAGAATCGATGGTTATTTGGAGGAATTTTCATTGTCCAGAAAAGAAGCCGATGCATTAATTATGGCTGCCAGAGAGATTGTATATAAATAATGATATGACTAAAGATAAAAAAAAAACACTTACCATTTCATCAAGTCTAAAAAAGAAAATTGATACTAGCACTATCAGCACTGATGGAAAAAAATCTTTTTCAATAGAGAAAAAAAAATTTTTTAAAGGAGAAAAAATTTCTGGAAAACCTAATCAAGACTTTAAAAAAACAGTTAATCCCAATTTTAAGAAAAAAAAAAGCTTTGCTAGAAAGTTTATTGAACAGCAAGCAACAAAAGATTTTATCAAGAAAGAAAACAAACCTGCTGGTAAAAGTAAACTTAAATTAAAGAACCCTGTAGATAAAAGAGATTTCAAATTAACTGTCGCTAGAGCGTTAAATGTAGAAGAAATAGAGATTAAGCAGAGAAGTTTAGCCTCAGTTAAAAGGGCTAGATTAAAAGAAAAAAAAGGTAAACCAGAAGGAGAAGAAAAAAAAGAATTTAAAAAAGTAATTAAAGACGTAAAAATACCAGAACAAATTACCATTCAAGAGCTATCGAACCGAATGGCTGAAAAATCCAGTGATATAATAAAATTTTTGCTTAACATGAAAGTTATGGCAACGATAAATCATAATATTGATAAAGATACAGCTGAATATATTGTTAAAGAATTTGGACATAAACCAATATTAGATGATCAACCAACGTTAGAGCCTGGAAAAGTTGAAGCAAAATTAGAAGGAGATATTAAAACTAGACCACCAGTTGTTACAATAATGGGCCATGTTGATCATGGAAAAACTTCTTTATTAGATTCTTTAAGAGACACAAATGTAGTTTCTGGTGAACATGGTGGAATTACTCAACATATTGGAGCTTATCAGGTAAAAACTGAGAATGATAAAGTGATAACTTTTATAGATACGCCTGGTCACGCTGCATTTACAGAGATGCGTGCTCGTGGGTCAAAAATTACAGATATAGTAATTTTAGTAGTGGCTGCAGATGATGGTATCAAGCCACAAACAGTTGAGGCAATAAAACATGCTAAAGCCGCAAAAGTTCCAATCATTGTCGCAATAAATAAATGTGATTTACATGAAAAAAATATTAGTAAAATTAAAAATGAAATGATGCAGTATGAGTTAATTGCTGAAGATTTAAGTGGAGACACACTATTTGTAGAAGTTTCTGCATTAAAAAAAACTAATCTGAATAAACTTAAAGAAAGCATTTTGTTACAATCAGAAATTCTAGATTTAAAAGCCTCATTTTCCGAGCAAGCTAAAGGAGTGGTTATTGAGTCCAAGATAGATAAAGGAAAAGGCCCAGTGTCTACAATTTTAATTAGTAATGGAAAATTAAAAAGAGGTGATTATTTTATTTGTGGAAACACATGGGGAAAGGTAAGGGCAATGATAAATTATGAAGGTAAAAATGTTGATGAAGCACTACCTTCAATGCCTGTAGAAATACTCGGAATGAATAGCTCAGCTTTTGCAGGAGCAGAATTTTTGGTAACAAAAGATGAAAATGAAGCTAAAGAATTGGCAGAGTACAAAAAAAATAATTTTGTCAAAAATAAAGTTTTAGCAAAGGACAAGACCAAACTTTTTGACAACATTAAAACAAAAGATGAATTAAACATTATTATTAAATCAGATGTCCAAGGATCAAGTGAAGCATTAAAAATGGCTATTGATAAAATAAAACACGAAGAAGTTGAAGCTAAGATAATTCTTTCTGATATTGGAATGATAAATGAAACTGATGTTTCTTTAGCTAAAGCTTCGAATGCAATTTTGATTGGTTTTAATGTAAAGCCCAATAGAGAGGCTAAAAAATTAGCTGAAGAACAAAAAATTGATATAAAATATTTTAACATAATTTATGAGGCATTAGAATATGTTGAAAAATCTTTATCAGGATTATTAGAACCAGATGTAAAAGAAACAGTTCTAGGCTCTGCTGAAATTCAAAAAATATTTAAAGTGTCTAATGCTGGTAAAATTGCGGGATCAAAAGTTATTAATGGAGAGATTAAAAGTAAATCAAAAGCAAGAATTATAAGAGATGGTGTGGTCGTTTACAGTGGTGAAATTCAAAGTATTTATAGAGAAAAAAATCAAGTCAAAGAAGTTAGCACAGGTCTTGAGTGTGGAATAAGTATTAAAGACTTTATTGATTTTAAAGAAAAGGATGTAATCGAGTCATATAAAGCAGAACAAATTCAAAGGTCAATATAATGGGCAGTCAAACCTCACAAAGAGTTTTTAGCCAAAGACAATTAAGAGTTGGAGAGTTGGTCAAACAAAATTTGGGAGAATTATTTATAAGAAATGAAGCAAAAATTCCTACAATTAATTCAAAATTAATTACCGTAACCGAAGTGAGAATGACCCCGGACTTAAAAACAGCTAGGGTTTATGTAATTCCTTTAGGTGGTGTAGATATGAAAGAAACAGTTAGAGCCTTGACGGAATACTCTCATCTTGTTAGAAAAGCCTTGTCTAAAAGGCTAGATATTAAGTTTCTTCCTAAACTTACTTTTGTCGAAGATAACTCATTTGAATATGCTGAAAAGATTGAAAAAATTATAAAAAAAATAAAAATAAATGATACAGAAAAAAAAAGATACAATTAAATCACTGGCAATCCATGATAAAGACGTTGGATCAACAGAGATACAGATTGGCTTACTCACTGATAAAATAACCAAACTTGCAGGTCACTTTAAACAGTTTAAGAAAGATAAACACTCAACGGTAGGTTTAACTAAATCAGTGAATAAAAGAAAAAAGCTTCTAGTTTATCTTCAAAAGAAAAATCCGGAATCTTATCAAAAAGTAATCAAGAAACTAAATATAAGGAAATAATGTTTAAAATTCACAAAGAAGAAATTGAAATTAATGGAAAAAAAATAACTTTAGAAACAGGAAAAATTGCTCGTCAAGCAGATGGAGCGATTATAGCTACGTGCGGTGAGACAGTTGTAATTGCTACAGCAGTAGGAGCTAAAAGACTTAATGAAGGACAAGATTACTTTCCTTTATCCGTAAATTATCAAGAAAAATATTATGCTGCTGGAAAAATACCCGGAGGGTATTTTAAAAGAGAAGCGAGACCAACGGAAGCGGAAACTTTAATTTCTAGATTAATTGATAGACCGATTAGACCGTTATTTCCTTCAAGCTTCATGAATGAAGTTCAATTGCTACCTACAGTTTTATCTTATGACGGTATCAATCAACCAGATGTCTTGTCTATAATTGCTTCATCAGCAGCCTTAGCTATATCAGGACTTCCTTTTCAAGGACCAATTGCTGCAAGCAGGGTAGGTTATAAAGATAAAAAATATTTATTAAATCCGTCACCAGAAGAGTTAAAAGAATCAGAATTAGATTTGGTTGTAGCCGGCACTAAAGACGCAGTTTTAATGGTAGAATCAGAAACTTCAGGCCTAACAGAAAAAGTAATGTTGGATGCAGTAAAATTTGGACATGAAAATTTTATTCCAGTAATTAAAGCAATTGAAAGTTTAGCTAAAAAAGCAAGTAAACCTAAATGGGAAGTAGAAGAATTAGACCATTCAGATATTAAAAAGAAAATTGTTAGTACTTTTGAAAAGGATTTAAGAATAGCATTTCAAGAAACCGACAAAAAGAAAAGATCAACTGCTATTTCAGATATAGACACTAAATGTAAAGCTATGTTTTTAGATGATGAAAATGTGACAGAAAATCAAGCTATGGCTCAATTAAAGTCACTTGAAAAAGATATTGTTAGGACAGCGATTTTAAAAGATAAAAAGAGAATTGATGGCAGAGGTCTAGCGGACGTTAGACAAATTAAATGTGAAGTAGGAGTATTGCCTAGGACACATGGCTCAGCACTATTTACTCGAGGTGAAACCCAAGCCTTAGTCGTTACTACTTTAGGTATGTCTGATGACGAACAAAGATTAGAAAGTCTCGATGGAATGCACAGATCAAACTTTATGCTTCACTATAATTTTCCTCCCTTTTCAGTTGGTGAATGTGGAAGAATTGGAACAGGTAGAAGAGAAATCGGTCATGGAAAATTAGCTTGGAGAGCTATAAATTCATCTTTACCAAAAAAAGAAAATTTTCCTTACACTTTAAGAGTTGTTTCAGAAATCACTGAATCAAATGGATCATCTTCAATGGCAACAGTGTGTGGAACTTCTCTATCCTTAATGGATGCAGGTGTTCCTATCAAAGAACCTGTAGCTGGTATAGCTATGGGTTTAATTAAAGAAGGTGACAAATTTTCTGTTCTATCTGACATTTTAGGAGATGAGGACCACTTAGGTGATATGGATTTTAAAGTGGCAGGAACAAAAGATGGTATTACTTCTCTTCAAATGGATATTAAGATTACAGGTATCACATTTGAAATTATGGAAAAAGCTTTGGATCAAGCTAAAGCAGGCAGAGAAAATATTTTAGTAGAAATGAACAAAGCTTTAAAATCATCTAGAAAAGAATTTTCAAAACACACACCTAAAATGGAAACAATAAAAGTTGATAAAAAAGATATTGCGACTGTTATAGGTAAAGGTGGAGCAACAATAAGAGAAATAGTTGAGACTTCAGGTGCAAAAGTAGATGTAAAAGATACTGGAGAGGTAACTGTTGCCGCGCCAGACGAAGATTCAAGAAACAAGGCAATAGAATTCATTAAAAGTCTTATAGCGAAACCTGAAATGGGAAAAATTTATAAAGGCAAAGTGGTTAAGATTATGGAATTTGGTGCTTTTGTGAATTTCTTAGGAAAACAAGATGGTTTAGTTCATATTTCTGAACTTGCAACTAAAAGAGTAGCTAAAGTGGCAGATGTTGTGAAAGAGGGTGATGAAGTTTCAGTTAAAGTCGTGGGTTTTGACAGAGGTAAGGTTAAATTATCTATTAAGCAAGCTGTAGCTTAAAATCTTAAATTTTATATTCGAAGTTTTGAGTTTTTTCATTCACTTGAAGTTCAAAAGCACCATTACGCAAATGAAAATTTCTAGCCATTTCAGTTAGGGGAGATAAAGTGACCAATCTATTTAGATGATTTGATTTTTTGATTATTTTAAATATTTCTTTAACAATTAATTTTCCTCCACCTTTTTTTTTAGACCAAACAGTGTAAGCTATAGCAATTTTTCCAGTATTTTGATCTCTTAGAGTGCTTTGTAAATGTGCGTCTTTAGTCATTAAATCCAGTTCTTCAATTGTTTTTGGAATATCATTAGTGAATCCAAAACACATAACTGCACAAATTTCTTTCTTATATTTAACTCCATAAATTTTACGTCCATACTCTGTTCTAAATTTTATATCAAGCTCTGGTCTTACAGGATCTTCCTTAATATTACATGTTTTAAGTTCGATTAATTCAGCACCTTTGATCCAATCAAAGAAGTTACCTAATTTTTCTTTTATATTTAAATTTATTTTTTTCATTTCAATCTTAACTTAATAAAGTTTTAATTCTATATTTTAATTGTTATGATTTTATTTCAGATATGCAATTTTTGCAGATTAAGAAATATTTTTAGGATCAGGCATTCCTACTTTATTATAACCAGCATCAACATAATGAATTTCTCCTGTAACACCAGCTGCTAGATCACTCAATAGATATAAGGCTGAATTTCCTACATCATTAATATCTACATTCCTTTTTAAAAAGGAATGATTTTCATTCCACTTGTATAAAAATTTTGCGTCTCCTATAGCCGAAGCTGCAAGAGTTTTAATAGGCCCCGCGCTTATAGCATTAACTCTAATTCCTTTAGAACCCAGGTCTCTAGCAAGATATTTTACACTTGCTTCTAGTGCAGATTTACAAACACCCATAACATTATAGTTTGGGATTGCTTTAGTAGATTCATAGGTTAAAGTCAGCAAGCTTCCATTTTTTTTCATTATTTTTGAAGCTTCTTTAGCAACTTCAGTGAAGGAAAAACACGACACTAACATGCTTTTTAAAAAATTTTCTCTTGTGGTATTTAAATATTCTCCTGACAGTTCTGATTTATCCGAGAAAGCTACAGCGTGTACAACAAAATCAATTTGTCCCCACTTAGCCTTTATATCCTCAAAAAGCTTAATAATTTCTTCTTTGTTTTCAACATTACAGCTAAGTGTAAATTCAGAATTTAAAGATTTAGCTAAAGGTACTACTCTTTTTTTTAATGCTTCTCCAAGATAAGTAAAAGCTAATTCTGCGCCTGCTTCAGCAAGTTTTTGAGATATTCCCCAAGCAATCGATCGTTCATTGGCAACACCCATAATTAATCCTTTTTTACCTTTGACCAAACTCATCTATACCTTTTCAAAAATTAATGCAGCATTTGTACCACCAAACCCAAAACTATTAGACATAACTGCATTTAAATTAACTTCTTTTTCTGTATTTTTTACTATTGGAAATTTTTTTGCTTCTTCATCCATTTCATTAATATTAGCTGATCCAGCTATAAAATTATTTTTCATCATTATTAAACAATAGATAGCCTCATGGACTGACGCTGCTCCTAAAGGATGACCTGATAAAGATTTAGTTGAACTTATTTTAGGAATTTCTTCTTTAAAAGTTTCTGATATAGCTTTTAACTCTGTAATATCTCCTACAGGAGTAGATGTTCCATGAGTATTAATATAGTCCATTTTGTTTCTAGATGTTTTTAAAGCCATTTGCATACATCTAACTGCTCCCTCACCAGAAGGTGCCACCATATCATATCCATCAGATGTAGCTCCATAACCAGTGATTTCAGCATAGATTTTAGCTCCTCTTGCTTTTGCATGTTCGTACTCCTCAAGAACTAATACTCCGCCACCTCCTGCAATAACGAAGCCATCTCTTGTTTTATCATAGGCTCTCGAGGCTTTTTCTGGAGTATCATTATATTTTGAAGATAAAGCTGTCATAGCATCAAACATTGCAGTCATAGCCCAATGTATTTCCTCACTTCCACCCGCGAACATAATTTTTTGTTTACCTGACTGAATCAATTCTACAGAATTGCCAATGCAGTGACCACTTGTTGCACAGGCGGAACTCATAGTGTAATTCACTCCTTTTATTTTAAATGGTACAGCTAATGTAGCTGAGGCAGTACTCGCCATAGTTCTTGGAACAATAAATGGCCCCATTAATTTTGGAGTTTTTGCTCTGGTCTTATCTGCAGCTAAAATAACATTTTCTATTGAGGGACCGCCTGACCCCATAACAATTCCAGTTGAGTTATTACTTACCTCTTTATCTTCTAGTCCTGAGTCTTTAACCGCTTCTTTCATAGCAATGTAATTATATGCTGATCCAGATCCCATAAATCTTATAGTTTTTCTATCTACGTAATCTTGAAGTTTGATATTTGGCTTTCCATGTATATGGCTTTTTAAATTATGTTCTTTATATTCTTCACTAAAAGATATCCCTGATTTTGAATTTAAAAGAGATTGATAAACTTCTTCTTGATTATTTCCGAGACAAGAAACTATTCCAATACCTGTTACTACCACTTTTTTCATGATTTAAATAATCCTACTTTTAAATTTTCAGCTGTATAAATTATTTTTCCATCTGCTTTTAGTATACCATTCGCGAGACCAACTGCAGTTCCTTCTTTTTTTAAAATTCTTTTCATATTTATTTCATAAGTTGCCATTTTGACTTTTTTTAGGACCTCTCCTGTAAATTTAACTGCATTGACACCTAAAGCTCTCCCTTTCCCTGGTTCACCTATCCATCCTAAATAAAAACCAACTAATTGCCACATTGCATCTAAACCTAAACAACCAGGCATAACAGGATCATTTTTAAAATGACAATCAAAAAACCACAAATTATCTTTTATATCTAATTCTGCTTTAATGAAACCTTTTTTAAATTCACCTATATCCTTTTTAATCTCTGTTATTCTGTCGAACATTAACATTGGTGGCAAAGGTAACTTTGCATTCCCTTCACCAAACAATTCTCCTTTTCCACAAGAGATTAAATCTTCATAGTTAAAACTATTTTTTTGCATTTATTAAATTAGCTGTTTTTTCTTGATTTATAAACCATATAATATAAAAGTTTCTAGAAAGAATAAAAATAGTATAAATAATGTTCATATATGAAGCAAAAAAAAGCAATAATAAATAAATTAAGAACTTCTGGTTTAAGACCAACAAAACAAAGAATTTTAATAGCTCAAAACTTGTTTGATAGGGATAAGACTTTTCATTTCACAGTTGAAACATTAAATAAAGAAATTAATAAAAGAGGTAATGAAAAAGTTTCTTTAGCCACAGTATATAATACGGTTGAAGCATTTACAAAAGCTGGTCATATTAAAGAAATTTTAACTAGTAAAAGTAAAAGTTATTTTGATACGAACATTAAGTCGCACCATCATTTTTATGATGAAGACTCAAAAGAGCTTACAGATATTAATTATAATCAAGTTAAATTAAGTAAAGTTCCTCACCCTCCTAAGGGAAAAAAAATTAAGAACCTTGAAGTTGTAATTAGATTACAAAAATAATAATCAAATATTGACTTTGTAGTTTAGAATTATTATAAACTATAAATACTAAATAATTCGTATTAATTTAAAATTATGAGTGTAGAGTATAAAAAAAATGGAAATGGAAAATGTCCTGTTATGCACGGTGGCATAACAAAAGTAGGTGAGTCTAATACCGCCCGACTTTGGCCAAATAGTATTAATTTAGATATTTTACACCAACATGATACTAAAACTAATCCTCTTCCAGGATTTAAATACAGAAGAGAAGTTAAAAAATTAAATTTTAAAGCCTTAAAAAAAGATTTGTTAAAATTAATGACTGATAGCCAAGAGTGGTGGCCAGCAGATTTAGGAAGCTATACTGGCTTGATGGTAAGATTAACTTGGCACCAAGTAGGAACTTACAGAGAATTTGATGGCAGACCAAATGTTGGATCGCATAGGTTCTCCCCTCAGGACTCTTGGCCGGATAATACAAATTTAGACAAAGCAAGACGTCTTCTTTGGCCAATTAAAAAAAAATATGGAAATAAACTAAGTTGGTCAGACTTAATGGTATTAGCTGGAACTATGGCTTATGAAAAAGCTGGATTTAAAACTTTTGGTTTTTCATTTGGCAGAGAAGATATATGGGGACCTGAAAAGGATGTTTATTGGGGCAAAGAAACAGTTCCACTAGCTGTTAATAGATATGGCGATCCGCAGGATCGTTCTTCTTTGGAAGCTCCACTTGCAGCATCTCATTTTCAACTTGTTTATGTGAATCCAGAGGGTGTGGAAGGTAAACCAGATCCAGTGAGAACTGCAATGGACGTTCGTGAAACCTTCGGTCGAATGGGAATGAATGATGTTGAAACAGCAGCGCTTACTGTTGGTGGTCACTCCATAGGAAGAGCTCATGGAAATGGAGATCCAACAAATCTGGGTCCAGAACCAGCTGGAGCTGATATTCACGAACAAGGATTTGGGTGGATTCAAAAAAATGGAACTGGAGTAAATCAGATAACTTCTGGCCTCGAAGGGGCATGGACGACTAATCCTGATAAATGGGATCATCAGTACCTAGATCTTTTGCTAAATTATGAGTGGGAAAGTAAAAAAAGTCCGGCCGGTGCATGGCAGTGGGAACCTATTAACCTTGAAGAAGAAAAAAAACCAGTAGATTTAGGTAATCCTAAAAAGAAAGCTAGATTAATGTTTACTGATGCAGACATGGCTATGGCTATGGATCCAGAATATCGAAAAATTTCAGAAAGATTTTACAAAGACCCCAAGTTTTTTGAGGACTCATTTGCTCGTGCTTGGTTTAAACTAACGCACAGAACAATGGGAAATAAAGAAAATTATATTGGACCTTGGGCTCCTAAAGAGGATCTTCTTTGGCAAGGCAATGTTTCTTCACCAAAAAAGAAGTATAATGTAGATAAAGTTAAAAAAATGATTGCAGCTAGCAAATTAAGCGCTAGTGATTTAATCACTACTGCTTGGGATAGTGCTAGGACTTATAGAGTAACTGATAAAAGAGGAGGAGCTAACGGCTCAAGAATTCGTCTAGCACCTATGAAGGATTGGGAGGCTAATGAGCCAAAAAAACTCTCAAAAATATTAAGAGTTTTAGAAGGGATATCAAAAAAAGCTGGAATAACTATCGCTGATACAATTATTCTTGCAGGAAATGTAGGATTAGAAAAAGCAATAAAGAAAGCTGGTTCTAAAGTGAAAGTTCCATTTAATCCTGGCAGAGGAGATTCTTCTCAAAAGCAAACTGAAATTAAAAATTTTAAGTGGTTAGAACCTTTGCATGACGGATTTAGAAATTACGTAAAATCAGATTACTCTGTGATGCCTGAGGAGCTTTTATTAGAGCGTGCTTCTTTGATGGGGCTAACTGCGCAAGAAATGACTTGTTTAGTTGGTGGTATGAGAGTGTTAGGCACTAATCATGAGTCTGCTAAAAACAAAGGTGTATTAACTGATAAAGTTGGAACTTTAACAAATGATTTCTTTATCAACTTGGTAGACATGAAATATACGTGGAAACCAACAGGCAAGAACTCTTATGATATTATTGATCGAAAAACAAACAAGGTTAAGTTTACAGCATCCAGAGCAGATTTAGTTTTTGGATCAAACTCAATACTTCGATCTTATTCCGAGGTATATGCACAAGATGACAATAAAGAAAAATTTGTTAAAGATTTTGTTGCTGTATGGACGAAGATAATGAATGCAGACAGGCCAAATTTAAAAAAATTAAATTGATAAATTGATATGACTGAATTGACTTCAGGAATTTTTAACTCAGCAAAACAAGTATATAGCAATAACAGGGGCTCAATTTTAAGAACTATAGTTTATACGATTGGTCACTTTATAATAGCTATTACTGTTCTAATGTTAATAGCTGATGTATCTTTTATGATAGCGCTAACAGATGCAATAGTTGAACCATTAGCTAACGCTGTATGGTATTTTTTATTAGATAAGTTTTGGGCGTCAAGAGTCTCTAATCGAACCAGGCGTTAAAGAAGTCCCCATAAACTCTCTTTTTTAAGCCATCCTTTGTATTTTTCAGTTTTTGCTTTACACCACTCAACTTTACATTTGATGATTTTACTTAGTCTACCTTTTTTTAGTAGCACAATAGGTTTAGAGTAGATAGTTGGATTTTTAAACATTATTAAATTATCATCTATGACTATGGCTGCTTTCTTTTTTGAAAGTTGAGATATATGTATCCATCCAGTATTATTTT
>Ga0315315_10005397_pt1 | contig 11792 bp, 8 predicted proteins | sample M140m3416metaG_FD_203699 | JGI IMG/M metagenome (GOLD analysis project Ga0315315, IMG submission 203699) | Ammonia-oxidizing marine archaeal communities from Monterey Bay, California, United States - M1 40m 3416 | ecosystem: Environmental > Aquatic > Marine > Intertidal zone | place: USA... | reverse complement strand
CACCGCGTTCACCGAACCCTCACCAATGGGTGCATGATGCCCTCGCCTACACAGCGAGCCACGGGTACACAGCGAGCCACGGGTACACAGCGAGCCACGGGTACACAGCGAGCCACGGGTACACAGCGGTCTACAGGTACACAGCGGTCAGGTACACAGCGGGCTACGGGTTCACGGTGATCAACCGATGTGCAGGGCTGCTCTGGCAAGCTGCATCCAACTGGTTCCCACCTTATCGACCTGCATGTTGTATCCCTTGGTAGGAATGTAGGCTCGCTGCCTGTCAACAATACGAATCGGAATGGAACTGGTGCTGACCAAACGTTCCATCTGTCTTCGATTGGTGTAGTGCAGAATAATGAAACGAGCGTCAGACGTGATCGCAGCAATCTGCCAGGCTGCTGCGTCGAGTCTTAGTTCAGCCAACTCTAACATTCGGCTGACGGCTGCCGGCAAGGGACCAAATCTGTCTCGAAGTTCCGCACGAATATCTTGGATCTGCGAAGCATCATCAATTTTCGCCATCCTCCGATAGAGATCGATCTTGTGTCGCAAATCGGGGGCATAGTCTTCCGGCAAATACGCTTCGACGGGTAGATCAATATCAACATCAGCCGACAACTTTGGTGCCAGGTTTTGCACTTGCCGAACAGCGTCCTCGAGCAACTGACAGTACATCTCGTACCCGACAGCAGCAATATGTCCGCTCTGCTGGCTACCCAACAGGTTCCCAGCGCCTCGAATCTCAAGATCTCGCATAGAGATTGCAAACCCCGATCCCATCTGGCTGAACTCTTCGATCGCGCGCAGTCGTTTCGTTGCTTCGGGCGACAGATGCTTGTGCTGAGCAACCATCAGATAGCAGTGAGCTTGATGCTTATATCGCCCCACCCGCCCACGCAGTTGGTGAAGATCGCTGAGTCCGTAATGGTCCGCGTCGTCAATGAAGATCGTATTTGCGTTAGGTATATCCAATCCGCTTTCAACAATGGTCGTAGCCAGCAGTAAATCGAAACGATGCTCAATGAAGTCAACCATGACTTTCTCGAGTTCGCCTTCACCCATCTGCCCATGTCCGATTTCGATTCGCAACTCGGGGACGATTCGTTTCAAGCGGTCCACCACAGCGTGCATATCGCCGATTCGATTGTGGACAAAGAAAATCTGCCCCCCTCGATTCAACTCCCTGATCGCTGCGCGACGGATCAGATTGTCATCCCACCTGACAACATTGGTTTCGACCGCCCGACGCTCTGCAGGCGGAGTCTCTAGATTGCTGATATCACGCACACCAACCAACGCCATGTGCAGGGTCCGGGGGATCGGTGTCGCTGACAAGGTCATCACATCCACGTTACTGTGCAACGTCTTTAGTCGCTCCTTTACAGCAACGCCGAATCTCTGCTCTTCGTCAACCACCACCAGACCGAGGCGATTAAAGTTCACATCCTTGCTTGCGACTCGGTGAGTCCCGACAACAATGTCCACATCACCTCGTTTGATGTCCTTGACGGTTTGTCGTTGTTCCGCAGCTGTGCAAAACCGGCTCAGCTTCCTGATTTCCACAGGGAACTCGGCCATCCGATTTTTGAAGTTGTTGTAATGCTGCTCTGCTAAAACGGTAGTGGGGACGAGCACAGCAACTTGATAACCGCTTACCACCGCTTTGAACGCCGCCCGCATGGCGACTTCTGTTTTCCCGAATCCCACGTCACCGCAGATCAGCCGATCCATTGGCCTGCCGGACTCCATGTCGTCTTTGCTAGTGGCAATGGCAGTGACCTGATCGGGAGTTTCTACGTAGGGAAAGCTGGCATCAAATTGCCGCTGCCACGCATTGTCGGCATCAAACACAAGACCACGACGGGCAGTTCTCTCCGCCTGCATTTCCAACAGTTCAACCGCCATGTCAGTGACTGCTGATTCAGCTGCTTTTTTCTGACGTGTCCATGATTGGCCACCGATTTTTGCGAGCCGCGGTGTGGTTTTGGTACCGCCGACGTAACGCTGCAACAAACCAATTCGCGAGGCCGGCACATAAATCTTCGTCCCGCCATCAAACTCAATCGTTAAATGTTCGAGATGCTGCCCGTGCTTTTCAATATGTTTTAGTCCGCGATACAGCCCGATCCCATGAGACAGGTGCACCACCAGATCCCCCGGGTTCAGCTGCATCAAGCTGCTGATCGGCTTTCCCCGGGCGCGGGATCGTCCACGCCGCACTGGGCTTCGATGAAAAAGCTCAGCACCGGTTAGAACAAGCACCTTGGCGTCTGCCAATCGAAATCCACCGCTCAGCTCAGCAACAACAAGATGAAGCCGCCCCTGCCTTGCAGCATCCGTGTCGTGCAACAACTCTGTCAGTCGTTCTCCATCAGCTGGCGTATCGCCTACCAGTATGATTTCATCCGCCTTAGAAACTGAATCCAACCGCGACCGCGTCTCCTCAAGAGACAGTGCGAAACCATCTGCTGTCGTCGACTGCAAGTCCACGATGTCGTTCGGGGAACCTTCTGCTAGCGTCGTACCGGAAACCATTCGATAAGCAGCGAGAGAATTGACCAATGCCTCATAGGACATCAAATTGGCTTCGTCACCACTACGTTTCTGCAACGCGTCAGCTGTTCGCTCGCATGCCTGTGGATCGATGACGACAATCAGGGTGTCCGCGGGCAGATACTCGGCAATCGAGCCCAGATCCTGACTAGCGTCGGTCGTGGAAGACGCGTCTCCACTGTCCACATCGATCCCATCATGCCCAGCCTCTTGGAAGTCACCTTCGAGAAAGGGGTCATCATTCTCATAACGTTGATCAACTTCAATTCCGACTGCTGCAATTTCGATGTGATCAAGTGACTCGATGCTTCTTTGGCTTCCAGGGTCGAAGCGTCTAATCGACTCGATTTCATCACCAAACCATTCGATACGAATCGGCTGCGGTTGGTCAGCAGAATAAACATCAAGTAGTCCACCGCGTGCCGCGAATTCTCCCGGCAATTGCACGGCTGTGGTCGCAGAAAACCCTGACTCAGCGAGCCAACGTCGAATCGATTCGGGTTCGACTTCATCACCAACGGCAATTCGTCGCGTCGATGCTTCAAGCTTCTCGGGTGTTGGCACCAGTTGCATCGCACCACCCACATAAGCCGTCACCAGCAGGGGGGTAGCAGAGTCGGGTTCCTGCGCCACTAAACGCTGTAAAACCTGAAGGCGATCTGCATAATCATCGTCACGAATTGACGAAGCCGAGGCCTCGCTGGCCGAAAGGGGCAGAGAAATCGCTTCTGCGACCCCAAAGGCAGCCGCATCACCGGCAACGACATCCGCGTCCGCGGCCTCGGGAAACAGCATGAGGATGCTGGACGCATGACGCGCAAGCACAGCAGCAAAGACTCCCCGAAGACTTCCCCAGACACCCGAGAATGCGAGGTTCGCGTCAACCGTGTGTTGCGCTAGGCGCGCGCCAACCCCGGCGTTCTCGTCCAGTAGACGAGGCACGTCGACGAGCTGACTGACGTTTTTATTACCGTTACTTACCAAGGGTCAACTGACCATTTTGGGGTGCGTCATCAAGAACCTAACCGGTAACCGAGGCCATGGGAACACCTGCGAGTTCATCCAACGCGACGCCACCGCTCCTCTATTCTTGTGGCCTGCAAACCGTTGCCGCAGGGAACTCCCGTAAATCACTGAAGAAGACACGCTCGCCAACTGTGCGTCTGGTTGTGAGACGCCAAATCGCGACCTAAAATTTGGGCAGCCACTTGAAATTGAGGTGGTCCAGAGTTCCACCTTCGCCCCACAGTTTGGATACAGGAAAGCAGATGACCATAGGCATCGGAATCGTCGGTTGTGGCATGATTGCCAACTTTCATGCCAAAGCAATCGCGGACACGGAAGGTGCCGAATTGGTGGCCTGCGTGGACCGCAATCCAGACTTGGCTAGCGCATTTGGCGAAAAGCAGGGCTGCCATCCCTACTCATCGCTTGAGGCCATGCTCGCTGACCCGGCGGTTAAAGCTGTTTCCATCTGCACTCCGAGCGGCGCGCACTTGGACCCCGCTGTAGCAGCAGCTGAGGCGGGGAAGCATGTGATCGTGGAAAAACCATTGGAGATCACTACGGAACGGTGCGATAAAATCATCGAAGCCTGCGAAAAAGCCGGCGTCAGATTGACGGTTACCTTCCAGAGCCGATTCCATGAATCCAGCAAACTGATGAAAAAAGCCGTGGAAGCTGATCGCTTCGGCAAGATCACCATGGGCGACGCCTATGTGAAGTGGTATCGGAGCCAAGAATACTACGACAGCGGCGCGTGGCGTGGCACGTGGGCGTTGGACGGGGGCGGAGCTTTGATGAACCAAGCGATTCATTCGGTCGATCTGCTGGTGTGGTTGATGGGACCTGTTGAGGAAATCAGCGCCATGATGGCTACCATGACCCATGAACGCATCGAAGTTGAGGATGTAGCAGTAGCCAACTTGAAATTTGCATCAGGTGCCCTGGGAGTCATTGAGGCTACGACCACTTCCTACCCCGGAGCATTGAAACGAATCGAGATCAGCGGCGATAAAGGATCAGCAGTACTTGAAGAGGAGGACATCAAGGATTGGCAGTTCGCCGAGGAAACCGCCGAAGATGAGACCATTCGTACGGAGATGGCAGGCAAAACCGACACGGGCGGTGGAGCTGCCGATCCATCAGCGATCAGCCACCATGGGCACACCATGGTCTTCGAAGAATTCATCTCATCAATCATTGAAAACCGCCCCTCGCAGGTCGACGGCCACGAAGGAAGACGCAGCGTCGAGGTGATCGAGGCGATCTACGAGAGCGCTAAGTCCGGTCAACGGATCAAACTGAATTGAACCGCCGCTGAGCTGTACCGCCTCAGTCCCACGAGTTAAACACGTAAACGTGGACCAAACGGTTGAGTAAGCACGGCTGAGTAAGCACGACTGAGTAAGCAGGACTGAGTAAGCACGGCGCATTGGCCGTGCTGCCTTCGTGACTAGCGACTGTCCCTAGGGTCGCGTTAGTAGCGGCCACCTACTCCCCCGACTGAGCTTCCAACTCGGGCAACAAAAAACAGATGACTTCCCGGTCATTGCGTACCAGCAAGTGCCGCCCAGCGAGGGTCGGCACGTTCCAAGTTTTCGCATTCAAAGCGGGCATACGCAAAAGTTCTCGGTATTCGTTGGGATCCGCTGCAATAAAAACAACTTCTCCGCCTTCGGCTTGCCCAATGATGACGTCGCCCGCAACCAAAATCTGCCCCTGTCCTAGACGCGTGCGTCGCCCTTGAATCCACAAACGCTCGCCGCCTGAGATATCAACAGCCTCGAGGGAACCGTTACTGATCGCAAAGGCTATGTCGCCCACAACGGCTGCGTGCGTGAACTTGGTCTTCAATACACGGCTTGATTTCCACAGATCCTGTGCAGTCCACTTCCCCTCGGATTCCGTCACTTCATAGAGACCACTACCACCGCCATATCCTTTTCCAACAAGAAAACGATTCTCACCGACTGGAACCACCATGGCACAGTTGGCGCTACCATTAGACTGCCCGGGCCAATCTACTTCCCAAAGAACACTTCCGTCATCGACTTCATGCCCGGTTATTGTGCGTTCGTTGACAGAAACGATTTGTCGCTTGCCAGCAAAATTCAACAGCGTTGGTGAAGCGTAGCTGATCTGGCCTTTTCCCGCAGTCCAAAGAACTGCACCCGACGCAGCATTCAGTGCGATCAGGCTGCGTCCGGTTTCACTGCTTGCAGCAGGACCACCAAAGGGAACGACACAGGTGGTGCCATCGATAACCAGCGGCGACGCCGCTCGGCCCCAACTGATCATCTCTTCTGATTCCAATTGTTCCCAACCCGCAAGTGCCAGCAGTTCGACGTTCCAGACAACTTCGCCGGACTTCATATCGACACACCACACTGTCCCAGTCGCCCCCTGAGCGAACACCCGATCCCCCACAATCGTCGGCGTACTCCGAGGACCAACGCCACCCATCAAGTTTTGATGCAGAGCGTCGTGCTTAACGATCCACAAAAGCTTACCATCCGCCAAACGGTAACAAGTCAGACACTCCTCATCCCCTCGCTGCTCGAGAGTCACTGCCCTATCACCCGAAACGGCGAACGCTGACCATCCGGCACCCAACCCCTGACGCCATAGAGTTTGCACCTCGTCAACCGATGCGGGAACAGAGAAGTCGCGTGTCGCGATCACCCCCGTGCGTTCACCGCCGAGAAATCCATACGAAGGTGCAATGGCTGCCTGAGAGCCGGCCACCAAACCGTTGAGACCGTCATCCAGCTGCGTTCCCGTTGAATCCTCCACCGTTCGCATCGCGGGGGGAGGGCTGCCAAAGCGATAGGCATACTGCGGCACCAATTCACCGCTAAATCCCTCAAACCTGAACATCGTGACAGCTACCACCATCGCAAACACGATTGCCATGGGCACTACTAAAACATTCCACCTGACACGAGCCAGGCAGTGCAACTGAAACAGGATGTAACACCCCAATACAAAGCACAAAACCACCGTGCCCATATTTGAAAACTGGTGGTCGGTTTTTGTAGCGTTCCACTGCAAATACCCCGCTCCAATTACCGCCAAGCTGGCAGCAATGGTTGCTCGTCGCATTCGATTACGTGGTCGTTTAGCCTCGACTTGAGATGCCTCATCTCCACGCTCTGCGGAAACCTCCTCACGCTCAGCGGGGACCTTCTCACCAGTTCCCTGCTGGCCCGCTTCCGCCGCAGCATCATCGCTGCCTGAATCTGATGAATCCAATGCCGCCATCAAACATCTACCATTTCGTGGTCGGGATTTTTCTTCATACGTTTCCGCAGGTCGCGGCACGCATCACTCGGGCTGCTGCACAACGAACAACTCACGCTGCCGTCTTCATTCTTCGTACCGTTTACTCCACCACACGACCCGCTGATCGACCGCTGACCGAACAAAACTCCTACGGACATCGCAAACAACAACAAAGCAAACGCAACGGCTGTCACCAAAAACATCGTGAAACGTCCATTGCCCTGTTCCTCGGGAACAACATCACCGGCGGGACTGTCCTCAGCAGTGATGTATTGAGCTAACGCCCCGTTGCCCGTGAGTTGGTAGCCGGAAGCCTCAGCCTCGTTGCGGGCCACAAGAAGCACATCCAACCCTTCAGCCTTCGCAACCAGCAGAGCCTGTTCCGGGCCAAGCACATTCAACGCAGTTGCCCATGCATCGGCTGCCATGCAGGATTCGCTCACGACAGTGACCGATGCAAGTGGATGCTCGATCGGCATCCCTGTACGCGGATCAATGGTGTGCGAGTAACGCGTGCCATCAACCTCGAAGTAATTACGATAGTCCCCTGAAGTTGCCATCGACCGATCATTCCCGCCTCCCACATTCAACGAGTGTGCAATGAGGACTGAGTCAGTCACAGCATCAGGCATCTGTATGCCCACTTTCCACCACTGCCCGGCCTTATTGCCGCTGACAGAAACTTCCCCACCGATCTCAACGAAAACGTTTTCGGCGTTCTGGTCATTTAGCAATTTAACGACCCGATCAACCGCATAACCCTTTGCAACTGCAGACAAGTCAATCCCAAGCCCCGCCACCGATTTCTTGAGCGCTGGCGGATCCATCCGCACCGATAACTTACGGAATCCGACGGCCTCTTTGAGACTCGCTATTACCTGGGCCTCAGGCACGGTCCGCTTTGACCGATCAGGGCCAAAGTTCCATGCGTTCACGAGAGGGCCCACCGTTACATCAAAAGCACCATCAGTCTTCTCAGCAACCAACTGCGAGAACGCGACAACCGTAGCCAGTTCTTCGCTCACCGGGAACCAATCGGTTGTCTCAGACCGATTGAAGCGACTGATCTCCGAATTCTTGAGATAGGTTGACATCTGATCGTTCACTTTTCTCAAAAGCTGATCAACCAGAAAGGCCGCATCATCCTTGAAATCGGGAGGATCAAAGATCTTGATACTGAAGCTCGTGCCCATCGTCGGACCGCTCACCTCAAGAACCTCAGGCGACGATTGCCCGAAGCAACTGCGCATCGGACTAGGGTACGCGAGCATCATGCACGCAATCGCGAGCAAATTCCCAACACGTCGGTTATTCATCAAACACCCCAAGCAAGGACTTTGAACGCAGCATCAGAAAGTGACGCGTTCAGTTTAACCTGACGCGGCGTGGCCGCAATCAGCACATCCCGATCACATCGAGCACTGAGCCGCTACCAGCAAAGCCGAAGGCAGTGGCGGCACTGTCATACACTGCATGCTGACCAACCGCTACGCGATCACCTCGCGCGGGTATCTACCAAGTCCGTGTTTGGCGGATACACAGTCTTCGTCTACCGACGGAGCCGGTTGCCAATGTTTTTCACACTGCTGTGACACCGACCGTTATTCGCAAATTCACCACTCGCCCAATCGATCAACCACCAAAGTCGTCGTAGGCGATGTTCTCTGGCTCGACACCGAGATCATCCAGCATTTTGAACACTGCGGCGTTCATCATAGGAGGACCACAAATGTAGTACTCGTTATCTTCCGGAGCAGGGTGTTTCGAAAGGTAATTGTCAAGCAGGACCTGATGTATGAATCCTACGTAGCCATCCCAATTGTCTTCGGGCTGCGGTTCCGACAAGGCGATATTGAACTTGAAGTTGGGGAAATCCTTTTCGATCTCTCGGAAGTGGTCAATGTAAAACAATTCCCGAAGGCTTCTTCCACCATACCAGTAGGAGACCTTTCTGCTCGTCTTCTCACGCTTGAACAGTTCAAAGATGTGGCTGCGGAGAGGTGCCATTCCTGCACCACCGCCGATGTAGACCATCTCTGCTTCAGTGTCTTTGATAAAGAACTCACCGTACGGGCCGCTGATCACTGCCTCGTCACCGGGCTTGAGGCCGAAGATCCAGCTACTCATCTTTCCGGGTGGCACATCGGGCAAGCGTGGTGGAGGACTTGCGACGCGGATGTTCAGCATGATGATGCCTTTCTCCCCGGGGTAGTTTGCCATGGAGTATGCGCGAACTACCGGCTCGTCGACTTTGGAAACAAACCGCCAAATGTCGAACTTATCCCAATCCTCGCGGTACTCTTCTTCGATGTCGAAATCTTTGTACGCGACCTCATGGGGAGGACACTCGATCTGGATGTAACCTCCCGCTCGGAAATCGACATCCTCACCTTCGGGCAGCTCGAGCACGAACTCTTTGATGAAGGTCGCTACGTTCTCATTACTACGAACCTTGCAGGTCCATTTTTTGGTATCAAACGCCTCAGCGGGCACCTCGACTGTCATGTCCGTTTTGACTGCAACCTGACAGCTCAACCGCTCGCCTTCGGCCGCCTCTTTCTTGTTGATGTGATCCTTCTCTGTCGCGAGGATCTCCCCGCCACCGTCGCTGATCTTCACCTTGCACTGGGCACAGGTGCCGCCGCCACCACAGGCACTACTCACGAATACACCAGCGTCCGCGAGTGCACCCAGCAGTTTCCCGCCCGCCGGCACTTCGACAGTCTTCTGCTCGTTGATCACGATTTTCACCGGACCCGACGCAACCAACTGACTTTTGGCTGCCAAAATCACAAGTACCAACGCTACCACAACCGCGGTAAACATCACGATACCAAGAACGATATTAAAAATTTCCATCTCAAAAGACTCTTGCGAGAGTTTGCTTCTCTAAAATCAATGTGCGGTACTGGCTTAAAGCTGGATGCCGCCAAAAGACATGAAGGCAAGTGCCATCAAGCCGACCGTGATGAACGTAATACCCAAACCGCGTAGCGGGGGTGGAACGTCACTGTATTTCAACTTTTCGCGAATTCCCGCGAGTGCTGCGATAGCCAGCGCCCAGCCGACTCCGCAACCAATTCCGTAAACGACCGATTCAGCAAAGTTGTAACTCTTCTCTTGCATGAAGAGAGAGCCTCCAAGAATCGCACAGTTCACGGTGATCAACGGCAGGAAAATGCCCAAGGCGTTATAGAGCGGCGGAAAGAACTTGTCCAAAGTCATTTCCAGAATCTGGACCATCGCCGCGATCACACCAATGAAACTAATGAACCCGAGGAACGACAAATCAACTGTGGCAAAGTCGACGGTTTCGGTCGAGATAAACCCATTCGCCCACGAGAGAGCGCCCTTTTTCAGGAGGTTGGCATAAATCAACTGATTGACGGGAATCGTGATCGCTTCAATGACGATCACGGCAAAGCCCAGGCCCACAGCCGTTTTCACATTTTTGCTGATTGCCAAGAACGTGCACATTCCCAAAAAGAATGCGAGCGCAAGGTTCTCGATGAAAACGGCTGTTATGAAGATATTAAAATAGTGCATGGTTCTCTCACGCCTCCTCAATCTGATCTGGCTTGTACGCTCTGATTGCCCAGATCAGGAATCCGATCAGGAAGAAAGCACTGGGTGGTTATAACATCAAGTTGTTGGGGTTGTACCAACCGCCGTTGCGATCCAGCGGCAGCAACTCCAGACCAAACAATGAACCGCTACCAAAAAGTTCGCGGAAGAACGCAACGAACATCAGCACCAGGCCGTAACCCATACCGTTGCCGATTCCGTCCAAGAAGCTCACCCAGGGGCCATTCTTCATCGCAAAGCCTTCCGCTCGCCCCATCACGATGCAATTCGTGATGATCAAGCCTACAAAGACTGACAACTGCTTACTGATATCGTACATGTAAGCTTTGAGAATTTGGTCCACCACGATCACCAGCGAGGCGATCACAGTCATCTGAACAATGATTCGGATACTGCTGGGGATGAAGCTTCGAATCGCGCTGACAGCTAAATTGCTGAAAGCAGTCACTGCGATCACTGCCAAACTCATGACCAAAGACGTTTCCATCTTTGTGGTCACCGCCAAAGCAGAGCAGATTCCGAGAATCTGCAGTGCAATGGGGTTGTTGTTGATGAGTGGATCGACCAGCACATCGGTCGTTTTCTTCGCCATTACTTGTCTCCCTCAGTTCCTGAGGATTTATCGTCGTTAATCTCTTCCTTGAGCTTGCCCAAGTAAGTGCCATAGCCGTCGTCGCTGGCCCAGTAACGAATCAAATTCGTTACACCGCGACTGGTGATCGTGGCTCCGGAAAGCCCATCTACTTCGTACTCATTATCGCCAGGCCCCTTGGCCACTTCGGCCGCCGGTTCATGCTCAGCGTCATACAACTTCTTCCCGTCCCACATCGCTTTCCAACGTGGATTATCAACCTCGCCCCCGAGCCCCGGAGTTTCTTTATGTTGATAGAACGTGAGACCCTGAATCGTTTCCAGATCACTTCGAAGGGCCAAGTAACCGTAAAGAGTTCCCCACAGTCCTTTTCCATAGACCGGCAAAACAACTTGCAGGATATTGTCGGTTCCGGGCTTCTTGACGAAGTAAACCTTCATCACCTTGGGCCGCCTCGGTTCCCCCGGATTAAACTGGGGACTCTCGATCGGAATGCTTGTCGCGGGATTTGCTGCCTCTTCGACCAAGTTGTACTTCTCAAGTTCAGCATCGCCGCCGACGTACTCTCCCGTCTCCAAGTCGACCAACTTCGCACTCACATAGCCGTTGAGCTTATCAATCTGCTTTGCCGTCAACTCTTTTGCTTGAACGCCGTACTCGCCAATCGCCAACCCAGTAGCGTCAAGAATATTCTTTTGCTGGTCAAGTTTGACATTGGCTTCCTGCTTTCCACGCAGAGATACCGCCGCGGTGCTCACAGCAAGAGAGCAAACCA
>Ga0315315_10005396_pt1 | contig 11793 bp, 11 predicted proteins | sample M140m3416metaG_FD_203699 | JGI IMG/M metagenome (GOLD analysis project Ga0315315, IMG submission 203699) | Ammonia-oxidizing marine archaeal communities from Monterey Bay, California, United States - M1 40m 3416 | ecosystem: Environmental > Aquatic > Marine > Intertidal zone | place: USA... | reverse complement strand
GTTCCTGCTACATTTCCACTTGAATTTCCATTCGTCATGCCATACACGCACTTGTACTTTTACTCTTAGATCACGTGTTTATGCCTGGTCTCCTCGACGACCGAGCTAACCTGTATCGATGTTACCACACTTCTCTTTCCTCCGACAATGTGCACCAAACTCGTCTCAAAGTGCTTCCCGTAGACTCTGTCCTGTCGAATGGAATTGGAAAGCAACCACCTTTGTAAAAAGCATTCCACATCGTACCTGTCCAACCCGTCGCATTCGACTGCACGCCCCGCCCTGTCCAGTCCGAACGTCAAAAGATTACAGTGCTTCATTGCCTGTCCGACTTTGAAGTACGTGTCCGACACAACTCTAGGGATCATCACCCACCAGGAAAGCAGCAAATGTTGTCGGAATGGATAGCCGAACACGGCCTTGGATTGTGAAAACGTAAACTGAGGTACTTTGACGGGTATGGTGAAGACGAGCTCTGGCCGCATCTTTAGAATCCAGTCATACTTTTGAGCGCGTTGGTGTTCGTGTAGCTTAACCAAGTTATAGCCCTTTTCCGCCCACATAAACTGCGCGTATTTGTTCCTGTACTTGACGTACGAGCAATTGACTGGTCGCAACGATGCACCCGCAGTCTTCCAAAGCCGTTCTGGGCTCTGTTCCTCTTCTTGGAAGAACGTATCGGCTGCCTCTCCCATTTGAATCGGCACCTCTCCAAATGCCTTGCAGTCGTCAAATGTACCGTATAATTTGGGCTGCAGCGACTCGACAATGAAAGAAATGTTGACATGTGACAACTCATCCGGTACCTGAGCTCGGTGTTCGCACGTGTGTCGCTCCGTCGTTGTTTCCACCTGCTGCATGTCCACGTATAAAAACAGGTCGGCGTGAAGAGGTTTGAGCACTCTCAATTTCAACCTGGATGAGATTTCACTGTATAGCAACGAACGCACGCCACCTGTCATTAGCACCGCCGTCGTATTCAAAATACCACGTTCCGACAGCATGTCTCGACTTTTGGGAGATGAAGACCTTTCTCTTTGGGGAGTGCGACTAAACGTCTGCACCTGTTTGCTTCTGCCATTCTGTAGCGCTTCTTCACCTGGAGGCCGAGTCCAATGGACAGTGTATCGGCTAAACTGCTGGCACTTTAGGAATTGGCAGCATGCAGCAATCTGATATTGGGGTGATCCGGTTACGCGCGCATGCATGCTGCACGACTTGAGGGACGCGACTTTTCCAACAAGAATCCCGTCCCATGCAGACCCAAACGAGTTGTGAATGACATAGGTCAACGCAGGGTTGGGACGGCTCAATTCCTTAATGTAAGCGTCGATTCGGACAAGCATGCACGATGTTGCATGTTCGGTTTCCAGTAGCTTGAAGGCGTCTGCCAGTTCTTCTCTTGCTCGTCGAAACGTAGTGGAAGCTCCTTTAAATGTATGCACCACGTCAAACAAATGCATCAGATCCGCAACCCTAGTCCCGCTCAAGTGAGCCGTCTTGAGCACATCCTTGTACTTCCACGACTGAAGAACAACTTCCGTTGTTCGAATCACATTTGAAGAGTAGGTTGAAAACGGTATGCTGTCAAATAAGTGACCGTAGAATGTAAGTGCAAACTTCATGGCGAATGCATTTTTATAGGTTTTTGTACTCTTATTTGCACATACAATAGCGCACTCAAACCGACATCATTACAAACACACGCATTACCTTCCGTTTGTCTCGTCTTCAAGGCGGGGACGGCGGTGGAGGCGATGGCGGTGGGGACGGCGATGGGGACGGTGGAGGATCTGGTTGAGGTGGGGGAGGCGACGGGGGTGGCGGCGATGGGGGTGGCGGAGAAGGTGGTGGAGAAGGCAGTGGTGAAGGAGGTGGAGGCGAAGGCGGTGGAGATGGAGGTTCGCCAGGAGGGGGTGGAGAATTCGGAGGCGAGGGCGCTGCTGGAGGCTGTGGAGGCGGGGATGGCTGTGGAGGGAGGGTTGTCACGTAAATGATGGGCACCGCCGCTCCAACCAATACCAAAAAGCACAAGCAGATGCAACACCATGCCCAAATAGGAAGTCCACGCCCGCGGCGCTTCTTTTCCTCTTCCTCTTTCGTTTCTTCCTCTTCCTTTAGCAACGGGTCCACGTCGGTGGACGACTTTGACAAGTTTAGGATGCCTTCCTCTTCGTTGATTGACTTCACAGACTTGGAGTGCAAAGTGGGTGTATCATCCAATGGTACCTTGAAAACAGTTTTTGAATCCATGTGCACACACACACACACACGTCCTCTAGTGTACGGTGCAGCACATTCCACTCTTCATTTACAATAACAAAACAAACGACTTATAAAATTTACAGCCCTAGCATGGCCAAGTCGTCGTCCTCAAACGCGTCAAACTCTTCTGACGTGTCTGGCAAGAGCGACTGATTGGTAGCAGAAAAGTACTGTGCATTTTGTGAAGTCTCGGCATCTTCCATTGGGTACTCGGACGAATAGTGAGTAATTCTCAGTTCTTCTGGTATCAATCTCAATAGATTTGACTTGGACGAGAACCTTAGAAGTTCTGGAAGCATGCGCGACCAGCTTTCGTGAAGGTCTCGTTCACGCTTTGAACCTGGTAGATTGGCACGCCCAGTTGAGTACACCTCTGCGAATACAAACACGCGTTTCAACTTGTCAGAATTGAATTTTGGTAAACGTGTTGATGGCGAAAGCGCATACCGCAACAAATGACTTCATTGGCGGGTCTCCATGCAAGTCCGACAAAGGAGGCAGAGTCATAGTGAGAGTCGTGAGGATGTGCATCCGCAAACTTGTCGCACTGCAACTTGGCGTCCAAGTTGCATGCTCCTACTTGGTTGATGATGGAAAAGTTTTTGGTGTGCAAGTGAACACCAGCCTCTGTGCTGAGCTGGTGCTGAGCTCTTGCAATCGCAAGCCGGGCCGCCATGGGGCCAGAGGTACCTGTGCATGACAGCGCATGAAACGTTTCAAACATGGGAAACTAGAAGATAAACAAAGAAACGTTTGAATGTGTTACCTGTGCCAACCAGTCGACCGGTATCTGCGTGTACAAACAAGAGACTGTGAAAAGCGATGCATGGTTAAAGTTGAGTTTGACAAGAGCACGTACGGAAGATTAGCACTCTCGCCCTCGGATTCGTGTACGCCAACTGCACTGCCGAAAAGCGTTTTGGTGCAAAGTAGGCACCCGTGCACCGACTCGCAATGTAGCTTAGGTCGAGTGGGAGTTTTAGGTTGCTGCCAGGCACTGGGAATGCTTCTGCCAACTGCAAACAACATTCCAAATGAAGCTTGATATTTTGTGCAAGGGGTGGGGTGAGGCATTGTGATGGTGCAGGCTCGTACCGTAACAACATTTACAAGCCTAGGAACGTATTGCAAAAACGTCTCAAAGTGTTTGAGTGCCATTTCGTCTGTAAACTTGGCAAGCTTGCTCAGTCTAGTGTCGCTGATGTCGATGCTTGTATTGGCATGGACTCTCTTCCGTGCCTGGTTACAATGTTCCACGGTTGACTTTACAGTGGACATGACGTCGTTGATGCGAAACTCTGAACTCGATTCTCGTTTTGCTTTCTGAGTTGAGCCGCTTTCCAGTGCGTTGCACGTTTCAATATCTTTTACGAGCGTTTTAAACACATTACCTACCTCGTTCATAGTCACAACACACAACACACAATCATACTCATATTCATACCAATTCCCACAATATGAGATATTTAGCGCCCTTCGCGGGGGCGTCTCACACGAGACTTTGGGTTGCCACTCGATGGCGATTTCTCAGGCTCGCCCGAGTTTGCAGACTCGCCAAAGATGGCGGAGAAGATGTCAGACGTTTCTGACTGAGTTGCGGTGGTAGAGGTTGGTTCAACCTGCATGGGCTGTGCAGCAGGTGCAGCCGGTGCAGTCGATGCAGCCGATGCGGTTGAGACAGTCTTCGCTGCAGGCTTGGCACTCGGCTTGGGGTTGGAACCCGACGATGCAGACGCTGCGGTGGAAGCTCCGGTGGCAACCGCAGCAACCGCAGCCGGAATGGAAGGGGCGGAAGGGGCGGAAGGAGCAACCGCTTTCGACTTGGACGTCTTGTATGCCCTAGACTTGGACACGGAGGAGGTGGCGGTTGTGGAAGAGACGGAGGTGACCTTCTGTACGCTCATGCTTTCCGTGCCACCCGTCTCATCATGCATGTAGACGTCGTGTTCGACGAGGGTGTTGACTGCATTCTCCATACTGTCGCCAATGGTGCTGGGAACATTCGATTGTGCCTTCTTTTGGTCATCGTTTGTTGGCTTTGAAGACAAATAGTTGACAAAGGTATCCTTGGTAATTTCGATGACTGTTGAAAGCATCGAGGTTGCAGTAAAATATTTCATTCTCGCGAAGACTGTCTTTGCTCGCCCTTCCTCTTGTTTCGTTCTTGCCTGCGCCAAATCCTTGGCATTGTCTGCTCCAATCAAAGCCTGTAAAAACTTGAGGTTTTGTTCGGGTGAGCCGTCAGACAGGTCGAGAGTGAGGTACCAGTTCTCAAAGTTGTTGTAAAGAAACACATTCGAACCACCGGAAATTGCATTGAAAAGTGTATCAATTTCCGAATCGGACAGTTTGGTTTGAGTTCCCTCGGCTCGATACCGGATAATGCGATTTCGAATGCCCCGCTGAGTTGCATCGTCTTGAATCAACATGAACGTATCCTTGGCGTTCTGAATGTAATCACCGTGCTGCTGATCCACGTCCTTGTTCAGTTTGTAGTACCGATCGGTTACGTCTCGGTCCATGTTCATGGGAGCGTTGGATTTGGCAGCCTCGTCGTCCTTGGCAGGGTCCATTTGCGACGACCCACGCGACGTGTACTGTGTTGGCCATTGGAAGATGCGACCTTCGTCCTTGTCCACGTAGAATACCATTTCCGTCTTGTCGTCCTTTGCCTTTGTTTGGCCTGGAATGGACGCCAACCACATGGCCGCACCCGATACATATCCACCAATGTCTTCACGGTTGACGGAACGGCGCAGCTTGCGCCAGTCGCACCACTCGATGCACACGTTGACGGTGAGCTGCTCGGCAGTGTCGATCGGGCCTCCGCTGTACACGTCCTTGCGCCGTGCGGCCGTGTCCATCACCTTGCCAATCTTCCAAGCGCCCACCATGCTTCTGTAATCCTTCAAGGAAACCGGTTCAAAGGGGTCGAATGCGGTAGAGCCTTTTTGAACGTCATTCTGGTGCACCGGCCTTTGCTTCTTGCTGGGAGGCTCGGCGTACTTCCAGTCGTCTCGAAACTTGTTTTGAAAGGCGCCCTGCCTTGCTGCACGGTCTGAGAAGCACACAAACTTGAACGTGTAAAACGACTCGTACTTGTCAGTGTCATCGTGCAGCTTTTTGTAGTGCAGAGAGTCTGAACTCAAGTGCGTAGACGTCTCCTTGAGTGCAGCTCGAATCTGGGGGGTCAGCTCGCGCTTTGTTGCAACGAGTCCAACATACAGTGTGGACAGTGCCATGACTTTGCGATCAAACATTTGCATTGGGTACGACGGGTAGTATGGAACGCCTCCAATGGCAGTTCTGCCTTCGTTACCGTACCCGTGCCGCTCTGTCATCGAACGAGGGTATGCCTCGACTCCGCGTCCCTTGTAATCAACTGCGAGACACGGGAGGGTGCACACAATGGTTAACAATGGGTACCGGGGGAACCGTAGTGTGTGTATGTGAGGGGTTCAAGGATTAGCACGTACCATATCCATTGTTGCACGTGCTGATCCCCTGCACGCAAATGTTGAACTGCTGAACGTCGTTGGCACCATTGCTTGTGTGCGCATAGGGCTCGTCGTTGGAGAGCACAATGCCATCGCAGCAATAGTCCTGAAGGAAACTCGCCTCGCGCCAATTGTCTGCCATCATGCCTCCAATAGAGTCAAAGTTTGCTGCATCGCTGCTTCCGCCAATCAGAACAGTCTTGCCTACAACCCAGTTTGGATTGATGGCGGCGCGAGGAGCCTTGATGGAATCGTCGTTTCCGAGTGCCTTGTTCAGAAAGTCGATGCCAACGACGCGCTCCTTGCGATGCCCAATGTGCGACACGTCTACTTGGAAACGAGACGTGAACACGACGTCTCCAGGCGCAATGCGCCCGAGATCGCATGAATGGTCGATTGGACACAAACGCGCGTATGGGATTGTAACGTTGGTACCCCTGTCCTGTCGGTTTTTCGAGTTTTGGATGGCGGGTGCCTTCAAGTTGTCCGATCCTAGGGTGTATGGCTTTCCGCGAAATGCAGGAAGGTTTGTAGGCACCTGCGTAGGCTTGCCCAACACCGGACGTTTGTAGCCGGTAAGGCCTCCAAATGTGGGAGCGGATGATACTGCAGCAACGGGTGTTGCCATGGGACTTGATTCTTTTTGACCTCTACTGTATTACAGTATTAGACAAGACTTATGTTTACAACCTTTAGCGACTGGTCTATGCGTCTACGTCGTACTCGCCATTCCATACATTGTCCTCGTAGTATTGTGGATGAAGTCCTTTGGAGTCTCGGTCGTTCCTATTCAAAGGATGATCAATGCTTACCGTAATGCAACGATTCGTTGCATACTGGTTTCGAAGCCTTTGTGCTGGTGCGAACGTATCAAATGACTGATTAATTCCTTTTGATATCAAAGGTCTAAAATGCATTTGGTGATTTCCAGACCACAGCAACCTGTATGGATCTCGAACCGGTGTAGCTGCGTTTGCAAGAGGGCCAAGTCGGATAGGATTCTTTATCTTGTTCCAATCCAATGCAAACGTCGATGGTTCTGAACCTTGGTTCCCGGACGTAAAGTACAGGTGAATCTCGGAATCAATTGCAAAGGCAAGCGCCTCAACATCATACATTGTTGGCCAACTCGTAGTCCTTGCTTGAAAGTCTGCATACTGCGTCATAAGCGAACGACTCTCGTTGGGAGCTACTTGATACACAGACGTCGACCAAGATGTAAACTCTGACAGAGAAGGAGTTTGATTTTTGCGATCGTTGTTTATCATGGCCATCGTCCTGGGCATGCCAAATGTGTAATCCATTTGCATCGTAGATGCTCCCCTTGGAACAAACCCCTGTAGATAGCTCACGAATGTTGCATCCGTGGCCGTGATCAATTTATATTGTCGTTCAATAGGATCTGGATTTGTTCTTGAAAACCATCTCATTGCTTCTTCTCTCAAATTGGAAGCCGTTGGCGACTTGGAAGATCCATCTGGTGAATCAACAGACTTTCCTCTCTCCTGCATGAGAATGGACATGGACGTGTAAAAGCTCTCTGCATGGTTTGGGTACAAGGGAAGCACCAAATGACTGTCGTTGAGCACAAGGCCGTTTTGTGCAACACCGAGGTATTCTTTGCGTGCAAGTTGGAAATTTCGTTCTTCTTCTTCTCGTTCTTCTCGTTCCTTTTCCTTGTATCCAGCAGATGTTTCGTCGATGCCGTCTGGTATGTCGTCTCGTAGGTCGTCAGAATCATCTTCACTACCTTCACTACCTTCGTTGCCATCGTTGCCCAAGAACTCTCCACTTGGAATGCCATCATCCTCTTCATCTACTTCATCGATAATCATTTGAGAAACCTCGGCATCGTAAGCATCATCTTCCGTCTTGAGTTGCTCGACGGACGGGTAGTTTGACGGAACGTCAACTCTCAAAATGTACAGGTTGTCTGGAAACACTTCGTGATACACCTCAGGGTGTGCTTTCAAATCGTCTGGAAACACTGGGTTTGCCCAACGCTTTCCAGGCTTGAGTCGATCCACCATCTTGGATGGGTGTATTGGAAATAGGGCTCCAGGCTTTGCTTTGATGGCATTGATGAACCGAACGACCGAAGCTTCGTACCCGCGTCTAAAATTTACATACTCTTCTCGGCTGAGGTCCAACAAACCTTTACTGTTTGCAACTGGACGTTCTCGAAGTGGAGTGTCTGGACGTACTTCATCATAAAAAGCTCTTGCAGCTTCGTCTTGGGTGTCTCTAACCAACCTTCGTTTCCTTCGATCCTTGTCGTAATGGTTGATCCAAAACTTGGTCAATTCCTCGCCTGATGATTTCGATCCGGGGTCCATTTTGCCAGTATTGTATGCTTGCAATCCCATCTGGTACGTTCGATCGTAGGCACTCTTCGCTGTCATACTCAATGTATTGATGTTTTTGACATCCCTCTCCAATGCAGTATCTGCAGACCACCGTTCGTATTTGCTCTGTTTTTCAACAGGAGATTCAAGACTTGAGGATGCCGCACGCTTCATCTCTATGCTTTCGCTCTCAAGATTCAGACGTTGGAGTTTGCTTAGTGCATGAGCATATCCGATACCGTACTTTCCATCGCTTGAATGCGTGTACTTGCCACCGGTGTGCTTCATTGAGATTTGCACTTACACACACACACACGCAGACAGACGCACAAAGACTTACACGAGTTCCTCGTCTCCTATCAACGGCAATTTGTCAACTTATGTCCTCAGACGTCAAACCCGTCAAACCCGTCAAACCCGTCAAGCCCTACTCTCCTGCACTAGCAGCCTCCTTGGTACGAAGCCTGGATACCGCATAAAAGTTGACAGTCTTGGCATGCATGTGCTCGTATATCTTCAGGTGCGGGTCAATGCACTCAACTTCGAATCGAAATTTGTCGTGCTTTGGCCCCTTGGTGTAGTTCGAGTACACGCACAACTCCTTGATGTTGAACGTCACGACGCCTCCCTGCATAACCTCTTGAGCACCGATAATGTTCGGCTTTGTCAAGGAGGTCAGGTGCTGTGCACTAGAATCCAAATCGTCAAGCTCCACCTGCTCTCCACTGCTTGCGAAAACAAGCCGGAGTCGAAAGGCAATCCTCGGCGACGACAGGCCAGGCTTCAAATCGCGTTCGTCGCATTTAATGTTTGGGTTCTGTCGGTGGATGAGCTTGAACCGAATCGAGATTGCACGACGGGACTCAACGTGCGGAGCAAACTCCTTTGTCCGTTTGTAGTGGGCAATCGAGTGCGGAAACGGCTCTGAAAACTTTGTATCCACTGTAATCGACGACGTCTCCGGCATGTTGATGATGCTAAGCTTGTAAGGACACTCGTTGCGACTGATGGTGTGCTCTGGATCAGAAGTCGTCATCAGTCTCTCAACTCCATTTGGAATGTTGGGCTCTCCGTCCGAAAGCTGCCCTGCATACAGCCGCGCGCCAGGTGGAACTGTAATCTCGTGCTTCTCGAGCTCGTTGTTTGAAATGGCAAGGGCAATGCGTGCTTTTCCTAGGTCAATCGTCAACGTTTTGTTTTGAGACTGGAGCTGACGAATCTGCGTAAGAAAGTTGCGGGGCTGGCGAGCCAATGAAAGCGATGCAGGCGACGAAGTCGAAGACGACGACGCAGCAGCTGCTTCTGCGCCTGCTGCAGGTGCTGCAGGTGCCAGTGCGCTTGCATCACGTGTCGACGTTGCAATCGGGCTTGAGTGTGGCACAATGCGAGTGTCAGTAGTGTTGGCAGAGTTGGCAGAGTTGGCAGAGTTGCTCAATGTGCTAGCTTGCTCCTCCTCCTCCTCCTCTTCCTCTTCTTCTTCCTCCCCATCTTCCACTTCCTCCTCCTCCTCCTCCTCTTCCACTTCTTCCTCCCCATCTTCCACTTCCTCTTCCACTTCCTCTTCCACTTCCTCTTCACCTTCCTCGTCGGCATCGTCGGCATGCAAACGGCGTCTCTTGTTGCTGTTTGGCAAACTTTGAAACGTTTCTTCTTGGTCATTGTCACTTGCCATAAAACTTGAAACACCAAGTTCTGGTTGGTGAAACGGTTCTGACATTGGTGAAATGCGTGTGAGCAAGGCCAAGCTCGGCTATGGACGCAATTGTAACAAGGGTCGCTGTAAGATGGGATTTTGTTCTTACATTCTAGAGGTACAATACAAGTACAATGCCAGTAAAAATGTAGATAATATTGTATTTACGTTGAAACGTTTTATAAACTTGAAGTTTTGAGTCATAGCGCGCATTTTTACGATAAAAACGGTCGAGCAATCATATTGATTGCTGTAACGGCTAATCTCGACACCAATCTCGGGAGATCAGGGAGATGCATCTCGGCGACTCCGACGCCAAAAGTTCACACCCGCGGTTGGACGTTCACACCGGAAAATGGACAAATTTTGGAAAATTTCCAGGGTCCCGCTCCAGGGGGGGCTGGTGGGGGGAGACCCCCTCTGTGCCAAGCTACAGCTGCTGTACATTTCTCGATTCCTACGTTGCTGCCCTGTCACTCCTACCTGCTCCGCCGCAACGACCGTAACGCTCATTTTTCCATAGGGCGGCGCTGAGCGCTCAGCGCCGCCCTATGGAAATGTGCATGTTGTGCCCTCGACATCATTCGGGGCACCCCGAGCGGCGCTGAGCGCCCGGCGCCGCGGTCTGAGGCAGCCTGAGGCAGCCCGAGGCAGGCCCGGGGCAGCTTCCCACGAGTGCTCGGCGGCGCTGAGCGCTCAGCGCCGCACCCCAAAATTGGCGTTGCCGCGGAGCAGGTAGGAGCGACAGAGTAGGAATGTAGAAATCGAGAGAGGTACAGCAGAGTAGGAATCGTAAAGAGGCTCTTTTACTCATTCCTACCGACTATGGTCGAGCAATCAGATTGATTGCTGTAACGGCTAATCTCGGCACCAATCTCGGGAGATCAGGGAGATGCATCTCGGCGACTCCGACGCTAAAAGTTCACACCCGCGGTTGGACGTTCACACCGGAAAATGGACAAATTTTGGAAAATTTCCAGGGTCCCGCTCCAGGGGGGGCTGGTGGGGGGAGACCCCGTCTGCGCCAAGCTGTGACTGCTGTACATTTCTCGATTCCTACGTTGCTGCTCCGTCACTCCTACCTGCTCCGCCACAACGGCCGTAACGCTCATTTTTCCATAGGGCGGCGCTGGGCGCTCAGCGCCGCTGTCTGAGGCAGCCAGAGGCAGCCAGAGGCAGGCCTGGGGCAGCTTCCCACGAGTGCTCGGCGGCGCTGAGCGCTCGGCGCCGCACCCCAAAATGGGCGTTGTGGCGGAGCAGGTAGGAGTGACAGAGTAGGAATGTAGGAATCGAGAGAGGTATAGCAGAGTAGGAATCGTAAAGAGTCTCTTTTACTCAATCCTACCGACTATGGTCGAGCAATCATATTGATTGCTGTAACGGCTAATCTCGACACCAATCTCGGGAGATCAGGGAGATGCATTTCGGCGACTCCGACGCCGATAGTTCACGGCGGCGGTCGGACGTTCACACCGGAAAATGGACAAATTTTGGAAAATTTCCAGGGTCCCGCTCCGGGGGGGTCTGGGAGGGGGAGACCCCGCCTGCGCCAAGCTGTGGCTGCTGTACATCTCTCGATTCCTACATTCCTACTCTGTCACTTCTACTCCAGCCCTTCTCCAGCCATTGTTCCGAGCCTGGAAAATTTTCCACAATTTGTCCATGGATCCTTGGACAGATTGTGGAAAATTTGTCCCGGGGCCTTCCCGAGGCTCGGAGACGGCACTGCAGTAGGAGTGACAGAGTAGGAATGTAGGAATCGAGAGATGTACAGCAGCCACAGCTTGGCGCAGGTTGGGTCCCCACCCTACCCCCTACCCCCTGCCTACCCCTACCTACCCCTACCCCCTTCCATACCCAGAGGCTCGGCCTCCCGACCTCCAACAAATTTTCCACAATCTGTCCATGGATCCTTGGACAGATTGTGGAAAATTTGTCCCGGGCCTTCCCGAGGCTCGGAGACGGCACTGCAGTAGGAGTGACGGAGTAGGAA
>Ga0315315_10005395_pt1 | contig 11794 bp, 15 predicted proteins | sample M140m3416metaG_FD_203699 | JGI IMG/M metagenome (GOLD analysis project Ga0315315, IMG submission 203699) | Ammonia-oxidizing marine archaeal communities from Monterey Bay, California, United States - M1 40m 3416 | ecosystem: Environmental > Aquatic > Marine > Intertidal zone | place: USA... | reverse complement strand
TCTTCATATAAGTCTTCTAAGTCTTTAAACCATTTATTATTTTCTTGTGAATTATCAATATCGTAGATGGCTTCTAATTTTGGAAGAATCCATTGACAAAATTTAATAGCAACACATCCAGAATCACGTATATTATTTATTATTATTTTCATAATAATATCTGATTTCTTTCCTTGAAAATAATATAATCCAGACCATATAGCAATTTTAATATAATTAAATAGAAATACCATTATTAAACATATGTATTTTTTTTTAAATGATTAAACTTATTTAAATAAATATTAGTTTAATAATACAATTAAAAAACATAATTAAAACATATAAATGCCTAATTCAAATCAAGCAAAAGCCCAGAAACTAATTCAAGATTTAATTCTTTTCTTTGTAAAAGAAAATTATAATAAATATTTATCTGATAATGAAATAAAAAAAATTCAAGAGGATCAAATTGAATTAGTTGTTAAAAAAATATATCAAGAAAAAAAATCAAATATTAAAGAATTTTTAACAACATCATTAAAAAAAATAATGGGCGAAGATTATATAGGCGATTTATTTGTAAATAATATATGTATTGATATTTTTAGAGATGACAAACTTTGTACAAACAGAATTATACTTGAAATAAAAAATTATCAGAAAAATATCTAACCTCTATTCCTTCTCCTTTTCCTTCTCTTTTTCTTTTTTCTCTTCCTCCTAGATCTTTTCATAGATTTATTTTTCTTATCTTTCCTTAATAATTCATTTAAAGTTTTATAATCAATATTATCAACCATACCCGGAGGAATATCATTTAATAGAAGTTTAAATACTCTTTCTTGATTATATATTTTAAGATTTTTTTTAAAGATTGTAAATGAATCTTCTTTATGTATATTCATATTTACATTCTGTAAACTATCTGATAATTGGGAGACATTATCGGGAATTATTTCTGGTTTCCACTCCATATAATGTAAGAAATATTATTTTTTTTTCAATGTAATATTATAATGGATAACCTAAGTAAAATTCTTGATGGAGGTTCTATAAAAATAAGTAAAAGTAAGGATAAAAAAAAAAAAAAATCTCCTTTATCTGAAAAATATAAAAGGTTCTTAAAAACAGGTGAAACTAAAATAAAAAAGAAATCAAAAAAATCGAAAGATATTAACAATATAAAGATAAATGTAATAAAAAAAGAACCTGTTAAAAAGGAACCTGTTAAAAAAGGATCAGCTAAAAAAGGATCAGCTAAAAAAGAACATGTTAAAAAGGAACCTGTTAAAAAGGAACCTGTTAAAAAGGAACCTGTTAAAAAGGAACCCGTTAAAAAGGAACCTGTTAAAAAGGAACCTGTTAAAAAGGAACCTGTTAAAAAAGAACCTGTTAAAAAGGAACCTGTTAAAAAGGAACCTGTTAAAAAAGAACCTGTTAAAAAGGAACCTGTTAAAAAGAAAGTTGATGTAAAAGTTAAATCTTCAAAAGAAAAGAATAAACAGAAACATAGATTTACAAAAAAAAGTCGTGGACAATCTAAGAAAGCTGCTAGAAGATCTTCAAGAAGAAAGAATTTACATAAAAGGCATACTAAATCACGTAAGGTTTCTTTCAAGTGTTATCCACAAAATAAAAATAAAGATATAGAAGAAGTTCTTAAAAAGGTACATAAAATGTCAGACAAAACTTTAAAAGAAGAACTTTTAAAAGAAGGTATAGAAATTAAAAGTAATAAAAAGAATTTATTAAAAGATATGTATATGTTTTCTATGATGGGAGGTATTAAAATACATAAAGAATAAATTAATTAACGTCATCACCACCATCATCACCATCGGAAAGTTTTCTATTTTCCCTCTTACGGATTACTTTAATAATATATTCTTCATTATCAACGAGTAGTTTACTTCCAAATAATCCAGTAATTTCACTAGAAACATACTTTTTCTTAGGGTCGTCCGAACCTTCATTTTCATCTACATTAAGAGATACATTTTCACCTGGATATAATTTTTTATAGCTACTCTCACATTGAATCTGTGAGTAATGTACAAATACTTCATTCCCACTTAAATCAGAATCGGGAGTAATTACTTTTACAAAACCAAAACCTTTCTTTTGATCAAACCACAATACATTTCCAATTTCTTTCCCCATTTTACGCTTATTATACATATATAATTTAATTAATCTTTATATATGTTTCAATTTATTATTCAAACAATCATAATAATCTATATCATTTTTGTTATTTATAATATATTAAACCTTCAGAAATATAATTATAATGGATACATATTATTTTATAATGGAGATATAAAAGGTATCCCTAATGAATTAAAAAATCTTAACCCGTTACATATAACGATACATAATAAATTTAATATAGAAACTTTAATTAATGAAAATAATAAATATATAATAAATGATAATGATACATTAATCCCTTTAAATAATATTCAAAATCTAAATCATTTATATTTATATAAGAATAGAGAGCTAATTAACGATCTTAAAATCGACAAACATATACATATTAATAAAAAATTTTTTCAAAATAATGAAATCCTTTTTATTCCTGATAAATCATTAACAATTTTTAAGAATGTTAAGACTAAATTACATAGAGCATTCCATAATTATAATATAATCGGAATTTTAAATGGACAGACAACATTTTATTTATTTAATCCAAAGCATAAAGAAGATATATTAGATCAAGAAAATGAAAATATAAAAAAATGGGCTCATAAAAAAACACTGGAAAAAGGAGATATACTATTTATACCTACAAATTGGTTCTATTTTCAAGAAACGAATAATAATGTTTGTCAATATCATATTGACATTGATAACATATTTACATTTATACCTCATTTTTTTAAGAGTTCATTAACATAAAATATATAAAAATAAATGAGTAAATAAGTATATATATAAATAATGAAAGTATTTAATTCTTTTTTTAATAAAACTAGAAATACAAAAACAAAATTACCATTCCCTATAATTGATATATACCTTTTTAAATGGAATAAATTATCACATACAGGGATACATAATCACGCAGATAAAGGATGTATTTTATGGTTATTAAAAGGTGAAATAAAAGAAAATATATATTCTAAAAAATTAGATTATATTGGAACAAATATCCATGTATCACCAAGTATTTCGTATATACATAATGACAAAGGCTTTCATTCTATAAAACCAATACGATCATCAATATCTTTACATTTTTATTATCCTAAAAATCATAAAACAAAATATTTTATTAAGTAATATATGATTCCTTTATCAATATATCTAATTATTATAACAATATTATTCTTATTTTATGTTGAATTAACTGTTGGAAATGTAATTTATCGAATAGTATCTACGGGAGAAAAAAAATGGAATATTTACTATGGAATATCTTATTTATTGGAACCATTAAAAAATACATTTTTATGGAATTGGAGACTTTTAGATGTAAATTATATATTTATAATAACAGTATCGATAATAATATACCAGAATATTTTAGTAAATTTGAAATAAATATTTTAAAGCAATTATACTAATTAAAATGGATAGTATCCTTAAAGAGATTATTTATGAACAAAATAGAGAACTACTTTCAAGGATAGCTAATGATCATTATGAAAGTGATGAAGAAAAACAAAAATTTATGAAAGAGTTCCATAAGAAAAATTATGCGTATGTCCATGTTGGTAAAAGTTCTAAGAATCAAGAATATGAACGTAAGATTAAAAGGATAATGCGTTAAATATTCATTATAATTATAAATAAACTAATTGGTGGGTACAACCATTAATCGTACTGTAGACTTAAAGCAATTTAGAAGATATATGTTAAACCAGATATCTTATCAATGATTATAACATGACAGATACATACACTATATAGTACTAAAGGAATGTCCTCTATTATTTAAGTTTAGATGGAAGTGACACCGATTTAAAATGTATTTGTATATGAGTTATAATTTAATATCTTATTATTATTATTATAATATTTTAGAATTATATATATATTTAATTATATATAAATGCCTTCTATTTTATCACATGGGATAATTGGTTATTTATTATTTGGGAAAAAAGGTTTTTTAATAGGAATACTCCCAGATTTGATTGGAAATGCATTTTTTACTTTAAAAACAATGGATAAATATGATACATATAATCCTTTAAAGATAATAGGTCATTCTAAACATACTGATTTTACCGATAATGACTATATAATTTACAAATTATCACATTCCTTAATATTATGGTTATTAATATTATTAATTACAAAAGATAAAGCTGTATATGCTGCGATAATAGCAATATTAATGGATATATTTTTACATGATAATAAAAAATGGAAAGGACCCGAACCTTTTTATCCGATAAATAATTTTAGATTCGATGGAATAAATTGGTCATCTAAATCAGGTATGATGATTACAATAAGTATTATTATTATATTATTGTTATCTAGTGATATAAGAAATAAAATAAAAAATAATTTAGTTATATAATTAAGAACATCTTTTAATAATTTCTTTGGCTAATATTTTATATGCTTTACCATTGCTTTCTTGTTCTCCTATTGTCGGACATATTTCGATTTCATTGATAAAGAATTCTCTACATTGTTTATCATTATTCATACAACAAGCAAAATCGATTCTACATTGAATTAGATTTTCATGATCTTTAAAAATATCTTTACATAATTTATTACCAGTTTCTAAACATTCTTTTAATAGATCTTTTTCAATATGTTTTTCATCTTTAAAGACGCCTTCACCATCCTTCCATTGTTGTTTATAAGAATATATATTTTTACCATTAATCCAATATGTTTTTATTTCACCATATTTATTGAATTCGGGTAAGAATTGTTGAAGTAAAAGCCTTTTATATCCTTTCTTTTTAAAGGTTTTAAATAATTTACTTAACTTTTGTTCAGTTGGATTTTTGATAATTTTAAATCCGGCTTTAAATGCCCCGAGTTCTGGTTTAATAACAATTTCATTAAAGTTATTTTTTTCGATAAATTTCATTAAAGGATTTACTGATGAACGCGATAGATCAATAAATTTTGTGGGTGTAACATTATAGCCTTTTTTAATAAAATATGTAAGGTATTTATGTTTATTAATAATAAATTCTTGCATTTTTTGTGAAGGGAATACTTTAGCATTTGTTTTTTTAAGTATATTCATGTATTTATTATATTGAGGATAACCACCATGCATAAAAGAATAAACACCTTCAAAAACCGTAAATATATAATCACATGAATTACAATCTTTTAAAGTTAAGCTGTTTCCAAATAAAGGAATAACTTCAATTTTAGTATTTTTAGCCGCATGTTTAATTTCAGCAAATATGGCATAATCATAAGGTATAAAATCACTATAAATATCATATTCTTCTAGACATTTAAGTAATGTCTTGTTGTTACGATAATATTTCATAGATACCGGTTCGTCTTCAGTGCCTATAATAACTCCAATTGTTTTCATAAAATATAATATATATTATATATTATATTAAAAAAATGAATTATGCTCCTTATCCTGTAACTGATTCCGATTTTAACAAAACTGGAGAAAAAAACGTATTTAAAAAAGCATCTCAAAATTGTTTCCCTACACAAGAATATATAACTAAAAAGGAACCAACTATTGATATGGGATTTCATCGACCTTTGTCTGAAAAGTGTACATTAGTAACAGGTCAATTATCGAAAGGACCTTCAGAGGTTTCTACTGTTTCCCCTTGGAATAATATGACTAAAAGAAAATCATTGATTAAAGATTATTGATTAAAGATTATTGATTAAAGATTATTAATATAGTTAAAGATTATTAATAAATAATAATAATATAATAATGGAAAATTTCTTAGTAAATAAACATCATAATTTATTTTCTAATAAACAATTATCTTATAAGGTTTATTTATGTAAAGACTGTTCGAAAAAGAAAAAAGAATATATTCATCAGGAAACGGACCATAAACCATGTAATATATTAAATTTGGGCTATATAGGTATAGCATGTAATAAGTATCCTATAATGTTAACAACGCCGATAATGGTTTGTCCATTTGGTTTCAATTCACAGAATCAGAATTTAACTTTACAATTTACAAATATTAAGAATGATTCTGAAATGAAAAGTTTTTATGATTTTATTCAAGGATTAGAATTAAATCAGATGCAATATTTAGGTTTAACCGAAGATACGGCGGATCTATATTTAACACAGATTCGACACGATAAAGAAGAAAAGTATGATCCAAATTTATTAGTTAAAGTACCATTTATTCATAAAAATAATTCTTATGATGTTAATATAAAACACAAAGATTCTTCTGTGGCCGTTACTAATATATTTAAATTTAGTAAATTAAAGTGTGATATATATATTGATAATATATGGAAATTTAATGATAAATATGTATGTAAGTGGAAAGTGAAAAATATTTTGATACTATAATTGCGTTAATTTAGAATAGATACTTTCTAAAACAAATTAAATGTCAACAATAAAAAAATATGATGAAATTGATGTTAATCAAATAAATTATAGTAAACCCGAACGTGTAGGTCAATCTTTTTTTGGTCCTATTAGTTATGGACCTTCATTAAAACCATTATTTATTCAAACTCCAAAAGTTAAATCATTAACAAATATTAAAGATATGATAGACAAGAAAGCACCGTATTTAGAATTTGAAGTCCCTAATAATAAGTTAGATTTATACGATTTATTTTTAAATTTGGATGATAAAAATATAAAGAACACTGTTACAAATTCTGAAGAATGGTTTAATAAACAACTTCCATTAGAAGCTATTGATGAAATGTATAAGAGAAGTAGTAAACCATTTAAGAAAAATACAAATCCAAAAATGAAAGTAAGGTTACCAATTGTAAAGAATGAAATAAAATGTGCTGTTTATAATCAGAAGAGGGTTTTTATAGATATTAATGAAATTAAGGAAGATACTGAAATGATATTAATAATACATATACGGGGTCTTAAGTTTTTAAAATCATATTATTATTGTGATTGTTATATATCTCAAATCAAAGTATTTCAAAATAATGAACCCAAATATAATATTATTGATGATTATTCGATACTTGATGATGACGCGGATGAATATTCTGAAATATTTAATCAAGAAATAATTGAATCTGCCAATTTATTAATTAAAGAAGAAAAGGAACAGAAATTAAAAGAAGAAAAGGAACAGAAATTAAAAGAAGAGGAGGAACGAAAATTGAAAGAAGAGGAGGAACGGAAATTAAAAGAAGAGGAGGAAAGAAAATTAAAAGAAGAGGAGGAAAGAAAATTGAAAGAAGAGGAGGAAAGAAAATTGAAAGAAGAGGAGGAAACTCAAAAAAAATTAATTGAAGAAGAAATTGAAAAGAAAAGGTTAGAAATGGAAGAATTAATGAAGAAATTAAATAATTAAATATTCTGATTTTTTTTTATGTTTTATATATATAAAATGGATTGTCAAAAATTAATTGTCTACGGAATACTTATTTTAGTTGGATTATATTTACTAAAAGATGTATGTGGGGTTAAATTACCTTTTATTGATGAAGGTTTTGAAAATGAAGGCGAAGGGATCCCTGAAGAAGAAGTTGTAGTAACTCAAGGACTAGCTGATTCCCCGGGTCCTCCTCCTGCGACGGATGAGCCTTCTCCGAACGGAGAATTACTATCACAGCCTCAAGAGGTTGCTGCTAGCGAACCAAATGGAAATGAAGTCGAAGCACCTATTCAGGGAATTAACACCGAACCTTCTTCATGCTACCCTCAAAAACAATTAAGTCCCTCGGACTTATTACCTGAGGGGGATTCTGCTCAGGTCCAGGGTTTTGATAAAACAAATCCCAATGCTGAAGGAATCCTTAAAGGTGTTAACTTTTTAGATTCTGGGTTCCATGTTGGAGTAAATACAATTGGACAGAGTCTTCGCAATGCTAATAGAGGCCTTCGTTCGGAACCAGCCAACCCTCGTGTTGCTGTGAGTCCATGGATGAACTCTACTATTGGTGCTGATTTAACTAGAAAAACATTAGGAGATGAGAAATTATGCGGCACTGAAGTTGGAGAACCTTCGAATGTTGTGGGTAATATGTCTGATTCTTCTGCTGCTCCGATTGCTTAAATTAAATTAAATTTGAATATATTTAAGATATAATTATAAATTAATAATATAAAACAAAATGGATAGTAAATTCCGAGCTGATCCTTATAATTTTAATAATAAATTAATCAACGTAAATGATATCATTAATATTATGAAAAAACTAAATATTAATGATTTTAAAGTAAATGATCTTAGTCTTTATCAAAAAGCAATGGTCCACAAATCTTATTGTGAACTTCCTGAATATAAAGAATTTAAATACCCCGGAGAAGGTTGTCTTCCATTACAAAAAGAAGCATATGAAACTCTTGAATTTCTAGGTGATTCAATTCTAGGAAGTGTTGTATCTTCATATATATATGAACGTTTTCATTTAATACATAATCAAAATGAAGGTTTCCTTACTAAGTTAAAGATAAGATTGGTTTGTGGTGAAAATTTATGTAAGTTTTCTAAAAATATTACTTTGGAAAAACATTTAATTATCTCAAAACATATTGAGGAAAAATGTTCTGGGAGGAATAATTCAAACATACTTGAAGATATATTTGAAGCTTTCATTGGGGCTATATTTTTGGATCATAATTATGAAGTTGTTAAAGACTTCCTTATTAAGGTTATTGAAAAACATGCAGATTTTACAGATATTTTACTCAAAGATAATAATTATAAAGATCAGATTTCAAGATATTTTCAACAAACATTTAAAATTTATCCTAAATATGAAACGATTAAGGTTGACGAAATGTTTCAATCAAAGATTCTAAAAGAAAGTAGTATTATAGCTGTTGGGAACGGTGTAAGTAAAAAGAAGGCAGAGCAGGATGTATCTAGAAATGCTCTAATACATTTTAATGTAATAACGTAAAATGTAATAATTTTATATACAATATATTATAATTTATGTCTAATCAGTTCCCAATAAAAGAAAATGTATATTTAGTGTTGCTACAGTATTTTGATGGAGAAATTAAAAATATAAATAAAAAAACATTAAAAGATTTAAGCAATCAAAAATTTGAGGGTAATGAAATTGATGAAGTTGATAAAAAAGCAATGACGGTATTGAAAAAAATAATTAAAATGAAAAAAGATGACCCTTCTAAATATGCTTCTATTGAATGGATGTATCCAGATTGGGATGACGAAGAAAAATTAATTAAACTAAAAGAAGCTTTCCCCGATGATTATAAAGAAGAAGAATTAGAAGAAGAAGAAGAATTAGAAGAATTAGAAGATTTAGAAGAAGTAAAAGATGAAGAAATTGATAGTGCTTCTTATGAAACAATATTACCACAGAGAAAAGCATTTATTAAATGGGTTAATGACGTATTTTATAAAGATCTTATCGAAGAATATAAAAGAAACCCAATAACAGCATTAATTAACGATGAACTTAAGTCTGTAAATGTATATCAAATGTTTGTAAAAGAATATCTTTCAATTGAATCTCCTTTTAGAGGATTATTAGTATATCATGGTTTAGGTACGGGGAAAACAGCTACATCTGTAATTACATCAGAAGGATTATCAAAGAATATGAAAATTACAACATTATTACCCGCTTCTTTAGAAACTGAATATATTAAAGAAGTTAAATCATGGGGTAATAAACTCTTTAAAGTTAGTGAAAATAATTGGATTTTTTATCCATTAAAAGAACTCAACGATAATAAAGTTTTAAGAGAAAGGATAAGAGATCAATATGAAATTAATGATATAAAGAAAATAGTTAACAAAATTTTTAATGAAACTAAAAATAGATTATTTAAAAAGTTAGATAATAAATCTCTTGATTTTGAATCCGATAAAAAGAAAATAATTAGAACACTTGATAAATTAAAGGGATTATACTTACCAGTTGAAGACCTTACTAAAGAATCACGGGAAATATATACATTAACAGGTAAACCTGTTGGTGGGGAATATGGTGGCGAGGTAAACATTATATCAAATGAAATGAAAGAATATATAGAAAGTGAGATTAATAATTTAATTATAATGAAATATAAATTTATTCATTATAATGGATTCCCAAATGTCCATACAGTCGATTTTAAAGATTTAGAAGGTCTTAAAAAACCAGAAAAAGAAGGCAAGTTGACAAGTAATCAACAGATAGTTGAAGATTTAAAAAAGAAATATTTATACAATCTTGAAAACCATCAAATATATTCTCCATTTAGAAATGAAGTAATTATCATTGATGAAGTTCATAATTTTGTTAGAGAAATAATTAATGATAGTCCACAAGCAAATATATTTTATAATTGGATAATTGAAGCTGAAGATGTAAAATTAATTTTTTTATCTGCTACTCCGATAATAAATAAACCATCTGAAATAGCTGTATTATTTAATATGTTACGAGGGACATTAAATATATTTAATTTTACAGTAATAACTGATAAAGAAGAAGACGATATCCAGAAAGAATTAAGAGATAAATTTTATACAGAAAGTTCTTCAATTGAACAGTTACATGTAAAAAAACAAAAAGGGAAAATGGTTATATCATTTATTAAAAATAAAAGTAACTTTGATTCTGTTATGATTGATGGGGTGATAAAAACTGTAAAACATAATGATAAGAGCTTAAAAGAATTTTTCACTGAAATTTTTGAAGGATTATATGATGTTTTTGATTCAAGTAAAATATCACCATCAAAAGAACAAATAGATGAATTACCTTCATTCAATGAATTAAAACTTGGAAAACCAAAAGTTTTTGATGATGAGACAGGGATTATTTTTAATAGAAAACAAAGGTTATTTGATATATACGATAATGATAATATTTTAGATGTATCAAATAACGAAAATTTTATTGAATATTTTTTTGATGATATGTTTAATATCCCACAAAATAAGCAAGTCCTTTTAAGGAGAATGTTAATGGGCCTTACATCCTATTATCCAATTGATCGATCTTCAATTATAAATATGCCTTCAATAGTCGAGCCAAAAACATTACCATTATATGAAGACTATACGATAGTAAAAAAAACAAGTATAGTTCCATGTTATATGTCATCTATTCAATGGAGTAACTATGAACAAGAATATTCCAAAGAAAAGCAAAAAAGAATTCAACAAATGAGACGTAAACATTTGTATGATGATGGTAATAGTACATTTAACATACGGACAAGACAGAATTGTAATGTTGTATATGAAGATGATTCATTTAGGATTGAAGGCGATGAAGATAAGAAAGATAAAACATATAAATCAATGATGGAGAATGGTAGTTTCTCTATGGATGGTAATCTTCAATTATATTCACCAAAATTTTTCGAAATAATGAAAAATATAGAAAAATTTTTAGATTCAGATAATAACCCGACTGGAAAAATATTATATTATAGTGACTTTAGACATGAATCCGGGTCTGAAGCATTTGAAAAGATTTTATTATCGAATGGTTATGAAAAATATAATCCTGATCAAAAAGATATTAATCAATTAATTGAATCTGGATCGAAAAAGAAAAGATTTTCGTTCTTAACTGGTAAAGAATCATTAGAAGAACGGTTAGTAAATAAAGATCATTTTAACCATGAAGAAAATTTAAGAGGAGAATATATACAGATTTTACTTATATCTAGTTCTGGCGCAGAAGGTATTTCTCT
>Ga0315315_10005393_pt1 | contig 11799 bp, 6 predicted proteins | sample M140m3416metaG_FD_203699 | JGI IMG/M metagenome (GOLD analysis project Ga0315315, IMG submission 203699) | Ammonia-oxidizing marine archaeal communities from Monterey Bay, California, United States - M1 40m 3416 | ecosystem: Environmental > Aquatic > Marine > Intertidal zone | place: USA... | reverse complement strand
ACAAATGATAAAGAATATTCATTAAAAACCTTAATAAATGATTCTAAATCTAAATGGACAGAAACAGAATGGGGATTTCCAAAAGGACGCCATAATAATCAAGAAAAAGATTTAATGTGTGCTTTACGTGAATTTGAAGAAGAAACAGGTTATTCCAGATTATCAATTACTATGATTCACAATTTGTTGCCATTTGAAGAAATATTTACTGGTTCTAATTATAAATCATATAAACATAAATATTATGTTGCAGTTATGGAAGATGATACTAACAAAATATCATCATATCAAGATACTGAAGTAAGTAAAATCGAATGGAAATCATTTGAAGAAACAATAAATTTAATTAGATGTTATAATTTAGAAAAAAAAGAAGTTTTAACACGTGTAGATAGATTATTAGAAAGTCATAAATTATATAACATCAGCTAATTATATTTGTAATGTAATATATTATTATAAATTATATACGTATATAATAATATAATGGAAACAAGTAATATAATAAATACAACTAAAAAAACTAGAAAAAAACCATGTCCTAGGGGAACACAATATAATAAAAAAACACAACAATGTGAACCAAATAAAAAAGGGGATATAAATGAAAGTATTACTAAAAAAAAATCATCAACTCCTAAAAAAACTGGTAAACAAACACGAAAAAAACGATGCCCAAATGGAACATATTATGATAAAAAAACAGAACAATGTGAACCAAAAAAAAACACTGAAATACCAGAACCTATTGAACCTCAGACAGAACCTATTGAACCTCAGCCAGAACCTATTGAACCTCAGACAGAACCTATTGAACCTCAGACAGAACCTATTGAACCTCAGACAGAACCTATTGAACCTCAGACAGAACCTATTGAACCTATAAACGAAGAAGATGAACCAATATTTAAACAAAATAAAAAAAAAACAGAAAGAGAATTGGAAGAACGTAAAGAATTAACAGAAAATCAAACAGATTATGATTTCTTGTATCCAAATTTGAACGATCCTCAATTTAATATTAAGATATCTGAACGTAAAGAATTCAATGATAATAAATATGATGGAGAAATTCATACAGATATAGAAGGTCACGCAGAAGCTATGTGTAATTCAGATTTTGAATTATCTCCTCATCAACTTTTTGTTAGAAATTTTCTTTCATTTCAAACACCATATAATAGTTTGTTGTTGTATCATGGTTTGGGTAGTGGAAAAACATGTTCTGCCATTAGTGTTGCCGAGGAAATGAGAGATTACATTATGCAAATGGGTATTACTAGTAAAATAATGATTGTTGCTTCTCCTAATGTTCAAACCAATTTTAAACTTCAACTCTTTGATGAAAGTAAATTAAAATTAATAGATGGATTATGGAACATTCGTGCTTGTATTGGAAATAAATTTTTAAAAGAAATTAATCCAATGAATATGAAAGGATTGACAAAAGAAAATGTAATAAAACAAATAAATCGTCTCATTGATACATATTATTATTTTTCAGGATATGTCGAATTTGCAAACTATATTCATCGTAAAAGCGCAATAACTGATACAACAATAACTGATCCTAAAAAATTACAAAAAATTATAAAACATAATTTAACAAAGGTATTTAATAATAGATTAATTATTATTGATGAAATTCATAACATTAGAGTTTCAGATGATAACAAAAACAAACATATTGCAGATAAATTATTATTATTAGTAAAAAGTGTATCTACTTTAAGATTATTATTATTATCAGCTACACCGATGTTCAATAGTTATAAAGAAATTATATGGCTTGTAAATTTAATGAATATAAATGATAGACGAGCAACAATAGAAGTAAAAGATGTATTTAATAAGGATGGAACATTTAAAGATATTACACCAGGAAAAGAAAGTGGTAAAGAATTATTAGAACGAAAAGCAACCGGTTATATATCATTTGTTAGAGGAGAAAATCCTTATACATTTCCGTATCGTATATGGCCCAATGATTTTTCACCAGAACATACATTTATAAATAAAACTTATCCTACATTACAATTAAATGGAACATCTGAATTATTACCTGAAAATGCAATTAAACATCTCTCGCTTTATTTGGTTGATATTGGCGAATATCAAGAACGAGGATATAATTACATTATTAAACGTATTAAAACCGGACATATTGGTAATATCCAAATGCCTAATATAGAAAATATTGAAACATTTGGATATACCATGCTTCAACAACCATTAGAAGGATTAAATATTATTTTCCCTGATGAGAGATTAGATAATGAATCTCCTACATTTAATTCAGTTGAATTAGTTGGTATAAATGGATTGAAACGCATTATGAGTTTTAAAGAGGATCAAAATACACACATTCGTAGCAATTTTGATTATATTTCTAGTGTAATAGAAAAATACGGACGTATATTTTCTCCTAATGAGATTGGAAAATATAGTAATAAAATAAAAACAATTTGCGATCGTATTATAAATTCTACTGGTGTTATCTTGGTTTATTCTCAATATATTGATGCTGGTTTAGTTCCATTAGCTTTAGCTTTAGAAGAATTAGGATTTTCTAGAGCAGGAAGTGTTAATTCACTTTTTAAAACCCCACCAGTTAATAAAAAAAGTGGATTCAACTATGTAATGATAACAGGTGATAAAGGTTTTTCTCCTAATCCTGAAAGAGATATTAAAATGGCCACAAGCGATGAAAATATTAATGGAAAAAATGTGAAGGTTGTTCTAATATCTCAAACAGGAACAGAAGGGTTGGATTTAAAATTTATAAGACAAGTACATATTCTTGAACCTTGGTATAATATGAATCGCATCGAACAAATTATAGGTAGAGCTGTTAGAACATGTAGTCATAAAGCATTACCTTTTAATGAAAGAAATGTTGAAATATATTTATATGCCTCAATAATGGGAAAGAATGAAACAGAAGAAACCGCAGACTTATATGTGTATCGTTTAGCCGAAATTAAAGCAAATCTGATAGGTAATGTTAGTCGTTCGTTAAAAGAAATATCAGTTGATTGTATTTTAAATAATGGGCAAACTAATTTTAGTGAAGAATTTATGGAACAAAATAATGTAAAACCTGTAAATCTTAAATTATCTAGTGGAAAACTTCTAGAAAACTATAAAATTGGTGATAAACCATATTCATCTATATGTGACTATATGGAATCTTGTTCCTTTAAATGTCGTCCTACAAAAGAAATAACTTCTAATCAAGTGCGTATGGATACTTATAATGAAGATTTTATAATGATGAATAATGATAAACTTGTGTACAAAATAAAACAATTAATGAAAGATAAATTTTATTATAGAAAAAAAGAATTAGTTACATTATTGAATACATTGAAACCATATCCATTAGTACAAATCAATGCGGCATTACATCAGTTAATTGAAGAAAATGAATTTATTACAGATAAATACGGACGTACAGGAAAATTTATAAATATTGATGATTTATATTTGTTTCAACCAATAGAAATAAAGGATAATCAAATTGGCATGTATGATAGAACAACTCCTCTAGAATTAAAACATGATAAATTTGTTATAAAATTACCAAAGGATATACAAGTAAATGAAGCTATTATAAATGTAAAGGATAAAGAAAATGATAAGGAAAGGGATAAAAAACAATTATATATAAAAACTAACGCTAATGCCGCTGCCGATGCTGATGCTGCCGTTGATTTTGCCGCCGATGCCGATGTTGTCAATGCCAATTCTGATGCGAGTGGAGTGGATAATTATAATTCTTCAGAGAATGATGTTAGAATGATCATAAAACATATTAACTCAAAATATGAAATTGCCACTACAAATCAAATATTATTAAAAGGTGAAAAAAATTGGTATATGCATTGTAAACTCGCAATTGACCTTTTGATTAAATATGGGTTCAATGAATCTTTATTAAAATCTTTTATTGTAGAACATATTGTTGATGAGTTACCAATCAATATTATAATTACTATTTTGAATGAATTATATGAAACTACAAATTATGATAAAATAGAATCAATAAATTATGTAAAATCATATATTGAAACACAAATATTACGTGGAGATAAAAATATTAAAGGGTTTTTATGGAAAGATAAGAAAAAACAAGTTATTATTGTAAAACATTCGGATGATAATTGGCATATTGCGGAAGCAGAAGATATTAAAGATTTAACACAGGTAGTAATTAATAAAAAACAAAATATTATATCAAACTTAAATAATTTAATTGGATTTATTAATAATTTCAAAAATGAAGATTATGTAGTATTTAAAGTAAAAAATGTTACAAATCAACGTGATGCTGGTGCAAGATGTGATCAAATATCAATAAAAGGAAAATCTATTGATACATTAAATACAATAATTGGTAGTAAACAATTTGATAGTAAAACCTTAAATATACCTCAAAGAGAGATTTGTATTATTCAAGAATTTTATTTACGTAAATTTGATAAGGATAGAAAGGATAAAAAACGTTGGTTTTTATCACCACCTGAAGCTGTTTTAACAGATATTGAAAAGTATTCATCTGCTAAGAAGATAAAAAAGATATATAAAAATAAAATTGAATAACCATTTAGAAATAATATCATTAATTAATATTAAGATGTCCTTAATGCAGAAGAGCAAAAGTAAGGCAAATGTAGATATTTCTTCGCATAAACAACTTTATAATACAATATTAATTAATAAAAAAATTCATGTAGGTATTAATCATGTAGGAAATAGCATCAAAGAAACATTAGAAAAAGTAATTTCTTCAGAAATAGAAGGAAAGTGTATTGTAGAAGGATATATTAAACCTAACTCAGTTGAAGTTATTACATTTTCCAGTGGATTAGTGAATAGTTCTAATGTTATTTTTGAAGTCGTTTTTCAATGCCTTGTATGTTCTCCAGTAGAAGGTATGAAAATTAATTGTATTGCAAAACATATCAATAAAGCAGGTATTCGAGCAGAAGTCAAAGAAACACCTTCCCCTGTTGTGATATTTATTGCCCGGGATCATAATTATTCATCTCCATTATTTTCACAAGTCAAAGAAAATGATAATATTACTATTAAAGTTATTGGACAACGCTTTGAATTAAATGATACTTATATTTCTATTATTGCTGAAATTGTTGAAAATGACGAAATCAACATGGGTGTTGGAAAACTTCAAAATCAGCCAGAGCCAGAGCCAGAACAACAACAACCGCATATCTTTAAAAAAACAGGAACACTTAAAATTAGAAAACCAAAAGTAAAAATCAATTAAATATATATAGTAATAGACTGAGGGAAAATATTTTTTATATAATCATTTGTATTAATAAATAATATAAATACAAATGATATTTTAATATAATGTCATTAAATATTTTAAAAGAACGTATTGAAAATATGCAAAAATATCATCAAGTTGAAATTTTGAGAATATTAAAAAAATTTTCTAGTGTTAAAATGAATGAAAATAATAATGGCACATTTATTAATTTAACAGAATTGCCTGAAAATATAATAAATGAATTAGAAAAGTATACAAAATATGTAGATGAACAACAAATTCAATTAAAACTAATTGAAAGTGAAAAAAATACTATTGAGAAACACTTTTTTGCTACATAATTACTACACCTATATACTAGTTAAAACATAATAAAGATTTAATCATTATACTATGTAATATTGTATAATGACTAATAATATAACTGATTTAATTCCGTTAATGAATAAATATATGTTTTCTAGTGAAAATATGAAAAAAGGATATCATTATAAAAATTTATCAACTAAATTAAATAAAAATAATTATATCACTTTACCATCATCTAATACTAAAGAAAATAAAAATCAGTATTTTACCCCCTTTCAAAAAGATAAATTATTTTGGTGTTTTTATATTGTATTAAAAGGATATGATGAATATGAAATGAATCGTTCTAATTTTTTTACAATTGAAAAACAAATAAAAATAGAAGCAGTGGAAAAACTAAAAACAATAAAAGATAAACTTAAGGAATTAAAATTAAAACGTACTGAACTTGAAGATGAATTAGCGAATAAACAAACAATTACAACTAAAGGATTGTATGCTCTTTGTTTAATTCATCATATATCTATTACATATATTTATGGTCGTAAATATTGTGAATTATTTGCATCAAATGATGGGAAAAAAGGAATTATTGTACAAAATGATAAAAAAGAAGATACATTAAGATGGTGTTCAAATGAAAATAACAATACTGATAACATAGATGATTATATTAAAAAAATTCAAAATGAATATTGGTTTATTTCAAATATACAAAAACCATTAAATGCTCCATCGTCATATTCATCTAAGGATTTACATATGATTTGTGAAAAATTAAACATTACATTAGATATTAAAAAAAATGAAAAGATAAAATCTAAAACCAAAAAACAATTATACGAAGAAATACTAGAACATTTGTAAAAAAAGTTTTTATATATAAGGATATCTAGATGTATTAAATTTAAAAATTGAATAAGAGGATATAAATATTATCACCTATATTTATATACATAAAAGATGGCAGATAGTAAAACTACAAAAAAACCTGCTATATCTAAAATAAAAACAGATGTGAATAAATCTAAGAGAGATACGACGGAATCAAAGAGAGTAGTAGACCCAAACAAAGTAGATTCTACGCTGGCCATAAATAAATTAATAAAAGAATACCTTACAAATATTACAAAGGATAATGTAGATGAAGAAATGGAATTAGAAGTAAAATTTGGAACTATTGGTAATCATAAATTAACAAGAATTAATTACAATAATATCATTAAAAAACTATTATCACTAGGATTTACAATTGAAAATAATATTTATTTACTTCGTATTCAAAATGAATATACCGATCCAAGAACACGTATTCCTCGTTCATCTAAAATTCGAACAGAAATTAATGGATTGCAAAATATAAGAAAATATTGTCAAACAAACCGAATAGATACAATAGAAACCGGTGTTTCTTATATAGAAAAAACAAGTTTTGGAAATAAAGAAAATCCTTCTTCTGTTGATGTTGCTGATTTTAATTTTCGAGTTTCTTTAAGCAAAGAAATACGTATAAAAAAAAGTGACCAAAAGATTCGTCAAATGTTAGATAATTGGGCTGACCAAAAGAAAAAATTTAGATATTTAAATCGTTTAAAGTTGAAACATCCTACATTTCCTGTAGTGGTTGATATGAGTATTGTTAAACAACATTATACACCGGAATATAACATTCATGATTCGGGTGTTTTTAAAGCATTTGAAAAATATGAAGTTGAAATAGAATCTATAAATAGTTTAGTTGGAATAGGAACCCAATATAATGAACCCGATATTTTGAACAATCGTACATTGAAACCAGTTATTAAATATATTCTTTCTGGTATTCAAGAAACAAATTATCCTATAAGTTTTCTTGAACAAGAATTTGTTAGAGAAGAATACATGAAATTATTATGGGGAAAAGAATATACTGGATATAATGAAAATAATGAAAAGGAAAAAATAACTTCATCTAACTTTATTGGACCTTCATCATCTACATTACAATTAGATAATATAAGGCCTTTAAATACTGATGTATCTCTTCCAAATATTCGTGAAAATTTTTCGGTTACAGATAAAGCAGATGGTGATCGTAAATTATTATTTATTTCAACCATTGGTAAAATATATTTAATTAATACTAATATGGATATTCAATTCACCGGGACATTATCTAAAAATAAAGAATTATGGAATACCTTATTAGATGGAGAACACATTTTATATGATAAGAAAAAAAAATTTATTAATTTATATGCCGCTTTTGATATTTATTATGTTGCCGGAGAAGATATACGTTCAAAAGCATTTATCCCATCAAATAGTGATGAATTACAAACAAATTTTCGTTTACCAATATTGGAAAATATAATTAAACAAATAAATGCGATTTCTATTATAGGTGAATCTGCGCCTGTTCCTTTGAGAATTACAAATAAACGTTTTTACAATGTATCAGATACACAAACCATTTTTCAGGGTTGTACTTATATTTTAACAAAAGTACATGATGGGCTATTTGAGTATGAAACAGATGGGTTGATATTTACACCTATGAATCTTGGTGTCGCTTCTGATAAAGTCGGAGAATATATTAAACCAATTAAAAAAACATGGGAACATTCATTCAAGTGGAAACCTGCTCATTTTAATACAATTGATTTCTTAGTATCAGTTAAAAAAAATGATAATGGTGAAGATTTCATTGGTAATTTATTTCAAAACGGCACAGATACTACTTCTACTAGTCAAATTCCTGAATATAAAACATTAACACTTCGAGTAGGTTTTGATGAATATAAACATGGGTATATTAATCCATACCAAGATGCGATTGAAGATAAAATACCAACTTATTTAAACTATTATGAAACTAAAAAAGATAAACAAAAAAGTTATGTTCCAAAACAATTTTTCCCAACTGAACCTAGTGATAAAAACGCAGGTATATGTAATTTATTATTAACAGGAAGCATTGATGATAAAAACATGTTATCTGAAAATAATGAAATTATTGAGGATAATATGATTGTAGAATTTCGTTATGATATAACACGCGAACCTGAATGGAGATGGATTCCTATGCGTGTTCGTTATGATAAAACAGCACAACTATGGAATGGAGAGCGCGTATATGGTAATGCTTATCATGTTGCTAATAGTAATTGGCATTCTATACATAAACCAGTAACACAAATGATGATTATGACTGGAGAAAATATTCCAGTAGAACTCGGTGACGATGATGTATATTATAATAAAGTTCGTGGAACTATAAACACCGAAGCTCTACGAGATTTTCATAACTTGTATGTTAAAACATCATTGATTAAAAGTATTGCTAAGCCAGGAGATACACTTATTGATTTAGCAGTAGGAAAGGGAGGAGATTTTCCAAAATGGATTGATACTAAATTGAAATTTGTATTTGGCGTTGATATTTCACGCGATAATATCCAAAATCGTTTGAATGGCGCATATGCAAGATACCTTACATATCGTAAAAAAAATAGAATTATGCCATCAGCATTATTTGTTGTAGGTAATTCAAGTGTTAATATTCGTAACACAAATGGAATTCTTGTTGATAAGGATAAACAAATTACACGAGCAGTCTTTGGACAAGGACCAAAAGATGCAAAATTATTAGGACAAGGTGTTTATAAACAATATGGTGTTGCGTCAGAAGGGTTTGATATTTGTTCTATTCAATTTGCCATTCATTATATGTTTGAAAATCAAGAAACATTACATAATTTCTTGAGGAATGTATCCGAAGTAACAAAAGAAGGTGGTTATTTTATTGGAACAAGTTATGATGGACAAAAGATATTCAATATGCTTAAAAATATACCCGAAAATGAGAGTAAAGTAATTTTGGATAAAAATAATGATAAAAAAGTAATATGGGAAGTTACTAAACGCTATAATAATGACGAATTTAATGACAATGAATCTTGCCTTGGTTATGCAATTGATGTATATCAGGATTCAATTAATAAAACAATACGTGAATATTTAGTTAATTATACTTATTTAACACGTATATTAGAAAATTATGGATTTGTTTTAATTAATAATGAAGAGTTAAAAGCATTAAATTCAAAAATTAATACAGGAACTGGATTATTCAGTGATTTATTTAATCAAATGAACGATGAAATTAAAAACAAAACCAATAGTCGTGCTTTTTCATACGATAAAGCCCAATTCATGAGTGATGAAGAACGCACAATCTCTTTCTTAAATCGTTATTTTATCTATAAAAAAGTGCGTAAGGTTAATAATACCGAAAAGGTATCATCTGATTTACAAGATAAAACTGAAACCGCCAACGCCGATGCCGATGCCGAACACAAAGCAACTAGTAATCCTGAACCTCATCTTAGACCAAAAAATTTGATTAAACGTAAATTAAAAGTATCTACTAAAAAAGCTGAAAAAGCAAAATCACCAGAGAAAAAACTATCTGTTATACCAGAAGAAAGTAGTGTTAATGTTAAAAAACCTGTATTAAAACTTAATCGAACAATGAAATTAAGTAAAAAAATAAATGATTCTTCTTCTAATGTATAAAGAATAAAATAATATATTCATATTATTAATATTATTATAACTACATAAATACATCCTATGAATTATTACTAATCATACCATAAATGAGTTTTTTTTTATTACCTAATATTCAAAATAATGAACAATTACATAAAAGCATACAAATTGAAAATTTATTTACCCCATATCATTCACAATTACATAAAAAATTTAGTGATGATAAAAATACTACAATCATGATTAACAAAACATTATACAAATATTTAAGTATTATAAAGGAACAAATTGATAATCGCATTGAACAATGGGATAAATATAAAAAATATACTAATCCGTATGAATACATTCATTCTATTATTCCAAATACCAAACAATCTATTTCTACATTAAAACCTATTTCGCGATCTTTTTTTAAAATGATAGAAATTTGTAATACATTATCATTGCTTAATTTACTTCCTTCTACCTCATGTAAAAGTTTTCATTTGGCTGAAGGTCCAGGCGGATTTATTGAAGCACTTGTTCATATGCGAAAAAATCCTCAAGATATTTATTATGGTATGACATTAATTGATGACGTCAACCATAATGTTCCTGGTTGGAAGAAAAGCAAAAATTTTTTATTAAATAACCCAAATGTTATTATTGAAAAGGGTATTGAAGGAAATGGTGATTTAACAAAAGCAGATAATCTAAAATATTGTTATGAAACATACAACGGGCAAATGGATATTATCACTGGCGATGGAGGTTTTGATTTTACATTACAATATCCAAACCAAGAACAAATTAGCACACGTTTAATAATGTGTCAAATCGCATTTGCAATTGCTATGCAAAAAAAAGGAGGAACATTTATTTTAAAAATGTATGATACTTTTACACGTTTTTCGCTTGATTTATTATATCTATTATCTAATTTATACGAAAATGTATATTTTATTAAACCTAATACAAGTCGTATTGCAAATTCTGAAAAATATATCGTATGTAAAGGGTTTCGCAATATTAATACATTTGATATTGTAAAAAAATTTTATAAAATTTTTTTAACCAATGAATCTATTATTGGAACATTATTCAACTTTGAATTACCTTATTTTTTTACCAATAAACTAGAAGAGTATAATTCTATATTAGGCCAACAGCAAATTGATTCTATTGTATCAACTATTTATTTAATCGATAATACTAATAAATATGATAAAATAGAACATATGAAAAAGAAAAATATACAAAAATGTATTACTTGGTGCCAAAAATATAATATCCCATATAACGTTATTTTACATAATAATAATATTTTTCTTAATAATTTAAATAAAAAATTTTAAAACACACACAATACATTATTTTTAATGAGTTATTTTGTACTTCAATATATACATAATTGTATTGAAAATACATAAAGGTATATATGTATTTTCTATTAATGGATAAATATTTACATTTATATAATTTTATTAAAGGAGAAAGAAAAAAAGAAAGATTTGATATTATATTAGAACCTTTACAAGCAGTAACACAACTTGCTTTAATTTCTTTTTGTCCCAAAGGCAGTAAATTAACTATTTCTAATAATTTACTTTCTATACAAGAACCAACATGGTTTCAAGGTTTATTGCGTTCTTATAATCATGATGGAAAAGAAGATT
>Ga0315315_10005389_pt1 | contig 11803 bp, 10 predicted proteins | sample M140m3416metaG_FD_203699 | JGI IMG/M metagenome (GOLD analysis project Ga0315315, IMG submission 203699) | Ammonia-oxidizing marine archaeal communities from Monterey Bay, California, United States - M1 40m 3416 | ecosystem: Environmental > Aquatic > Marine > Intertidal zone | place: USA... | reverse complement strand
TACCACAATACAATTAAGGCTTGGAAAATGAAAACCTTTAGAGATCAACTGTGTCCCAACTAAAATTTGAACTTCATTATTAATTATTTTTTCTAATTTATCACTAGAATCTTTTTTATTCATTGTATCGCTTGAAAAAATTTCTATTTTTTTTGTTGGAAAATTTTTTTTAACCTCTTCAGATATCCTTTCCACACCAGGTCCGCTAAAAATAAAATTGCAATCACCATCTTTTATACAGGTTCTTTTCAAAGAAGATTTAAAACCACAATAATGGCACAATAAATTATTTTTGTTTTTATGATAAACTAAATTAATTGAACAATTTGGACATGAATAACTATTAAAACATTTATTACAAAGTACATGTGGAGAAAAACCTCTTCTATTTAAAAAAAATAATACTTGGTCGTTTTTATTAAGATGAAAATTGACTTTCTCAATTATTTTTTTTGATAGCCAAGATTGTTTTTCTAATTTCGTTTCATTAAGATTGATTATTTCATAATTTGGCAATGATGCGTTTTGGTAGCGTTTTTTTAATTTAGAAATACTATATTTACTTTTTTTAACATTTTCATAAGTTTCAATTGATGGAACAGCTGTAATTAAATTGATAGGAATATTTTCAAATGATGCTCTTGAAATGGCCATGTCTCTTGCATTATAGGTAACACCTTCATCTTGTTTGTAAGACTGATCATGCTCTTCATCAACGATGATTAGACCTAACTTTTTAAATGGTAAAAATAATGATGATCTAGCTCCAATGACAACTTTAATTTCTCCATTTGCAATTCCACTCCAAATAATTTCTTTCTTTTTTTTTGTGATACCAGAATGCCAAATTGCTGGGTTAAAACCAAAGAATTCTACGAATTTTTTTTCAAATTGACTTGTTAAACCAATCTCTGGTAATAAAATTAAGCCCTGAAGTCCTTTGTTTATAATGTTTTTAAGGGCCTCAAAATATACCATGGTTTTTCCTGAACCTGTTGTTCCTTGAAGAACATGAACCCTAAATCTTTGATTAGAAACATTCATTTTTTTAAGAGATTTTTTTTGTTCTTCAGAAAGCTTTATTGAATTTATTTTGATATTTAAGTCAAAAATTTTATAAGTATCCTTTTGAAATTTCTCCACAGCATTACTACTTAATAAAACCAGTTTTAAGGCCATTCCTTTAGGAATTATATTATATTCTGAAAACCAGTTAAGAAATCTAATAGTTGTTTTTTTTAATGGAGTAACGTCTAATTTTTTTAAAACACTCTTTATCTTAAAATTTTTATTATTTTCTTTTTCAAATTCATCCCAAACTACTCCTGTAATTGTAGATTTACCAAAAGGTACAATCACATAATCTCCAACTTTTAAATTAATATCACTCACATAAGTAAAAGGGTGGTTAAATATATTTGGTAAAAGAATCGGTACTTTCATATCTTAATAATATGAAAATTTATTAAGAATGATACCAAAAGAGCCAGATTATTTAAAGATTGGCCAGAAGGAAATTTGAATATTTCATATTATATGACTATTAGTTACAGCTAAAAATTTTGATAGAAATAATTAAACCTTTTTTTAACTTTATTAATTAATTTAAAGTTATTTTTAATTAAAAATCTATTGATTTCATCAAAGTTTTCTTGAAAAATTTCAATTAATAATATGCATTTATTTGTTTTTAATACATTTATCATTCCATTTAATACTTTTAATTCATGCCCCTCCACATCAATTTTGATTGCTAAATTTTCATCAATCAAATTTAAAACTTCATCACCTTTTTTAAAATTTGCATGATAAGTTTTATAATTTTTTTCATTGATAGACTCCGTTACGCTTGAACCACCAGGCTGAATATAGCCAAATTTTACCTTTGATTTCATTAATAATTTTGAGTCTTTGTCAGACAAACCAAAAGGGAATATTTTGATTTTATTTTTTAAATTATTGTTAACATTCAGTGTTTTGTTTAGCTTAAATAATGCTTCTAAATTAGGCTCAAAAGCTAAAACTTTAAAATTTTTTTTTGATAACTCTATTGAATAATATCCACTATTTGCACCAATATCTATAAAGTATTCTAAAGAATTTTTGTTTACTAAATCTAGTAGTATTTTAGTTTCTTCTATCTCATATGATTGATTTAAAATTAACTTTCTATCCAATGGGTCTAGAAAATCTAAATACATTTCTACTCCATTTATATTAAAGTAACCTCTATTTTTATTTATTAATTTAAGCAATCTAATTGCAATAGAAGGAATTAGCCTTTTAAGAATTGGTAATTTTATTAATTTTTTAATCATTGCTGACTATAACCAGTATCGATAAAAGTTTTTTCATTTAATCCAATTATTCCAACTGCAATTACAGTTAATATTCCTTTAGTAAATTTATCCATATTCCTCTCTTTATTTTAAGCAATATTATAGGCCCAAATAATATATGAATGATTTAGTTAAAACACCGGACTTCACAATAAATTAAGAAAGATTAGAATTTATATGTTTTTCAACTATCTCTATCAGAGTTGACATTCTATAATCTGAAAAACCATCTCCTATTTCTGGGAGAGAGCTATTAAGAAGAGTTTGTAATTCAAAAAGGAAATTCATAGCATCTAAAGAATCAAGTATACTATCTTTAGTCAAATCGGACTTAGCAGTTACTTTTTCAGAAAGTCCATCTTGAACGTTATCCAAAGCAGATTTAATTATTTCTAGAGCTTTATCATGGGATGTTTGCATATTTTTTTCTAGCTATCCTTTAAATTCCATTATCATAGTTCCCCATGAAAGTCCAACTCCAAACCCTGAAATTAAAACCTTACTTCCTGCAAGTTTTCCTTTTTCATCAAGCTCCGCTAGGAGTATAGGAATAGTTGACGAGACAGTATTTCCATACTTATCCATATTGATCGGCATTTTATCGAGAGGAATATTGGCTCGCTTTGCTAGTGCATTAAGCATGTAAGTGGAGCCTTGGTGTAGCACAAAGAAGTTGATATCTTCTCTTGATAGATCAGCTCTATCCAAACTAATATCAATACTAACGGGTATACGTCTCATAACAAAGTTGAAAACTGCTCGACCATTCATATGAAGTCTAAGATCTTCTCTTTCATAAAAGTTCTGATCCTGCCCAGAAAGCAATCCTAACAAAGGTTTGGCCGATCCACCGGTGGGAACTATAATATTGTGGCTACCACTACCGTCGGTTCCGTAATCCCATGACAGAATCTTTGAACGATCACTATTCTCACAGATGTAAGTCGCTGTAGCGGCGTCACCAAAAACACAGTTTGTATCTTTATTTTCTTCTGCTATTATGCGTGAATAAGGGTCACTTGTTACCAAAATTGCGTTCTTTAAACCCATGGATTTCAGCATTGAGTCGACCACTTGAACCCCATAAACGTAACCAGAGCAACCTAAACTCAAATCAAAAGAAAGTAGGGAGTTGGAAAGACCAAGCTTGTCAGCGATTATGCCAGCATTATGGGGTATTTTATGATCAGGATTTTGTGTTACACAAACTAAAAGATCAATATCCTCTCTATTACATTTCACTTGGAGGAAAAGTTTTTCACAAGCATCTACAGCAAGAGAAACTGAGGTCTCTTCCTTACCTAAAATATACCGTGTCTTTAGACCGACTTTATTGGCTATAAAATCTGAAGCTGTACCTGTTACATCTGAAATGTCATTATTAGAGTGCTTAATTAATGGAAGTGCAAATGTGAAAAAATCAATCGACATGGATATCAACCTCAGATTTAACAACAAAAGAAATAGTAGCAGATTGATCAGGCTCGTCGCTGTCAAACGTCCACTTTAATCTCAACAATGTTTGATAGACTTTGTTATCTCTCAATACTCTTTGTGGCGTCACCTCGATAGTCCCTGAGCTCCTGCTTTTTGGCCAATCCGTGGACATTGTTGCCCCTCGTAATCCTGTCCACCAGATATCATAAACTGAGTTATTTAGTTCAGAATGCAAATACTTTACCCCTTGCACCATAACATTCAACGCATCTTCAATATTTTTAACGTCTTTAAAATTTATAATCCCAAAAAGAGGCTTATCACCTTTCCGAACCAACCAATCAATCTTCATCTCCTCATCCAAACATGCAGCCTTGACTTCAGACTTCATAAAGTAAACAGTCCGTCGAACACCTTGGTTGTCTTGAAAAATAGCCTCTCCAATGGAAGAAGTACGATCAGAGTCTGAGACGCTAAGTCTTACCAAATTACGTAGGATTTCTTTAAACTGGCATTGCAAAAGCAAGCTGGAAGCCAGCTTTAATTTGTCTATGCTTCGAGCTACTATTTGTGTTCCCTGAATATAGTCCCGATTACCACAAATAAAAACATTTAGATTTGAGTCACTAATATGCATACGCTTAGTCCTTTATGTTCCGTTCATTAGCTTCTTGACTTATCAGCCACAGTCTCTTCTTACTACCTATTATTAGTTTAGCATAAATCTCTCGGCCTTTTTCACTTCCATGACCATAATCAGCATAAGCTGCAGGGAAAAATTTGCGTTCTAGTTTTTTTGGTACTTGCAAAAGATTTACATCAAATACTGTTTCAAGCTTGGCCTTCATATCTTTACCTATAAACGGCTCATAAAGTTTTGGGATATAAATAAAATCAACTTTTGTTCCATATGATTTTGCTAAATTGACGATCTCATGTATATAAATCGTGTTTCTTATTTCCCAACGATCATATAAATTCCACTCAAACTCTAACTTATCAAATTTATCCCAATCTTGCTTATCTGTTAACTTCTTTATAGCAGCAGGTCTAAGAGGGTTCGCTGGTAAATGATCCATCGTCCTAGCTTCTTGAACATTAGCACCAGCAGGAGAAGCTAAAAAGATTTTATTCATAAAAAAGCCTTCAATAATGGAAGTATGTTTTTTGAAAAACACTTTAAGATTAGCTGATACTCTCTCAAAAATCTCTCGTTTATCGTGCCTAAAACTTTTCCAAATATCATGGTGGGTTGCAATTAAGTAAAACCAAGGATGGATTACGTAGTCGCTACGTTTATCAGTATCAATAATATGAAGGATGAGTTTGTCTATTTTTCTTTGAGAAAGCAAATCTCTAATAACTGTATAGTGAAACCCCTTACCCCGTTGACTTGTCGAAAGATTGTAAACGACATGCTCATCTTTAAAATCACCAAACACTTCCTCAGCCCAATAATGAGCACCAAACATTGTTTGGGTACGTGAAGAACCCATTGCTGCGATCGAGATATCACCTTTCTGATCAAAAATCATCGAATGCATTTTAGTATAGTAATGCCTGTATCTAACATGAGATTGCTCTGTCCAAGCAAAATAGTTTACCAAACTAACAATAAGACATACGAATAAGGAAAGTCTTAGAATTCCACTTTTTTTATTTTTATAGAATTGAAGAGTTTTTCTAAACATCAGTATTGCTCATAAACAATTGGAATTACACCTATGGGAAAATCAGCAAAATAGTAAGCAAACCCAAGAGCAAAAAGAATGCCCATTATAAAGCCACTTTTAAATATAATTCTATTTTCTTCACATAATAAAGAATACATGAACAATAGCCCTTTAGATATCATATAGTCCAGTATTGTTAAAAATAAATAGAAGAAATTTTTTACAGGTTTTATCAACCATTTTTTCAGAATCAGTCGCATCATTTATCCTCCCCCAAGCCTAACAAGCAAATTAAGACCACTTGAAATATCTTTAGAATTCGCAAAAACTGATACTACAGCGACATAAAAGGTTGTAACAATAGCACCTACAACTTGATACCCTCTACCAGTTGTTGCTTTTTTAAAAGCCTTATTTTTCTTTCTGTAGGCATCATAACGCATATAGGCCGCGAGAGCTCCTCCGTGGCAAACGCCCCAAATCAAATAGTTCCAAGAAAGGTTATGCCACAAACCAACTATTACAAAACTTGTGAAAATACAAAATTCGGCAGCTCCCTTAAAAGCTCCAACAAGCTTTGAATAACGTCGCATTAATGGTAGAAAAATAAATTCTCTAATAAACCGACCTAAAGTCATGTGCCATCGGCGCCAAAACTCACGGATGTTACTGCTAGCAAGAGGAAAATTAAAATTCTCAGAAATCTTTAAGCCAAACAATCGACCTGCGCCAACTGCTATATCAGCGTATCCACTGAACCCTAAATACAATCCTAAAAACTTTATCATGATCAAAATAAGTAGTGTAAAACCAGTTGCATCAGCTAGAGAACCTACATGTCCCATTAGTTCTACTAAAATAATTGCAGCCAAAAAATGAGCTTTAAAAACTCCTATTAAAATACGTGTAATACCTGTGAAAACATCCTGGAGTGATAGCTCCTTGGAAAAGTTTTTGACCATGAAAGCTTTCGGTTGCTCAATAGGCCCTGCAGAAAAAATTGGTAAAAAGAAAAACAATAGAGCTACATCAAAAAAATCGAGATGAGAAGGGGTATAGTCTTGTCTTCGAATTTGCCAAACTGTAGTTAAGGCCTTCAACATTAGGTAAGATATACCAATCGTCTCTATTTGACTTTCAATTCCCCATCCATACTTAATGGAACTGCAAATTCCTATAATCGTGAGAACTGATAGATTTGAAGCTAATCCATCTATCCGAACCCATTTCCGAAGAAGGAAGTATAAATAAACAACAAAAAATACCAGCCAACCTGCCACAGCCGTCGCAGGAGATATGGTCACGATTACTACACCAGAAAAAAACAATGCTGATATCTGGCGCAGCCGAACCCAATTAGGTGGAATAATATGGTGGACAATTGCAGCAAGGATAATGATATACAAAAATATAGAGAAATAACCAAGCATTACAACTCACCTAAATCTACAAACTGATGATTTTGGTAATTCGAAAAGCTTTTCTCTCTTAACTGATCATATTTCTTCATAAAATCATCCGACAAGTTTAGATTTTCACTTAAAACTTCATCTGTCAGAACCCAGTAAACAGAAATTTTTTTTCCAAGTTTGTAATTAATATTTCCCAAATAATACTGTTTCGACCATGCATCTTCCTTAAAAATAAAAGTTGCTCTCGACATATCAGTAGGTCGATTCTCTTTCACTTCACTGACAGATTTTTTTTGATTGGAAACCAATAGTTTCAAATACACAACTGCTTCTCGTAAATTTTTTGTAGAGAATTTAAGCAGTCTGCTATTTTTTTTCTCAATAAAAAGTACGTCTTGGTTTTGTCCTGTAAAAGAGAGTGGTAGGTTTGACCAAAGCCAGGGAGCATCCTGTAGAATCAATTTAGTAGAAGGACTGACTTCTATGTTCATGATTGTTTTCCAGATATTTATCAAGGTATTTTCAGGTAACTTAACCGAAGATACGGATGCATTTTTTCCTATCTTTTCTTGCAATTTTTCTACAAAAAAATTATCGCCAACAATAACATAATTGACGTCATTTATATATTCATTCTCCATCAACTCTCTGGTAAGATCATATTTAGGGTTATCTTGAACAGAATACTTATAGACACTCCAAACTCCTCCAGAATTGAATGCAATTGACAGAGTTATAATGAGCCCTACCCAAGCAACTAGGGCTCCACAGGCAAAACCAAAAAACCATGTCCTATCATTGCTTTTAACCATAAAAACCAATATCGCCTATCTATTTATTCATAAACCAATTTGAAAATGCCTTCTGCTTTTGCGTAGGTATAGTATAATCTATATCTATCGCGGTAGAACATTTCAAGTCATCCAAATCCAAGTCATATAAATGCCTAGAAATACTTACATATTTTCCACCGTAGGCCTCACATGATTCAAAAAAAGTATTTATAAATATTTTATATTTACCATGAGAGATTGGTCCAAGATCGAACCAATAATTTGAATGTAAACTTTTTGAAATGACTTCACCAGTGTCTTGATTAATAAAATCAAGAAGCATAATTGGACTAGTATCATAACCCCAGTTTATCTTCCCTCCTACAGCAACTTTATAACTCTCTTTAAAACTAGGGTTAGGACGCAAAAGATCAATTGATAGGGTTGGTGAAACATTCTTTGATTTTTGTAGTTGCCCATAAAGAGCTACATCTATATCTAAAACCTTTCCAGCAACTATATCACAGTTTCTCCAATCCTGGTTTGCTACGCAAGCGTGATTATCTTTTAATTGTGCTTGAGTTAAAGGCAGGATAATAAATGAGTTGTCATTCAACTCTGCGATGTCAAATTTGATTGTTGAAGGGGATGAAGGCTCGATATCAGCCATACAACTATCTTCTCTACAGCCTAATAGCCTTATCGTGCCTTGCTCTGTAACGATATCAACTCTTAAAGAATCAATATACAAATCGCTACTGCTTTTCTTTGAAAATTTTAAGTAGCTATTGTTAACTACATAGTCTGAAGCTCTCAAATTCTCATCTTGTTTCACACTCATATCTTCATCGACAGAACCAGAAAAAATATTAGTTTTTGTGTAACTATCAATCACAGTAACACTTTCCTTGCCACACTCATCAGCACCATTTCTAACCAGATTTTTTAATTCACTTCCATTAAGATAAACTTTTGCCTTTTTTGCATTCTTCACGTAAAAAGTGAAACCATGTAAATCTAATTCGGGATGCTGTAAATTTGGTACTTTCCTATCGAGCACAGGATCATTCCATGATGCAATGTTGACAACCGAGTTCTTAAAATCAATATCTGTATTCTTTGATATTTGCTCTTTCAATATGTTGTATCGCACATATGTACTAGCAGAAGTCACCCACACACGTTTACCATCTTTAAAATTTGGATTCCACCCGTAGTGAGCTGAGGAAAGCAGCTCCATAACATTCTTGGTTTCTTCGGATAGAACAGGGTCACTCATATTGCGTCCCTTGGACCCACGTGTTGCAAAATGTGTGTACCAAAGATTATTTACCTTTAAATTTCTATCTACTTGCATTAGTGATAAATAGGTAAGCGCGGGAATCCCATCCCCTTGGTCGTTACAAAAAACTCCACTATCTTTTTGACAGATAGTTTCTCGAATAAGGTCTCTATATTGCCTAGGGATTTGATTCCCATTAATATCAATCCCCTCTTCAATTATAGCTTTGATCCATTTTCCCTCCACCATATGCCTTAATAATAGATACTGGTTAGTTCCTTCTAGTCTTTCTTTGAGTCGAATTTTTTTATTATAATTCAAATATCCATAAGAAGAATATGGCCAAATTGCTTCAACCCCTATATCTTTGAGAAGATCAGCATGATAAACAGATGATGATGCAAAATTTCCTATAGATGCAAGAGTATCCTTGTAAATCTTAAATTTAGATAAATATTTTGATTCTATATATTTTAAATTATGAGGATCTCCATAGTTTGCACTAAAGTCAAACCCACCGTGTGATGTAATCAATACTGGTCGCACACCATGATCATTTAACCAGGGGATTTTGTTTTTTACCGATGCTCTGTTAAATGACATGATATCAAGCTTCGCAACGCTATAATCACATAAACCATTGCAACCACCATCTGTGACAACAATTTTGCTAAACTTTTGATGCACAAATGGCTTATCTAAAGTTTCTTGAGTATTCCAAACATACTCATAGTCAAATTTCTCCCCTTGAATTTCCGACAAATCATTTTCATAAATGTTCGGATCAATTTCAAATTTCTCAGCATCATTGATCGAAAAAGAAAGTTCATTCCCTTCACTATCAAATACTGACACCTTTAACTCCTCGGTTGGCTCCCCTAAAGTTTTCATTGATAAGTATTTACCAAAGTTGTGCGGCGTTACCTCGTGTGGAACTATAATTTCAAAGTGTGGTCCTGTCTCGAATTTATCAAAACGCGCAATGGGAATGTTTCCATCTTGCCAGCTATGAAAGTGATCTGCATTTCCTCTATGCCAAACTCTTAGTAGTCTTAAATAGGTTGGCAAGTTTTTCTCATTTAATCTGGTATAGTTCAAATGAGTTTCTAATCCTCGCCTATCAGCAAGATCCACACCCTCCTGAACTGATCTAAAGAAAGAAGATGCAACGGATGTTCCTTCCACCCAAACAGAGTCAGAAATAGGCAGGCCCAGATTTTCGTTAAAAAAATCATGAATAATTTCTCCATCAGATGGGCTTTGCATATCAACATCACTCGAATAACTGATCAAGCTACCGAACGGATATGGAAAATCCCTAACACCATTTTCGCTACAGGATCTTTCTTCAAAACTTTTCGTTATATCAATAGAATTCTCCCTAATTTCCAAAGGATGCGAAAAAGTCAAAGACACAACAAAGAAATGTGCAAGGCACGTAAAAAAAAATAGCTTTATGAAATACATGCTGAAATTTTGCTCATTAGGATATTTTTATACTATAAATTCTTGCAAAACATTAGTATACAGTGGAAACATTAAAAAGCAATACTGCTACGCTACTGCAGATAAGTTAAAAAAATAAAACACTAATAGCGATTTCTACCTTTCAATATCATTCTTGTTTTTGTTTAGTCATACGTGATCTGCTTTAATGGAAAGTTGATCATATCCCATCTTATACAAGCTACTTCTGATTTAGTTCTTCTTGCGGAAGCGAGTTAAAAGCAGTGAGCCAGGAGCTGCAACAGCAGCGACCGCTTTATCATTAGTAGTAGTCATATTATTTTTCTCCATTTGTTTTTTAATATGTTGGAATTACTATTCGATATTCTTGGGAGAAAGCGTCTTGGAACAAGCCACTAGTACTTAACAACAATACACTCCTTTGCCAAGATTTTGCCAAGAGGTTTTTTGAGTCTTTGCCAAGTTTTTGCCAAGAAATCCATAAACATCAGGGCACAAATACAACGTCCAATGAGTCCACAAAACATGAACACCGTTTAAAGACGAAGTATTTACAAATGGTTTAGAATTAAGGTTTTTAACTAGAAATAAATTAAGAGTGTATTGCTCTTTTATCTACCGATAATGCTGCTTCTTTAACGGCTTCTGAAAATGTTGGGTGAGCGTGACAAGTTCTTGCAATATCTTCTGAACTAGCACCAAATTCCATTGCAATACCTATTTCTGCAATAAGTTCTCCTGCGTGAGGACCTATTATATGTGCACCTAATACTTTATCTGTAGTTTCATCTGCTAAAATTTTAACAAAACCCTCTGCATCGTCTATGGCCTTTGCTCTAGAGTTTGCCATAAAAGAAAATTTGCCGATTTTATATTTTGTATTAAGTTCTTTTAATTGTTCTTCTGTCTTCCCAATTGATGCAACTTCAGGTGTAGTGTAAACTACGCCTGGGATTGTATCATAATTAACATGACCTGATTGACCTGCAATATTTTCAGCAACTGCAATTCCTTCATCTTCAGCTTTATGAGCAAGCATTGGTCCGCTTATAACATCACCTATCGCATAAATATTATCAATATTAGTTTTAAACATATTATTTGTTTTAACTCTTTTTCTTTCATCTAATTCTACTCCAACAACTTCTAAGTTCAGGCTGTTAGTGTTTGCTTTTCGTCCAACCGAGATAAGCACAACATCACAATCAAAATTATTTTTATTTCCATTTTTATCAACTGTTAAAACAACTGCTCCTGTTTTGTTGTTTTGGATATCTTCAACTTTATTTTCCATGTTAAACTTAATGCCCTGTTTTTTTAAAATCTTCATAAATTCTGTAGAAATTTCTTTATCCATACCAGGAGTGATATGGTCTAAAAATTCTACTACTTGCACTTCTGTTCCTAGTCTTGACCAAAC
>Ga0315315_10005387_pt1 | contig 11804 bp, 11 predicted proteins | sample M140m3416metaG_FD_203699 | JGI IMG/M metagenome (GOLD analysis project Ga0315315, IMG submission 203699) | Ammonia-oxidizing marine archaeal communities from Monterey Bay, California, United States - M1 40m 3416 | ecosystem: Environmental > Aquatic > Marine > Intertidal zone | place: USA... | reverse complement strand
AACGAGTTATCAGCTGGGTTTCACCTTTCAGATAGTTATTACATTGTCCCTACTGCTTCCGATGAGAACTATATAACTGAACTATTGAAGATTGTATCTAAAGAAAAAATAGATGTTATTTTACCAACAAGTTCTAATGAAATAATTAGTATAACAAAGAATTTAGATAAATTTAATGGAGTTAAATTATTCATGTCAGACTATGAGTCTATAGTTAATTGTTCTGATAAATTAAAATTTTACGAAAAGTGTAAAGATTTATTTCCGTTACCAAAAACAAGTTTGGATTCAAGTGATATACAATTTCCATTGTTTGCAAAACCAAGAAGACATTCTGCGGGTAGTAGGGGGGTGTCTGTATGTAAAAATATCCATGATGTCAAGTGTTCAAATAAAAATAATTTAGAATATATATACCAAGAGTATTTACCTGGTATGGAATATACTATTGATGTGTTGTTAGACGAACAATCTAATCCTCTAGTTGCAGTTCCAAGAAAAAGGTTACAAACAAAAGAAGGTATATCAACTAAAGCAGAGATTGTTAAAGACGATTACATTGAAAAAATGTGTTTTGATATTTGTAAGTTTTTAAAATTAAAAGGTTCAATTTGTTTACAGATGAAAGAAGATGTTAACGGTAAACTTAAATTTGTTGAAATAAATCCTAGATTTGGTGGTGGAACTTATTTTTCTACACTTGCTGGTGTCAATTTTATGGACATAATATTAGATTTACTTAACAAAAAAGAGATTAAAGTTAACAGTCCTAAGTTAATTAAAATTATGAGATATTATAATGAGGTTGTAGTATGAAAAAAAATGTAGTATTTTGGGTTGGTGTTAAAAATGAGAAGTATAGTGAAAAGTATGGTGGATGGGAATGGTTAGATATTTCTAGACGTACTTGGGAGTATTGGTGTAAAAAGAATGATGTGATATTTTTTCCATTTGAAGAACCAGTAGAAAAAGATTTGAACAAGTTCAGAATAAATTGGCAAAAAGCTATATTTGCATTTGATATCTTAGATAAGAATAATATTGATTATGACCAGATATATCTCGTAGATGGTATGAATATGGTAAAGTGGGATACTCCAAATGTATTTGAATTAACTAATAGAAAGTTTACAGCTTGGAGAGATATGGATAATCTAAGGTGGATAAAGAATAGTATAGATGGTTACAAAAACTTTTTTGACAGTTTTGAATTAAACAGTACTATTTATATTAGTAGTGGCTTAATCATATTTAATGAAAGTCACAAAAAGGTTTTTAATTCATTCAAAGAATTTTACTATAAAAATATAGATATGTTGATAAAACTACAAGATGAGTTGGTTAAAAAGGGAACTGAGCAAACTCCTCTAAACTATTGGTTACAGATGAATAATGTTAAAATAAAAACAGATTTACCCCTATCATATAAGTTAACACATATGCATAGAAAAGAAGTTCTCGGTCATAATTGGCAATTAAATGAAGACCAAACTCCATTCTTTATAAAGTATGGTTACATTTGGAACTTTAGTGGATTTCCAAAAGACCAAAGAACTGGCATAATGAAACAAGTTTGGGATTTGGTAAAACATAATTACACTTTTGATGATAAAGAGTTACTATTAAATTCAGTTAGACATAAAGATACATTTAAAAATGCTACATCTAGAAAGTTTAAATCGGACTTGATTGATTTTTTCAAAGACGATAAATACAGAGATATGACAGCAGTTGAATTGGGTGGATGTCAAGGTGATACAACAAAAATACTTGGTAGTTTATTTAAAGAAGTACACTCTGTAGATAGGTCTGAAAGTAATGTAGATGAGATAGTTAAAAGATGTGGGGATAATGTACATTCTAAGGTTATGGATGTCACTAACGATGTGTGGGATTTTCCGAAAGCAGATGTGGTCTTTGTGGACGCAAGTCACGATTACCCACAAGTAGCGATAGACATACAAAAATCAATAGATTACTTTGACAATCCAATCATAATATTAGATGATTATGGAAATCCAAATAATAGAAACATTAGAAATTCTATAGATTTAAAAGTAAATGAAGGTAAGATAAAAATAGATAAACACATTGGAGAAAATGTAGGTTACCAAACCAAGTCTGGTTGGAAAATGATAGATAGAGAAGGAGTCATCTGTACCTCATGAAAATAGCTTATACATTAAATGGACTAATAGGTGGATTTTCTGGTAAGAGTGCAAGTAATGCTAATAAGGATGAAGACTCCATCTTAATTTTAAAATATGTAAGTGACTTGTTACAAAGATATATTGTTCCATATAATGATGTAGACTTTTTCGTATTTAGTTGGCATACAAATTTCAAAGATGAGTTTGAGAAATATTTAGAACCAAAAAAAATAAAATTAACACCTCAAATAGATTTCAATATACCAGAACACTTGAGTGGTGGTAATACTAACAGAGTTATAGCACATAAGAGTAGGTGGTATGGATTCAAAGAAGTTATGAATCTAGTTTCTGAATATGAAATAGAGAATAAGTTTGAGTATGACTTGGTCGTTAACTCTAGATTTGATATTTGTTGGAATAAACCATATGACTTTAAAGATTTAAATACTAACAAATTTCACATACCCTTTCATCCAGATGCAAGTAGTTATGGATGGCCTGATGAGGGGCCAGAAATACTAGACCACGTGTTCGCATCTAGTTCAGAGTGGATGAAAGTTTACTCCACCATGTTTGACCACTTGGATGTGTATACCTTACCAGGTCAATGTCCACAATGGAATACGATATCACATCACTTTTTAATGGTATGGCATTTACAACAACTAAATATATTATCTGAAGAATTTATTGACAAATCATTCAGAGTTTTACATGAAAAAAATTCAGATATCATAGGTGGTACTAAGAATGGAGACATAGACTATGATATCTTTAGGTATAGACAATTAACTAGAGAGGATTTAAAAGAACATGAGTAGACCTAAAACTATATTTTGTGATTTGGATGGAACTTTGGTAAAACATTCTAATCCAATTGATATACAAGATCCGTATTTTGAACTAGAGGTATTACCTGGTGTACACGAAAAATTAATAGAGTGGGATACTAAAGGATATCATGTGGTTATCACAACAGGTAGAAAAGAAAGTGCAAGAGAATCTACTGTGAAACAAATGAGTAGAGCTGGGATAAACTATGACCAATTGATTATGGGTTTTGGTGGTGGTGATAGGATACTAATAAATGACAGAAAAGAAGGTAGTGACAGAGATACAGCTTACGTTATTAACCTTACTAGAAATAAAGGATTAGAGAATGAAAACAATATATAAACCTTGGGGTAAAGAGGAATGGTTGGAACTAAACGATAAGTATTGTTATAAAAGAATTTACATTAATGCTGGTACTAAAACAAGTTATCAATATCACGAAAAAAAATTAGAGACTAACTATCTTATAGATGGAACTGCTGAATTTTGGTTAGAAAACGATGAGGGTGTGGTTGAGAAGACCATAGAAAAACCTGGATTCTTTTGTACTATAAAACCATTTAAAAAACATAGAGTGGTAGCGATTACAGATATAATATTACAAGAGGTATCTACTCCTGAGGTTGACGATGTTATCAGAATATCAGATGACTCTGATAGAGGTGATGGTAAGATAGAACACGAACATATGAAACCTGCTTTATGTATACTCGCAGCTGGTATTGGTAGTAGATTGGAGAACCTATCAACTCACATTAATAAGGGATTATTACCACTAGATAATAAAGCTGTTATAACACATATAATAGACAAAACACCGAAGGAATATGAAATAGTAATTGCTCTAGGTTACAAAGGTAACATGGTCAGAGAATATTGTGAAGCCGCTCATCCTAATGTAAACTTTACATTCGTGAATGTTGATAAATATGAAGGTGATGGTACAGGTCCAGCTTATTCTATAAACCAATGTAAAGAACATTTACAAAGACCATTTATTTGGGTAACTGCTGACACCATTATTTCAGATGAATTACCTAAACTAGATGGTAATTGGTTGGGTGTCTATCCCACAGATATTCCTGAATTATACGCCACGGTTGATGTTAATGATACTGATGCTATCAGTCTTAAAAATAAAGATAAACAAGGTTACAGAAACGCTTTCATAGGATTGGCTGGTGTATATGATTATGAGACGTTTTGGAATGAACTCGATATAGATAGTGGTGAGATAGTAAGTGCTTACTATGGTCTAGACAAATATTCAGATATGAAAGCCAAGACATTTGATTGGTATGATGTTGGAACTGTAGACAACTATATAAAAGCAAAAAAACTATTTAAGAATAGTAAGGTGTACAGTATTCCAAAAACAAATGGTGAGTTTTTATATAAGGTTAACGATAGGTTTATAAAACTATCTTCTGATGAAAACTTTATAGAACAAAGAATAAAAAGAGCTGATAATCTAGGTGAGTTGACACCAAAACTAAATTATAAAGGTAAAAATTTATACTCATATGATTGGGTTAACGGTGAGGTTTTTTATGATTACAATAATTTAAAAACATGGGAAAGATTTTTAGATTTTGCGAATAAAAATCTTTGGGAAGAAATAAATGTAGATTATGATTTCAGTATGGTGTGTAAAAAATTCTACTATGAAAAGACTATGGATAGATTGAAATTATTTCTTGACAGTAGAGATGATTCATTTAAAGGGGAACATATCGTTAATGGTGTAAAAACATATTCTATTGACAAACTAATAGATGACTTTGATTGGGATAGAGTTTACAACGGAGTACCAACAAATTCATTTCATGGTGATTTTCATTTTGACCATGTTGTATACGCTGGTGATGAAAACTTTTATCTTTTAGATTGGAGACAGAATTTTGGTGGTAGTGATGTTGGAGATGTGTATTATGATTTGGCAAAGATGTACGGTGGTATTTTAATGTCATACAAATTAATGAAAAAAGAGGAAAATTTCTCTTGTTTTGTTGACCAAACTATTGTAAATTACGACCATAAATCAGAACCAATGTTGAATGAGTTTAAACCAATATATGAGAGATGGATACAAAATAATAATTATGATTTGGATAAGGTCAAATTGATAACTTCTATAATATTTTTGAACATGGCACCTTTACATGAAACTGAATTTGGTAACTTACTATTTTTTAAATCAAAAGAAATGTTACAAAATGATAAATAAAGATACAGAGATATATTGTTCGTTTGCCAAAGAAGCTGGTAATACAGGATGTAGGTTGATGAATACCTCGTTTTACTATTATGGGTTGAATAAGATATACAAATCTTTTTCAATAGATAGTATTGAAGAAGCTGTAAATTCAGTTAGAACGTTAGATATTAAAGGTTTCGCTATTACGATGCCATTTAAGATGGAAGTTTTGAAGTATGTGGATACCACAGATGCTATTGTTTCACAGGTAGGAGCTGCAAATACCGTCATAAATGAGGATGGTAGATTACTAGCTTATAATACAGATGCTTATGCTGCGATGGCATACTTAGATTTATATGACAACAGAAAACCTTTATATGTTATTGGTAATGGTGGATATGGTAAAGCAGTAAAGTGGGCAGCTAGAGGAAGTAAATTTGATGTAATAAATATTACTAGAGATAATTGGGATGAACTTTTTGATATTAAAGACTCCACAGTTTATAATTGTACTCCAGTAGACATTACAGATTGGGTTCACAAATCAAATGATTTCATAGATTGTAGAGTAACCTCACAAACAGGATTAGATTTGGCTACCTTACAAGCATCAAAACAATTTGAATTATACACAGGAGGAATGGAGTTTCCGTTATGAAATATTTTATAGGGCCAATGAGTAAAAATGTAGTGGATGCAGTTATCGAATTTAATGGTAATTTTGGATTTATACCATCTCGTAGACAAGTTGATTACAATGGTGGTTATGTTAACGATTGGACTACTGGTGAGTTTACTACGTATGTAAACGGTAAAGTTCCAATACAAAGAGATCATGGTGGGGTTGGCCAAGGGTATAAATATGATGATGGGTTTGAATCTTTCACACATGATTCAGAACACTTTGACATAATCCACATCGATCCTTGGAAAAAATATGAAAATCTATACGAAGGTATAGAAAAAACTGTTGATTATATAAACTTCATATATAATATTAATGATAAAATTAAGTTCGAAGTGGGTACTGAGGAATCTATCAGACGATTTGAGTTACATGAAATTAGAGTGCTATTAAATTTCTTAGAGAGAAATTTAAAATCAAAGGTGTTTGATAATATAGAATATGTTGTAGTACAATCTGGTGTTGGTTTGGATTTAGGAAAACAAGTAAATACGGGCACATTTGATGGAGACAGATTACGACAGATGGTAGGGTATTGTAAAACGTTTGGTAAGAAAAGTAAAGAACACAATGGTGACTATTTAACTTCAGATGAATATAAAGATAGATTTGATTTGGGGTTGGATTCAATAAACATTGCACCAGAGTTTGGTCAATTAGAAACACTATGTTATTTAGATGAGATGGGAGATGACATAGAGGATTATTATCAGATTTGTTATGATTCAAAGAGATGGGAAAAGTGGGTAGATAAAGATTTTATACCAAAGGATAATAAAAAAGAACTTATAAAAATATGTGGTCACTATGTTTTTTCTGATGAAAGATTTAAGGAAATAAAACCAAACATAGATGATAAGATTATAGAAGTTGTAAAAAACAAATTGAAAGATTTAGTATGAAAAATTTAGTATTCATGATGGACATAGACATCAAAGGTGATGGTAGATATGCTAGTAGTAGAAGAGCTGCTTACAAGTATTCCATAGATAGTTGGAAGAGGTGGTGTGATACGAATGATTGTGAGTTATTTGTTCTTAACGATTTGATTCTAGAAAATGATAAGATGGGTATCTGTTGGCAAAGATATTATCTGTTCGACATATTAGATGCAAATGAAATAGAATATGACCAAGTGTTAATGGTAGATGCTGATACCATAGTTCATCCTGAGTGTCCTAACTTTTTTGAGATGACAGAACATAAATTATGTGGAGCTCATTTTGATGGTAGTTGGGATTGGGTATTGAGAGGAATTGAAAACTATTCTAAATATATGTTTGATGGTTACATGATGCCTTGGTATGAGTATTTTGATTGTGGATTTATTATTGTTAATGATAAACACAGACAATTATTTCAAGATATTGTTAACTTTTATTTCACCAATCAAGATAATCTAATTAAGTTACAGGAAACATTCTTCAATGGAACAGACCAAACTCCAGTCAATATATTAGTTCATAAAAACAAAGTGGAGTTAAAACTACTACCATATGAGTTTAATATGAATGATATGAATAGAAAAGAAATATTAGGTGATGATTTATTATTTACAGAGTGTGGTTGGATTTATCAGTACAATGCAATACCAAATAATAAAGATAATCAACTCACAAACTATTTTATGGAAAAGACATACAACCATTTTTATGGGAATTTGAAAGACAGAGTATGATGTATCAGAATGTTTTAATTACAGGAGGAAATGGTTTAGTTGGTAGACATTTGCGAGAGATTCTACATCATCCAATTAGTCCACGAAGACATATTTATGATTTGTTAAATCAAGATGAAGTTCGTAATATGTTAGAAAAATACAAACCTGATATTGTTGTACATCTGGCAGCAAGAGTCGGTGGTATATTAGACAACATGACTAATCCAGTTGATTATTATGAAAATAATGTGTTGATGAATACGAATGTTCTTAAAGCTTGTCACGAACACAATGTGGACAGAGTGATTGCAATGGCAACTTCTTGTAGTTATCCAAATGTCGTTGAAAGTTATCCAATGACGGAAGATACTTTATTTGATGGTAGACCACCATATGATAATTTTTCATATGCTATGTCTAAAAGAGCAATGGTATCACATATAGATGCTTATGTCAAACAGTATAATAAAAGGTGGTGTTATTTGATGCCATGTAATTTATATGGTGAACATGATAAATATGAAGAACACCATAGTCATTTTATATCGGCTTTAATTAAGAAGATACATGAAGCTAAAGATACTGTAGAGATATGGGGAAGTGGAAAACCACTAAGACAATTCATGTATGCTGAAGATTTGGCCAGAGTAATAAAGTATATGATTGATAATGATATAGTGGATAACTTTAACGTTGCACCTAACTTTAATTACTCAATAGAAGAAATGACTAAGATAGGATTAAGGGCTTGTGGTAAAGAAGATTTAAAAATAATATATGACAATACAAAACCAGATGGTCAGTACAGAAAAGATATTGATTCATCTAAGTTACTTTCAGTTTTGAAAGATTTCAAATTTACATCATTAGAGGATGGGATAAGGAGAGTTTATGATAACTTTAGTAAAAGATACAATTGATAATGATGACATAGATAGACTAATTAATTGGTTAAAGACATATCCAAGATTGACCAAAGGTATGGTAACGTTGGAGTTGGAAAGAAAGTATGCTGATTGGTTGGGAACAGAATATTCTGTATTTTGTAATTCAGGTTCATCTGCAAATCTATTAATGTTATCGGCAATAATAGAAAAGTATAAATCTAAGAAGGTAGTTGTACCATCAGTAGCATGGGCGACTGATTTAGCACCTGTTATACAGTTGGGATTAAAACCATTATTATGTGATTGTAATATGAATGACTTGTCAGTAGACTTGAATCATTTAGAAGAAATATTCAAAACAGAATCACCAGATGCTTTACTATTAGTCTCAGTTCTTGGTTTAGTTCCTGATATGGATGAGGTAACTAGGTTGTGTGAAAAGTACAATGTCATTTTGTTAGAAGACACTTGTGAATCTATGGGTTCTGAGTATAGAGACAAAAAACTTGGAACATTTGGTTTGATGTCTTCATTCTCAACTTTCTTTGGACACCATATATCTACAATAGAAGGTGGATTTATATGTACAGATGATAAGGAATTGTATGAGTTGTTAGTTTCTTTACGAAGTCATGGTTGGGCTAGAGAATCTAGTATAGAGACACAATTTAAATTACAACAAGAATGGGATGTTACTGATTTTGATTCTCTGTATACATTTTATTATCCTGGTTATAATGTTAGGTCTACTGATTTACAAGCTTACATTGGATTGACTCAAATAGATAAATTAGATGATTGGGGTAAGAAAAGAGAATCTAATTTTAATATTTATCAAGAAAATATTAAGAGCGATTATTGGAAACCTAAGTATGACTTAAACAACTTTACTTCAAATTTTGCATATCCAATTATACATCATGATAGAAATGAAATCGTAAAAAGTTTACAAGAAAACAATATAGAAACTAGACCTATGGTTTGTGGTTCAATGGGAACTCAACCATTTTATGTAAAGAAATATGGTAGACTAGAATTACCGAATGTTACAGAGGTTGATAATCATGGTTTCTATGTTCCAAACCACCCTAAACTAACAGAGGAACAAATAAAGTTTGTATGTAAAGTAATTAATATGGAGATATAATGAAGAGAGCTTTAATAACAGGAATAAATGGACAAGATGGTTCGTATCTATCTGAATTATTATTAGAAAAGGGATACGAAGTTCATGGTATATTAAAAAGAAATTCAGTAGCAGAAAATCAAACTGCTAGATTGGATGGTGTATTTAAAGATTTGAATTTAGAGTATGCTGATATGACAGATATGGCTTCTTTAATTAGAGTTTTACAGTTGGTAAAACCACATGAGGTTTACAACCTAGCAGCTCAATCACACGTAAGGATATCATTTGACCAACCAATTTATACATCACAGGTTGTGGGATTGGGTGCTCTAAATTTACTAGAAGCAGTTAGACTTACAGATTCAAACATAAAAGTTTATCAAGCTTCATCATCGGAGATGTTTGGTAACTCTATAGATGAAGATGGATATCAAAGAGAAACAACACATATGAAACCTGCTAGTCCTTATGGATGTGCTAAAGTTTATGCGTATAATATTTCTTGTAATTACAGAAATTCATATGATATGTATATAAGTAATGGAATACTTTTCAATCACGAATCGCCAAGAAGAGGAACTAATTTCGTTACAAACAAAGTTGTAAAGGAAGCAGTTAAAATAAAATATGGGTTGTCAGATAAATTGACGTTAGGAAACTTAGATGCTACTCGTGATTGGGGACATTCTAAAGATTACGTTAGGGCAATGGTTATGATACTAGAACAAGATAAACCAGATGATTACGTGTGTGCTACAGGAATATCACACTCTGTTCGTGATTTATGTGATTACACTTTTAGTAGTTTAAATTTAGACTACAATAATTTTGTAGGAGTTGATAAGAAATTTTACAGACCAGAAGAGTTAGTTCATTTAAAAGGAGATTCTTCTAAATTAAAATCTATTGGTTTTGAAGCTGAATATACATTTGAAACCATGTTAGATGAAATGATAAATCATTGGGTGGAGTTTTATAATAAATGAAATTAAATAATACATTTGCAATAGGTTGTCTTGTACAATGGTATGAGATAGAAATGATAGAAGAATATTTACAGAGTGTAAAGAATGCTATCGAACCAATAGAGAACAAGAAAAATGTTATCGTTGATTTGTATCTCAATGTAGACCAATCATTAGAAAAGATTGATGAGAGTCAGACCACAATAAAAGAGATTGAACATAGGTTTAGTCGTATGATACATCGTGTATTTGCTGGTCCTGGTTATTATAATGTGATTGGTGGTAATAGAACAATAAACAGAGATAAGAAAGACATATACACCATAGCAGATTATCGTAGAGATTTTAATGATAAATATTGTGAAGAGGTTGATGTTCTAATGTGGGGTGAAAGTGATTCGTTAATACCAAGACAGACATTTCAAATACTAGATAATATGCACACTTCTATCAAAGAGAGTACACCTAAGTATGTTTCTTTCTTTGCAACTTGTAAGATGTGGGATGACAGTTGGTTACCGATAGAACACAATGAGTTCACAGACAAACCATTTATAGATGGTGATACTAAGAATTGGTGGAGTCTACGATATAACATGAGTATAGATGAGATGAACTCATTTAATGATAAAGTAGAAGAGTTGGATGTGAGGGTTATAAACCAATACAAATTTAATGGATGTGGTCTTGTGATATCGTCTGATTTAGTTAAGTCAGGAGTAAACATACCAAAGTCATCATTCTTTATACACGAAGATACAGCTTTCATGTTTCAATTACAGAAGATGTTTAATGGGAAAATACCACAATATGTTATAAAGAATATATTATTAGTTCATAATAGAAAACATACCAAAAAACGTTCTTATGTAATGGGAGAGTTAGAATCAGATGATGTTAGTGGTGGTAGACTTAGACATGATTGGTATAAAAAAGCAAGTGATATGAGTCACCACAATTGTTACAATATGTTTAATCAATCTAAAACTTACACTTGGGAGGACGTATTTAATGGTTAATATAACAGCAAACAATGTAGATATACATGAAACAGTTGAGATAGGAAACAATGTAAGAATAAACTGTGATACTATTAAACTTGGTAAGTTCTGTAAGATAGGAGATAACGTAACTATTGATTGTAAGACCTTTGAGTCAGACGAATGGTTGTTTATGTGGGATGGTGTTGAAGTTGGTAGAGGTGGATGTTATGGGCCCAACTCAAGTGTTAAGATTGGTAAAGGAGTGGGTATATTCGAGCGCACTATCATCAATCCGTCTGAGTCTGTAG
>Ga0315315_10005381_pt1 | contig 11809 bp, 7 predicted proteins | sample M140m3416metaG_FD_203699 | JGI IMG/M metagenome (GOLD analysis project Ga0315315, IMG submission 203699) | Ammonia-oxidizing marine archaeal communities from Monterey Bay, California, United States - M1 40m 3416 | ecosystem: Environmental > Aquatic > Marine > Intertidal zone | place: USA... | reverse complement strand
CACCTTTTTACGTCGACAAACCCAGTGCGAGAGAGACGTACTTACACGCCTGATCTTTCACTCTCGCAATACAATCTTGACCCTTCTGATTTAGAGACTGTTTTTCAGGCCGGGGGAGAAATTGGTTTGGGTTCAGCAAAGCTTAAGGACATTATTGCTCACCTTGAAGATACATACTGCCACAGCATTAGTATTGAGTATATGTACATACGTGAGCCCAAGCGAGTGGACTGGATTCGCGAGAATATTGAATTGAATAACCGTAAAAAATTCAATAAAAAGGAGCAGCTTCATATTCTCAAGAAAATTAGTCAAGCAACTTTATTTGAAGAGTTCCTTCAGAAGAAATTTGTGGGCCAAAAACGTTTTTCACTCGAAGGAGGAGAGTCTCTAATCCCTGCTTTAGATACCCTCATTGAAAAGGGGACGGAACACGGTGTAAAAGAAGTCGTCATAGGGATGGCTCACAGGGGGAGATTAAGCACCCTGGCTCATATTTTAGGAAAGCCCTACATGGATCTTTTCAGTGAATTTCAGGGAAAGGAATACGCTGGTGATGATAACTTTGAAGGAGATGTGAAGTATCATTTGGGACATTCTAGAACTCAGAAAGCGGATACGGGAGCAGATGTTCACATTACACTTGCCCCAAACCCATCTCACCTTGAAGCGGTTGATCCTGTGGTGTTAGGAATGTCTCGCGCTTTAATTGATGAACTTGGCGGCGACGAGAAGGCTGTTCTTCCGATACTTGTGCATGGAGACGCTGCGATTGCAGGTCAGGGTATCGTCTACGAAGTGGTGCAAATGGCGGGTCTGAAGGGATATCGTACCGGAGGTACAGTTCATATCATCGTCAATAACCAAATTGGTTTTACAACAAACTATCTTGACGCACGCACATCAACGTATTGCACTGACGTGGGCAAGGTGACACAGAGTTTGATCTTTCATGTCAATGCGGATGATCCTGAAGCTGTTGTTCAGGTCATGAACATCGCGCTATCTTATCGCCAAACGTTTCATAGGGATGTTTTCATTGACTTACTTGGATACCGCAAGTATGGTCACAATGAAGGAGATGAGCCTAAGTTTACCCAGCCTAAGCTCTACAAAGCCATTGCATCTCACCCTTCACCTTACGAGATGTATTTGTCTCACCTCATCTCTACGGGGACCATTACTTCAGAAGAAGGAGCTGCACTTAAGCAAATCCAGATGAAGCAAATGGAGGAAGGTTTTGCGATAGCGAAAGAGAAAGACACAAATCAAGTGAAGGATTTTCTCTCAGGTATTTGGGCTGACTTCAGGAGCGCTTCACCAGAGGACCTCCATACTTCTCAAGATACAAGTTGCCCAGAGAAGAAAATCCGCGCGTTAGGTCATAAAATAAGCATGTTGCCTGACGGGAAAAAGTTTTTCAGAAAAGTAGATAAGCTTCTCAAGGATAGAAAAAAGATGCTCGACGCTGATCGCCTAGATTGGGGAATGGGTGAATTGCTTGCCTATGCATCCCTCTTAGTTGAAGGTTTTCCTGTACGGATTTCAGGTCAGGACGTAGAGCGGGGAACGTTCTCTCATCGTCACGCAGTTCTAAAGACTGAGGACACGGAAGAAGAAGTAATCTTGCTTAATAATCTTGAGAAAGGTCAAGCAAAGTTGTCAATCTATAATTCCCTGCTTTCTGAATATGCTGTTTCTGGTTTTGATTTCGGATATGCATTTGCAAGACCAAAATGTTTGACGATTTGGGAGGCTCAATTTGGAGATTTCAACAACGGGGCTCAAATTATTTGGGATCAATTCCTCAGTGCGGCAGAGGATAAATGGAGAACGATGAATGGACTTACAATCCTTCTTCCTCATGGATATGAAGGCATGGGCTCCGAGCACAGTTCAGGCCGTTTAGAGCGGTTTTTAACGCTTGCTTCGGGGGACAATATCATCGTTACAAACTGCACGACACCCGCTCAGATGTTTCACCTTCTGAGAAGACAAGTATTGCGGCCATTTCGCAAACCGTTGGTCGCATTTACCCCGAAGAAACTGCTTCGTTATCCGAAAGCCGTTTCGACGGTTTCAGAACTCGCAAAAGGCAAGTTTCATGAAATTCTAGACGATCCCCGCATGTCAAAAGGTTCCGATGCAAAAAAGGTCGATACCGTTATCTTGTGTTCGGGAAAGATCTACTACGATCTCTTAGAGCGCTTCGAAGAATCTGAGCAGAATAAGAAACGTACGTCGAATATTGCCGTCATCCGGATTGAGCAATTGCATCCCTTTCCTCAGGAAGCATTGCACCTTTTACTTAAACGATACGGTAACAATGTAAAAGTAGTTTGGCTTCAAGAGGAGCCAAGGAATATGGGTGCTTGGCCGTTTATTTCAATGCACTATCAAGGTGATATTGTAGAGGCCATCGCTAGACCCGCCAGCGGAACGACTGCGGCGGGCTCACAAGTCATATACGCTCGTAAACATGAGGTTATCATGGATGATGTGATGAAATACGCACGTAAATAATTAAGAATCATGCCTATACTTGAAATGAAAGTTCCCAGTCCGGGAGAGAGTATATCAGAAGTGGAAATTGCTGCGTGGCTCGTCAACGATGGTGACTATGTTGAGAAGGATCAACCCATTGCAGAAGTCGATTCAGACAAGGCAACGCTTGAGCTTCCAGCAGAAATGGCAGGGGTCATTACATTAAAAGTAGAAGAAGGAGATGTTGTCCCCGTAGGAGATGTGTGTTGTCTGATTGACACTGATGCAAAGCGTCCAGCCGGAATGGACAAGCCTGCAGATGCACCAGCTCCTTCCGTACCCGAGGAGGCTCCAGTAACTGTCACGCCAACAGCCACTCCTTCTGCTAAAGCTCCAGATCAGCCAGTTGTAGCCCCTGTTTCTCAAAAAAACTATGCAGAGGGTAGTCCTTCTCCTGCTGCTAAAAAGATGATGGCGGATAAAGGAATTTCGTCAGGTTCAATTTTAGGATCGGGGAGAGATGGAAGAGTTCTGAAACAAGATGTGATTTCAGCTTTAGCAGCAGGATTTGATCCTTCATCGGCTTCTGCTCAAGGTGGATGGACCGGATCTCGTGAGGTTCGATCAGAACGTATGTCGATGTTGCGCAGAAAAGTAGCCGAACGACTCGTTGGTGTAAAAAATGAGACAGCAATGCTTACCACTTTTAACGAAGTGGACATGAAGCCCATTATGGACCTCAGGGCTAAATACAAGGTCAAGTTTAAAGAAGAGAAAGGTGTCGGTCTGGGTTTTATGGGATTTTTCACAAAAGCTGTGACAACTGCTCTAGCTGCCTACCCAGGAGTCAATGCGATGATAGATGGAAAGGAAGTGCTATACCATGACTATGTAGATGTCTGTATTGCGGTAAGCTCTCCCAAAGGTCTAATGGTCCCTGTTGTAAGGAATGCCGAAGTCATGTCAATTGCAGAAATTGAGGGCGAAATCAAACGCCTTGCCATTAGAGCACGTGATGGTGTACTTACCGTAGACGAAATGCAAGGCGGGACGTTTACCATCACAAACGGCGGTGTGTTTGGCTCGATGTTATCGACACCTATTATCAACCCACCCCAAAGTGCGATCTTGGGCATGCACAATATCGTTGAACGTCCAGTGGCCATTGATGGTCAAGTGGTAATCCGTCCGATCATGTACGTCGCGCTTAGTTATGACCACCGTATTGTAGATGGAAAAGAGAGTGTCAGCTTTTTATACCTTGTAAAACAGCTCCTTGAAAATCCAGAGAGAATGTTATTTGGCGGAAAACAGCCAGAAGAAATACTCCTCGGACTTTAAGGTGTCAGTATCTAGGTAACTCAGGCTGAATAACTTCTTGCCAACCAAGGATGCCACCAGTCAAGTTGATGAGATTGGTATAAAAACTTACCTAAGGATCCGGAATCGCTCTCCATCAAGCCTTATAAGTACAGCAATTAAGAACGTAAATCCAATCAACGACGATCCGCCATAACTGAAAAAAGGCAATGGAATTCCAATGACTGGTGCAAGACCTAAAACCATTCCAACATTCACGAATAAGTGCATAAAGAAAATGCTGGCGACACCATAAGCGTATATCCGTGTGAAATTTGACCGTTGCCGTTCTGCAATAACGATCACTCTTAATATGAAAAGTGTGAATAGCAGGATGACAAGAACACTTCCCGCAAACCCCCACTCTTCACCCACCGTACAAAATATAAAGTCAGTTTCTTGTTCTGGAACAAAGCTATAAGCAGTCATGGGTCCATGCATCCACCCCTTGCCCGAAAACCCGCCACTTCCTATTGCTGCTTTTGCATGTCGGATGTTATAATCGGCATCTGGATTGTTTACGTCTATACCAAACAGGACATGGATTCGGTCTCTTTGGTGTGATTTAAGAACGGTCTCCATGCCGAGATGTAATCCAATTGAAACCATCAAACCAGCAACAATACTTGCAATGCCCCATCTGGATATTTTTTTTCTTTTTCTTGGAACCGTCAAATCTTTTGCGAGAAAAACAACGCCTGTTCCGATTGCAATCCATGCAATCCAAAACACACCTATCCCTGATTCAGTGCCAAAGAATGGATAGTGAACGGTTGTTGTCCCTATAAGAATAGTAGCAATGGCAATTAATAAGGCTCCGAATCCAAGAATGAGTATGTTTCCGCTTAACCCCTCTCGATATAGTACAAAGACAAATCCAGCAAAGACGAGAACGGTTCCCGCATCGGGTTGGAGTAGAATTAATCCTGCCGGGATCCCCACAATTAGAAATGACAGAAAGCGAACTTTAAGACTTCGCCACTTGGTCGCATCCCGAGATAGATACCAAGCGAGGAGAAGTGCGGTTGTGGGTTTGGCAAATTCGCTGGGTTGTAGACTCATTCCACCAAGCCCAAACCAGGATCGGGCACCTCCAATTTTTTTGCCCACGATCAAGACAGCTACAAGAAGGACGAGTGTTAAGAGGTATTGCAGAACCGATGTTCTGATGAAAAACTCACTTTCAATATTGAGAATTACAAATCCTAAAAACGAACAGATTAAAATCCACATCAGCTGCTTACCTCCTTTCCCACCCCAATCAAACCAGTCTGCGATTTCTAGATTTGAAGTGGCACTTATGACGTTAAGCAATCCAAAAAACATGAGAACACCCACTAGGATTACGAGGGGCCAATCTATGTTTTTATATATGGATGATTCTCTAAGTGTCATGGTTGAAACGCTAATATTCTTTCCTCCCGAAGTGTGTTTGAAACCGTATCTGTAAGATATTTTTCTACAAGCAGACCTGCAATTGGGGCAGCCCAGGCACCTCCAGCACCGGCATATTCCACATATACACTTAATGCAATTTTTGGATTGTCCCGTGGCGCAAAAGCGATAAAGACACTGTGGTCTTCCTTTCCTTTGTTCTGAACAGTGCCGGTTTTTCCGCAGATTGTCATTCCTTCGATTTGAGCAAAGTTACCCGTACCATTTGGGTCCTCGATGACTTTTTGCATTGCATTCACCACGGTTTCGAAATGCTTCGGCAGGATATCAAGGGTGTGAATAGAGTCTATTCCAGCTGGTTTTCCTAAACCACCGATGTCCCGAACCGGGTGTGGTTCTCGATAGTAGCCCCTGTTTCCTATTATCGCTGCCAGATTTGCCATTTGTAGTGGGGTTGTGAGCAATTCACCTTCTCCGATTGAAATCGAATAAATGGTCTTATATCCCCAGTGATTTTTACCGTAGATCTTGTCATAGACCATAGAATTCGGAATGCTACCAGGCCTCACCCACGGAATATGTCCTCCGAGTTTCGTGCCAAACCCAAATTCTTTTATTTTTTCATTCCAGTTTGTCAGACCTATTGAAGCGTCTTTGAGTGGATTTGGATCGCGTCCCTTCAGAACCACCCTCCGCATCACTTCATAGAAATATGGATTACAGGAGTGACTTATTGCATCAGTGAGATTGTCGGCTGTGTGTGGTCCATGGCATCCGATGATTGATCTGTTGCATGCGATTGTCGTATTTGCTGAAATCACGCCCTCGTCCAAAGCAATGAGTCCCTGTACCATTTTAAAGATGGACCCAGGTCTATAGGTCCCTCTTAATGCTCGGTTATAAAGTGGTTTCCATGGATGGGTATTTAAGCTGTCATAGACACTGCCTCTTCGGGTTCCGGTCAAACTATTTGCGTTATAGAATGGCGCCGATACGATCGCCAGAATTTCCCCAGTTTCGGGTTCAATCGCAACGACACTGCCTCTTTTTCCGCGAAGTAATTTTTCTGCATATTTCTGTAATTCAACATCAATCGTGAGCGTGACATCCTTACCTGGAATGGGCATTGTGTCAAGTTCAAGAAGGGTTTCTTGTACGTTATTTCTTACATCAACAATGTGATATCGAGCCCCAGGTATCCCTCTCAGAGATTGTTCAAAAGACGATTCAAGGCCAGACTTGCCTTTATAATCTCCCAGTTGATAATACGCATCTCCACGAATATCGGCTCTGTCAACTTCTCTATATTCCCCCAGAATATGCCCTGCAACCGCAGCTACGTTTGACCTTACGGAGCGCGTCTTAGATTTTATTCCGGGGAAGTTCATGAGGTCTTTAGAAATCATTGCGAATTCTTGCGCATTCAATTGCTTCACGATGATAGAAGGCACATATCTAGAATATGCAGCTGCTTTGTCAAGACGTTTTTTCAGCGCTTCATATTCCAACCCCAGAACTTTTCCGAGTGCGATTGTATCTAAATTTTTTGCTTTTCGAGGCGTAATTAAAAGATCGTAACTCGCAATATTTGAGACAATCAACGCCCCATTCCTGTCGAGAAACTTTCCCCTCATTGGATCTAGTGCTTCACGTTCTTCAGTAAGTCTGCCTGCATAATTCGACCAATCTGAACTTATGAGTTGAATGTGTCCCAATCTCGCAATAAAAACAAGCGAGATGATGACAACAATCCCTCCGAAAACAAGACTTCGATTTTTCAGTCCTGTTTTATTCATGACCAAGGATATGCACTGACTTTAGGGCCCTTGGTTTTTGGTTTTTGACCAAACAACCCCTGAGCGATAGAAAAGAGAATAACATTAAGCACACTTGAACAAAGCGCTTTTGCAAACGCGCTTGGGATCAAACTCCATTTAAACCCTTCTACTGCAAACAGCACGAACATGTACGAAAGGGTAATCAGGATGCTTAGCCCGATGAACCGGCCCCACCCATCGTCGTTTACATTGATAGAGTGCCCCTTTATAAAGCCATCCCGCGGGGTAATTAATTCACTCCATCTCGGAATCATGAATCCAGCGAATGTCCCAGCAGCCATATGTAGCCCCCCAGTCAGAATCACAACATCTAAAAATGCGCCTGTCGCAGCCCCGATGATCAAATAGCTCGCTTTGGGAAAATCCAATGGCAAGAGTATCAGTCCATAGATATGAAAACATATTATAAGCCATCCATTTGAAAAGATGCCAAACCGAAAAACCATCACTTGTAAAAACCAAGTGAGGGCAAGTAAACCTATTGCGCGAATCATAGCGTTCATTCTGGGGCGAGAGTTATCAGTGAATCTATTATTCCTGAACGGGCGTTCGTTAGGAATTCAACATAGTGAATGTGTTTGAAATTGGCACCTAGTTTAACCGTGACAGATTGAAATTTATCAGCCTGAGTTACAAGGACCTCTTCCACTTTGCCTACCTCCAGGCCAGAAGGGAATGTGCCCTGGAATCCAGTGGTTACTATAGGGTCCCCAGGAATAATGAGTTCTGTGAGCGGAATATCCTTCAAAGTTGCATATTCAGTGCCTTGTCCAGACCACACCATTCTCCCAATCGCTCCATCATTTCCGAGTCTAACACTCCATTGAGTATTTAAATGAATGATAGGCAGCACAAGAGATTCGTGTTCAGTAACTTCAGTCACTAACCCCGCAATATTCCCATGATCTAGCATCCCCATCCCAGGCATAATCCCTGACGCACGTCCTCGATTTGCAACTAAAATATTGTTCTTAAAGTCGGATGAGTATCTAATTATTTCAGCGGGAATACTCTTCCAGACTTCTTGATTAAGCGTCACATTTAAGGTGTCAATTAAGCCCGTCTTCTGAGAATTTAAATGTGCTGTCCTAAGCCTGGCGTTCTCCCTTAATAAGTTGACATTTGTCGTCTTCAAATCTTTGAGATACATCATTCGCCCGAGCGTCTCAGTCCAACTGGATGACATTTTCATTCCAATTGATGTGATCCTTCCTTGGGGATAAGCATGTGTAGACGCGATCCAACTAAGCGCGATAATTTCAAGCAACACAAAGAGCACCATTCGGTGATTACGGCGAAGTAGTTGAATTAATGTGTGCACTGACGAGGCATATTATTCACATATCCTAACCATGCATGAGGAAAGGGAAACGATCAATGTTCTTAAGTGCAATCGCGGTTCCTTTTGCGACAGCGTGAAGCGGGTCTTCAGCAATATGGACAGGCAACTTTGTACGTAATGAAATACGAATATCCAGGCCACGTAAAAGGGCGCCACCTCCGGCCAAGTAAATGCCGGTTTTAAAGATATCCGCAGAGAGTTCAGGTGGTGTTTGATTTAAAGCAGTGTGAATTGCATCCTCAATTTTACCGATGCTCTTGTCAAGACACCCCGCTATTTCAGAATAAGTAACGATGATTTCTTTGGGATGTCCAGTCATCAAGTCACGGCCCAGAACAGGATAGTCTTCAGGCGGGTTTTCAAGTTTACTGATTGCAGACCCCACATTTATTTTCACTTGCTCAGCCGTCCTTTCTCCAATCAAAATGTTATGCTGACGCCTCATGTAATCTTCAATGTCACGTGTAAACTCGTCCCCAGCAATTCTAATATTTGTGTCGGTTACGATTCCTCCAAGTGCAATGACGGCGATCTCAGATGTGCCTCCTCCAATATCGACGATCATATTGCCCATAGGTTCCTCTACATCGATGCCTATGCCAATTGCTGCGGCCATAGGTTCATGAATGAGATAGACATCCTTGCCTCCTGCATGCTCTGCCGAATCCTTTACAGCGCGTTTCTCTACATCTGTGATCCCAGAAGGGATGCATATGACCATTCGGTGAGAGGGCGTAAACCAAGATTTCTTATTCTCGTTGATCATTTTAATCATACCTTTTATCATCTGCTCAGCAGACTCAAAATCGGCAATGACACCATCCCTTAATGGTCGTATTGTTTCGATGTTTTTATGCGTCTTTCCATGCATTTGTTGAGCAAGGCGACCTATTGCAACGACGCGTCCCGTTTTAATGTCCTTCGCTACTATCGAAGGTTGGTCAACGACGACTTTGTCTTGGTAGTAAATAATTGTATTTGCAGTTCCCAAATCAATGGCGATATCCTGCACGAAAAAGTTAAACAAGCCCATACTCAAATTTACACTTTCACGAATACAAAACCGATTTGAAAACGCTCTAAATGTGACTTAGTGGATAAGTTTCCAATTAGGTTGAAAACGTTGCGTTTCCCTGTTAGCTAATTGTTAATGACGGAAATGTCTTGTTCCAGTGGTGTACATCGCAAGTCCCAACGCATTGCACACATCAATGCTTTTGGTGTCATTGATTGATCCACCAGGCTGTATCACGTTTTTTATTCCAGCTTCAGCTGCAAGTGTAACGCAGTCTGGGAATGGGAAGAAGGCATCTGAAGCCATCGAACTTCCTTCAAGTGAAAGGCCCAGTCCTGCAGCTTTTTCAACAGCTTGTTTGAGTGCATCAACCCGCGACGTTTGGCCTGTTCCAGATGCAAGAAGCTGACCATTCTTTGCAAAGACGATGGTGTTTGACTTCGTGTGCTTGGCAAGCTTCATTGCAAACAGCATATCGGCAATTTCTTTTTCATCAGAATGTGTCTTGGTCACACAAGAAAGGTCAGCCAAACCCTCCATTTTATTATCTCGCTCCTGAACAAGAAATCCGTTTAATGCAGTACGCACTGTAGAAGTCGGGAGAGATACATCTTGTCTTTCCAGAAGGATTCTGTTTTTCTTTCCTTGTAAAACATCTAGCGCATCGGCATCAAAACGCGGCGCAATAACCACTTCGCAGAAAAGCGTGTGTATTTGAGTTGCTGTTGCGAGGTCAATCGGGCGGTTTGCAATGAGGACGCCTCCGAAAGCACTCACTGGATCCCCTTCGAGTGCCCGCGTGTATGCTTCAGACAGTGTTTCACGCGTTGCAAGACCACACGCATTGTTGTGCTTCATGATGGCAAAAGTGGGCGCATCGTTTTTGAACTCTTCCATTAAGCTTACGGCGGCATCAACATCTAGAAGATTGTTGTAAGAAAGCGCTTTCCCATGAAGCTGTTTAAGGATGCCATCTAAATCCCCAAAAAACCGACCTGCTTGATGCGGGTTTTCACCATATCGCAAAGCTTTCACCTCGGTTACGCTCAGGTTTAATGTATCAAGAGGTGACATGTTATCTGTGGTACCAAGCATGTACTGTTGAATCATCGTGTCGTAATGAGAACTCGTACGGAACGCTCTGGCAGCCAGTTCACGCCTTTCTTCAAGTGATGTTTCTCCATCTTGGTTCTTGAGGATATCTAATAGTCTCGCGTAATCATCCATGCTGGGAACAATCACGACGTCTTTGTGGTTTTTTGCAGCGCCACGTATGAGGGCAATCCCACCAATGTCAATCTTTTCGATAATTGCATCTGCACTTGCTCCGCTCGCCACTGTTTCTTCAAAAGGATAAAGGTCCACGACAACAAGATCGATTTCTGGAATCGCGTATTCCGTCATCTGTTTGTGGTCCCCTTCATCATCCCTTCTAGATAGTATTCCACCAAATACTTTGGGGTGAAGTGTTTTAACACGCCCTCCTAAAATGGATGGATAATCTGTCAGCGTTTCAACTGGAATGACTGTTCCTCCAAGTTCTTCGATTCTTTTTTGGGTTCCACCCGTTGAGTAAATGGTCACGCCAAGACGAATCAATTCCTGAATGATTGGTGCCAATCCATCTTTGTTAAAAACAGAGATAAGGGCTGAGCGAAGCTTACGTGGTTGCGACATATAAAAAAGATAATGATATTTAAGTGGGCGAAGTTAACTCAAGGTGTAGCTTTGGAGGCATGATGTGGCTGCGATTATTAAGAGAAAGTTTAAGCTTCGCATGGAGCGCTATTGTTGTGAATAAACTGCGAACGTTTCTCTCTTTGTTAGGCGTTATGGTCGGCATTTTTGTGATTAGCTCAATATTTGCAGTCGTTGATTCTATGGAGGATGATTTGATGGAATCATTCAATATGCTCGATGATGATGTCCTCTTTGTCAGCAAATGGCCATGGAGTATGGGGGAAGATTACCCTTGGTGGAAATATGTCCAAAGGAGAGAGCCCTCACTTCGCGATTCTGAAGAACTTGCGGGGAGACTCTCTCAAGCTTCGGAGGTTGCTTTTCAAATGAAGGGTTTGTTTAATCTTGAAGCATCCGAAAACGCTTATCCCAATGTTCCCGTTGCCGCAGTTTCACATACTTTTCCTGGTGTGATTAGTTTGGACCTGGCGTCGGGCAGATTTTTTAACGGTTCAGAAAGTGCGTCCGGGAGCCCTGTGGCGATCGTGGGATATGACATCGCGATGGGCCTTTTTGGTTCAAAAGAAGTGATAGGTCAGAAACTTAAAATTGGGGGCAAAAGAGTTGAGGTTATTGGCACGTTTTCCCAAGAAGGAGAATCCATGATTTCCAACGGCTTTGATGAATTCGTCATGG
>Ga0315315_10005380_pt1 | contig 11810 bp, 12 predicted proteins | sample M140m3416metaG_FD_203699 | JGI IMG/M metagenome (GOLD analysis project Ga0315315, IMG submission 203699) | Ammonia-oxidizing marine archaeal communities from Monterey Bay, California, United States - M1 40m 3416 | ecosystem: Environmental > Aquatic > Marine > Intertidal zone | place: USA... | reverse complement strand
GAAACAACAAACGAACTAGAGGAGGCTATGTATAATGCAACAGGGACGGCTCAAGAAATGGCTGACACTATGGCTGACAATTTAGCTGGAGATGTTGATAAGCTAAAAAGTGCTTGGGAGGGTTTTATATTAAGTTTAGACGGCTCAGAGAGTGTAATTGGTAACTTAATGAGAACTTTTACGCAAGGCATTACAAAGGCTGTAATAGGTTTGCAAAATTTAGATATTATATTTAAGTTAATTGTTAAAGATGTTGACGAGTTATCGGGTAAAGATATTGATAGGCTTTTAGCTGGAGGTTGGGGTAATGAGGACGGGACAAGTATAAGCGAGTTAGTTACAAAAACTGATAATAATTATAAAGATATTGAGAAATTATTAATGGACGAAGAAAAGCTCAGGAAAGAATGGGTAGAATGGTTAGGAGAAGATGAGGGGGACGCAATAGCCTTATTTAATAGGTATTTTCAAAAAAGATTAGAATTTTTAAACCAACCTAAGGAAGTTGTTGAGGAAGTTGAAAAACAAATTGAAAATAAATCAAGAGGCAAAAAAGGAAAAACCTTAGATCAAAAGAAAAAAGGAATGGACTTTCTATTAAGTAAAGAAAGTAGGCTAGGAGTAGAGGAAACGGGAGGACTAGACGAGGGGGTTAATAATGACCTTTATGAGGCTTTATGTAATAGAGCGGGAGGAGAATGGGATAGGTCAACGCAAAGTTGTAGTTTAGATATTGATTTTGAGGCTGAGGAAAAAAATATAATTGATTATCAAGAGGTGTTAACAGAGGTAGTAGATAAATATACTACGGAAAGAATTAATTTAATAGATAAAGAGCTTGACGCTAACCAAAAAAGACAAGAGGTATTACAGCAGTTAGCAAGTCAAGGAATACAAGACGCAAAGGAAAACTTAGCGGAGGAGAAAAAACAACAGGCAGAACTAGAGCGAGAAAGAGAAAGAGCTTTAAAAAGACAGCAGAGAATAGAGCTAGGACTAGCCGTATTAAATTCATATAGTAATAATGTTGAGAATGATGTTAATAACCCACTTGCAAAAACGATTACAGACACTAGCGTTTTACTTTCTTTTATTCAGTCTTTACCTACTTTTTACGAGGGAACAGAAAATACGGGGACTGGAGGACAACTAGACAACAAAGGCGGTTTTCACGCTATTTTACACCCTAACGAAAGGGTAATGACGGCAGAGCAAAACAGAGATTTAAACGGCTTATCTAATTGGGAACTATCTAACTTAGGAAAAAGTTATAAAGAGGGCAATTTAACCCCTCAAATAAAGCTGGATAATACCGAAATAGTTAGTAAATTAGATGAGATAGTTAACAAGCCTACTTATTTAGGGCGAGATTATGACGCAACAGAAAAGGCTATTGTTGAAACTGTTATAAAAAAGGGGCGTATTGAGAGAAACCACAGAAAAACAGGAAAAAACTTATTTTAAATGAGGAAAGATATTAATTTTCAATTTACAATTAACGGGGTGCAATTAAACGCCCCTCGTAATTGGCAAGAGTTAGAGTTTTTAGCAACTTACGATAATGACAGCATACAGCCAAATATAAGCACCAACGAATTAATATTAGTTAATGAGGCTTATAATTATATCATGCAGTTGTTTAACTCAGGTAAAGTTTTTGAGGGTATTCCTGTAAAATTAAGCTATTCAAATAGCGATGTAAATAACCTAACAGCGTTTGAGGGTTATATTGATTTATCGGACGGCTTTAGTTTTGATGTTAGTAAGCCCGAGGCAAGTGTAAAAATTGTAAAAGATAACGGGTTAAACTCTTTAAATGACCGCCTTAGTGCCTTAGATTATAAATATTTAGCAAATAACGGGGTTTATAGCGATGCAGATTATACTAGTTTAAATTATGTAGTAGAAAAACCTTTTAATTTTATTGAGTTAGCCGTAAGCAGTTTAACTATTTATTTACTTTCTAAAACTATTTATGACGAGGTAAAAGATATTCAGGATAAAATAGCAACGGGTACGAGTTTAGTACCTACGGGAATAGGTGGAGGCGTTGCGTCAACTATATACGCAATATTAACAATAGCTATAAGACTAGCGTATTACGCTCTAATTTTAGTATTGATAATAAAACTAGCTAGAGAATTATTTGACTATTTAGTACCTCCAAAAAGAGAAACCAAAACAATAAAAACGAGGTTATTACTTGAGAAAGTGGCTAACTATTTAGGCTATGGGTTTGAAACGGGTATAACTGACTTAGATAATTATTATTATATACCTAGCAACGCTAATTATGATGATGTAGATAATATTACGGGAGCATTTAAAAGGTTAAAAGGAACTAGCGAGGGAATACCTAGTATAAGAGATAATGGGTATGATTGTTTAAGTATGTTTAATAATTTGAAAAACTTATTTAATGCTAAATTTCAAGTTATTGAGGGGGTTTTGCAGTTTAGAAATGAGGACGATCCATACTGGGAAAATACAAGCGTTTTTGTTAAGAAAAACCCACTAAAAAGAGCTGAGGGTATTAATTCAGATGAGCTAGTAAGTAATAAATTATTAAGCTATGCTACTGATTTAACTGACGACTGGACTATTGACAATTACGAGGGTACAAGTTTTCAAATACATACTAAGCTAAAAAATAAAACGGATCAAACAACAGATTTAATAAAGGGCTTTGAAGAGGTTAGCATACCTTTTGCACTTGGTAACAGAAAGAACGAATTAAACGCCTTAGAAAACGCTTTAAAAGGCTTATTTAAAACTATTGACAGCGTGGCCAACTTATTTGGAGGCCGTAGTAACCTAGCAAATAAATTAACGGGTAAAATAGGCTTTCTAAAAGTAAGTACAAATAATTGGGCAAATCAAAAAATCGTATATTTGTTAAATAACAAATTACCTACTAACCATAGAGATAAAATTAGTATGCGTTATATTTATAATACTTATTATCAAAATAGTAGTTTTGTTTTAAATAATTTCAGAGGTCAAGAGTATAAGATTACAGGAGAAGAAATACCGATGAATTTAAAAGACTTTGATAATATACTTTTAAATGGTTATTTTAAAGACGTAAACGGGGACACTTTGAAAGCGAAGCAAATAGTTTATAAGCCTTATAATAACAAGGCTACAATAGACTATAATTGGAAACAACCCTATACAACTAATTTAATAGAGAGTTATTATGAGCCACAATGATGAGCTAGTAAAAGAGCTAGAAAGACAGCTAAAAGATGCAGAAACCCGCTTTAAGGAGTATGCTTTAAAGCTAGATAATAAGATGATAAAAACTGATATGTTAGACAGCTTTGAAAGGATAAAAAACGGAGAGATGAGTATTAACGAACTAACAAAAAAAGCTGAAAAATGGCAGTTAAATTCAGACAAATAGGCTTTAAGCTATATGACCAATTAAGCAACGGGTTAAATTTTGATACCAACCTAACTAAATTTAAAGATAATTTAGCGGGTTTTGTTGGAGGACGTTATAGGGCTGTTATTGATTTTGGCGTTTATGTTAATTGGTATGATGATAGCGATCAAACAACCTTAGATATAAATTTTACTTCAAATTGGCTACAAAGTAAAGGCGTAAAATGGAGTAATGAGGGCTTTAATGTTGGAGATATTATTGAATTTTGGGCAGAATATCAAGGAGTAAAGCGTAATTATGCAGTTGAAATAACTAGCATTATTGATGATAGAATTTATTTTACAATAATTTCGGGTAGTGGCTTAATAACAGCGTCTTATACTGGTAAAAAAGCGGTATTTTTGCAAAGTCAACCAACGGCAATAAATTATAATTTCGGTTTTGTTGAAAACTCAGACGAATATAGCAATAACTCAATATTAACGGGAGAAAGTCAAACGTATTACGGGGCTTATCAAGCTCTAGGAGTTGCAACAGATTTAACACCAAAAGGAGCTAATAAGGACTGGGTTAGCGGTAATTGTAAATTTGAGGGCGTTGGGGTTAGCAATATAACCAATATTAATAACTTTGAAATTGCAAAAGAATTTAGTTACCAAATTACTCATGAATTTATTTTAAACCCTTTTTATGAAGAGGGGCAAATAAGTAATTTAACCAATGAAAATGGTATAATACAACCTCCTTACTTACTTGGAGATTTTAGCTTAAAATATGTTTATGAGCCTGAGTTAAGAAGAGAATTAAGTAACCCTAATACAGCTGTAAGTTTTAAAGAGGAAAACCAACTAGGGAGCGTTGCTTATTTTAATGAGAATTACAACGGGTATAATAACCCTTATAGCGTTGTTAGTGTAGCTTATGAGGACGCAATAACTAGCGAAAGTTTAGAAAGTATAAACCCTAGTATTAACACCTTAGTAGATTTTAGAGTATCAAAGCCAACAAGTATAACAGCTAATCATACGCTAAGCTTTAATATTTTCAAATGTTCAAGTCAAGAGGAATATTTAAACACCACGCAAACAGATTTAGAGCAAAACTTTTTATTTGATAATCTAACTTGTGAAATTGGCGGGGCTTTTGTTTCAGGTACAGGGATAGTTAAAAATGTTCAGGCAATAGCTCAGACGCTTAACGAGTTTCAATGTATTGCAGAGATAGGCTATTCAAATGAGGAGCAATTAAAGATAAACGAAAATGATTTTTTTGTCATATCCGTAGCCGTTCAAGATAATAGCTTAACCGCTGGTAATGAGGACACAGTAAACTTATTACTAGATGTTAAACAATATGATACTCAAATTGATATTAGCGGGTTAGCTACTATGCCTGTTTTTGATTTATTTGATCCAAAGGCTCAAAGCGGTTATTCAAGTTTATACGCTTTTAATGAGGACAATATTAATGCAGAATGTCAGCTAGTATTAGATTTAACTAAGGAGGCTTTTTTAAATTCAATTAGCACTAAATTATTAGCTTATAACCCTAGTACCTTTAATTATTTTGAATTAGATAATTTTAATATAGATTTTGAAAGCGTAATAAATTCGGAGGGGCAACAGATTGACTATTCAAGTAGTAGAGTTTACCCTGATAGTATTAGAGATACTCAAGGGGCTGTAAGTTTGGTTAATACTTTTGACAGAGGTAATGAGCTTGTTACTAATGGAGATTTTAGTAATGGAGCTACGGGGTGGACTTTATATGGTAGTTCAAGCGTTGTTAATGAAAAGGCTTTAATTACGTGGGATATTGGTCAACCTTTCTCAGGAATAGAACAAAATATAATAAGCGATAATAAAAAGTATTTAATTGAATTTAATGCCGTTGTTGTAAATGGGTTTGGTTATGTAGCAGTAGGGGGAAACCAACAAAACATAATAACAGAAACAAAAAAATATTCTGTTATTATAGAAAGTGCAAATATTAACAATAGTTTTAGTATTGCAAGAGCTACAATATGCGAGTTTACAATAGACAATGTTTCAGTTAAAGAATTAATAGAAGATCCAAACAAAGAAACATATCAATTAAATTTTGGGCAAAAAATTAATTGGAAAGACTGGATATACAACAGAAATGCAGATACTATCTTTTACAATAACCAAAAGCCAAATAATAACCTAAATTTTAAAGCTAGTAATTACAGCAATTTAAACGGCTATGAAATAAGGCTAGGGGTTTTAGCGAATATTTACGGAGTTGATGACTTAGGACGATCAGGAAATACAGACTATTTATTTTTAAGTCAGAAACTTAATACCGCCGATTATGATAGTAACACAGAAATAAACGGGACTATTGAACTATTTGATACCGAAACAAACGCAAGTTTAGGGACAAGCCCCCGAAGTGATAAAGACAGCTTATTTAAGGCTACATGGACTAATTTAACTCTAATTGATGACGCTTGGGGTATCAATAGAATAGAAAGAAATGACAACGTAGGAAACACCTTATACGAGCTATCAAGTCTTACCGATTATATAGGGGGAATATTAAAGCCCGTTGCTGGAGAAACAAAGCTAAAAATAGAGCAAGTCGGGGCGGATATTGTAGCAACTTGCTTAATTGATTACACTAAATTAGAGGAAGGAGTAAGCTATAATTTAAGCTCAAGAATAAATCTAAGTGCTGAAATTAACCCCGATACTAAGTTAAAAACAACGGGAGCTATTAAATTAAAAACCGATGCGGTTGTAAAACTTAAAGCGATATGATAATAATTTCAAGGACGGATAACAACGCCCAGCCATTACAAGAGGGGGAATGTATTAAGGTACAAGCCCCTCTTTTACCAAAAATTGACGTAAAACAGGAGTTTTTTTGCCCTTGCGATGTTGAAACGTGCGAGTATAGAAACAAAGTTTTTGCAGATGTTAACGATGCTGACGATTACAAAAATGACAAATCTAGTTTTCTATTAAGAAAATACGTACCCGCTGACAGCATTTTAATAACCTTAGAAAAAAACGGGGTACAAGTTGCAACGATTAACGATAACACGCTAGGAGAGTATTTTAATGGCTTTACAGCTCAACCCGATTACATAGGTTTTATCGCTAATTGGAGGTTAATTTTAACCGCTTACGGGAGCGGGGTATATCAATTTGTTTTTGATAAAACTATCTTAGGAATTAATACAATAGACAAATCAATAAAATATCATTTACTACCTTTTAGTAATGAAAATGCAGATAAAACAACCCGCTTAGAATGGACGCAAAATGGATCAATAAGAAACTCTATTTTTGATTTTACGGGCTTAAATTGGTATCAACAAATAAGATTTTCGGGTATTTTTTGGAACGAAACGCCAACGCTAGAAGTAGATAACTATGTCAATCAGGATTATACTATTGAGCAAATACAGGATAAACTAAATTTTGAGTATAGCCTAGATGTTGATTTTATACCGAAAGAGATAGGAGAGCCAATTATTAACGATAGTATTTTAGCGAATGAGATTTTAATAACTGATTATAATTTGAATAATTATAAACAATATATTAAATTTAATGTACAGCCAACATCAATAGAAACAGCTGAGGAGTTTCAAGGTTACAATAGGAAAAAATTTATTATTAAATTTACAAAGAAGTTAGACAACCATATTAAAACTAATTACTAATGGCAAACAATGAGATACATAATTATATAAACGAGCAAACAACACCAACAGACGGGGACTTTATGGACTTAGACGCTGATCAAGGCGGGGGTAGTTATTTAAGTAAAAAAATGACGCTTTCTAACTTGCGTAAATGGTTATTTAAGTTGGTTAGTCAGGAGGTTGTAGAATATACGGGTAGTGGTAATGTGGGCAGTTTTTTAAACTTTAATAATGTTTTTATTTTTAATTGCAATGGTAACTCGCAGTTAACAAAACCACCTTTTTTACCTTATGACAACTCAGCTACTTATATAATTCATATTCACAACTTAACAGGGGCATCAATTACAATAGATGCGGGTTACACTACAACACCAGATAACCCACCAATAACAAGAACAGTGGGAGGATATGCACAAGTTTGGATAACATACCATAAAAAGGCAGATAATACGGAAACATGGACGGCAAACACAATAAACTTTATATAATTAAATTATGGACTTAACAAGTGATTTTTATTACAGCCCTAAATTAAAGGCAAACGTAAGATATATTTTAACGGGGGAATATCATATAAAACCCTCAAGTATTCAAGTATTTTTTTATAGGGAGATATGGAGTGCTGACAGGACAATTAAGCAAGTTACAGAAAGAAACCTTAGCTATGTTGAGGGAGCTGTAAAGAGGTCGGAATGGAGCGAAACACTTTTAAGCCTTTTAATTGGTGGAGGTATGGAAACTATGGGGCAAGTATTTTTTCAAAGTAGCTTAAATGCTATATTAATAAGAGAGGGACTAACCGAAGAGGATAAACTTATATAATTATGAGCCAACAAAACATAAACGGATATACAACGGAGCAAACTAATTTAAGTAATGATGATTGGTTTGATATTGACGCTTATTTGGGCGTTGATGATTACGAGAGCCGTAAGGTAAGTTTCGGTACTATGAAAGCTAAAATATTAAGCGAGGCTAGTAATATTTATAATAGTGACGGGACTTTAACGGCGTCTAGGCAAGTTGATTGCAATAACAATGATATGGAGTTTTTTCAACCATCTTTATTTGGTACTAGCGACGCAGTAAATTTGTTTTTTGGAGTTGATGATGGCTCAGAATTTTCAAACAACGCACCTCTAAGCGATCCATACTGGAGGTTTACTATTGGCACAAACAGAGCCAACAACCTTAAAAGCGTGGGGTATTATTTTAATTACCCTGATAATTGGGACAGCTCAACGCCTTTGCAAAGTTTCCCTACTTTGGGTTTTGTAACGGCTAACGGGGCAACAGCAAACAGACCAACTCAAGGAATAGTAGGACAGCAATACTTAGATACTGATATTAATAAGTTAATTGTTTGGAATGGTACTAACTGGATTGACGCAATGGGTACAATAGTTTAATTTTTTTCTAGCCTCTAATTAAGTTTAGGGGCTTTTTTTATGCTTATTTAAAAATAATTAATAATTTATTTTGTAGATAAGAGAAAGTTTTATATATTTGTACTCAAGTATTAACAAATCAAACGAAGATTATGAACATATTACAGATTTTTCAAAAAAACTTTGATGTAAGAAACTACATTTTAAGAAAAAGCAATTTAATTTTAGAGTTAAACGATGCTACTTATACTATTGATATTTACAGCGGGTTAGTAAAACATACGGGCGGTAGATATAGTGAGCTAATTCACAATAATATAATAAAAGAAGTTTGCAAAAAGTTATAACGTATTGTATAAGGTGCGTTTTAATGCACCTTATACGTTGTTGTAAGTAGTTTTAAAAAATACGGAATATGAGTGTAAAAGATAAATACAGAGTAAAGCCAGTAAAAACTTCTGATTGTAAAGAGTGGTTATTAAAAAAACATTATTTGAAAAGAATGACATCTTTTACTTATTCTTTTGGTTTGTATGATGGAATTGAATTAGTTGGTGTTTGCACTTTTGGAAATGCAATTCCTATGCAAATGAAAAAATCTATTTGTGGTGAGAAATATATGGATTTAGTTTATGAATTAAATAGATTAATAACAAATGATGACTTACCTAAAAATACAACATCTTATTTTGTTTCTCAATGTTTAAATATGCTACCAAAACCATTAATAGTAGTTAGTTATGCAGATAAATCTTTTGGACATAATGGGTATATTTACCAAGCGACAAATTTTTATTTTACGGGCGAAAGCCATACACAAAAAGATTGGAAATTAAAAGGTAAAGAGCATATACATAGTAGAACATTAATGGATGAGTTTGCTTTTGAGCCGAATAGAATAGAGAAACTAAAAGAAAAATATGGGGATGATTTGTACCAAATTGAAAGACCACCGAAAAACAGATATGTTTTTTTTTGTGGAACTAAAAAGCAAAAGAAAAGATTTTTGAATAAATCATTATTTGAAATTAAACCATATCCAAAAGGACAAAACAAAAACTATGACGCATCTTATAAACCGAGTATTCAAACCACTCTTTTTTAAATACACGAACGTAGTATTTTTAATATTACTTACAACGTATTGTATAAGGTGCATTTTAATGCGGTTTGACACTACGTTATTAATTTTAATTTTAATATTATGGAGATTATAAATATAACTTTAAAAGTTGATCCGAAAAATGTATTTATTATTCAAGACTACTTAAAAAGTAAATACGATTTTATAAGCCTTAAAATTATGCCCGATACCGCTAAAATGTACGAAGAGGATAAGCATTTTAAAAAGCTGGTTAACGCTGTAAAAAAGGCACAAAAGGAAAGAGATATATATATTAACGATTATTTGAATAAGTATAAATAATGGAACTTTGTATAAAATGTCATAAAAACGAAAGACTAGAGCTTAGGAGGGTTTGCCGTAAATGTAAATACATAGAAGAAAAAAAGAGGCTCGGCACTTGGACGGCTGACAAAAAAATAAAAGATTTTTACGTTAACACCCCGCACAATATTAAAAGAAAATACGTGAAAGATAACTTCGGAGGGATATATTAAATGGAATTAAGAGATTACCAACAACAAGCGATAACAGATATTAACGAGGGCTTTAAGTCTAGCAATAAATTAGCTTATCAGTTAGCAACTGGAGGAGGTAAGACGTTTATTTTTAGCTACCTAGCAACGCAACAAAAGGGCAAAGTATTAATTTTAGTAAATAGGCAAGAGCTAGTAAGTCAGACTATAAAAAGTATTGAGGAGCTAGGCGGTCAAGTAGGCGGTTTAAAAGACAATAAACAAATTACTATCGGAATGGTTGAAACTATTAACAACCGCTTAAAAAAGGGTACTTATAGCCTTAAAGATATTAGCCTTTTAATAGTTGATGAATGCCACCGATTAGAATATGTAAAAGTTATTAATCAAGCTCCTGAAAATTGTAAGGTTTTAGGCTTTACAGCAACGCCAACAACTGACAAAGTATTATATTTTTATAAATGCAAAATTTGTAATATCTCAAAAGATAATGAGTTTACTTGCTGTAATGAGAAAAAAGCAACTAAATGGCGTAAAAAAGTAGCCTTAGCAGATTATTACGAAAATTTAATACAAGGTTTAAGCGTATCGGATCTTATTAGCCGTAATATGTTAGTTCAAGAGAAAAACTATTCTATTAAAAGCCTAGACCTAGACAAATTAAAAGAGGATAGCTCGGGGCAATTCTCAGGAACTAGCGAAAAAAAAGTTTTTAATCAAAAGGCAAGTTATAAGAGCGTATTAGATAATTATTTGCAAATTGCGAAAGGTAGCAAAACAATGATATTTAATTCAAATATTGAAGCTAATAAAGAGATTTACGAACTATTTAAGGCTGAGGGTATTAACGTGCGTATGTACGATAGTAAAAGCGGAGGCAATAGGCAAGAGCTAGTTAATTGGTTTAAGTCTGAGCCTGACGCTGTTTTGTTAAATGTTGGGGTTTTTACTACTGGTTTTGACTGCAAAGAAGTTGAAACAATAATTTTAAACAGGGCTACAAATTCACTTGCTTTGTATATCCAAATGGTAGGGCGTGGAGGTCGTATTACTGACAAAATTTATAAACCTAGCTTCAAGTTTATTGACATGGGAGGTAATATACAAAGGTTTAATACTTGGTCAAGCGATAGGGACTGGAGTAAATTATTTAATGATAGGAGCGAAAAAAAATGTATTATTGATGATACTTTAAAATACTGGGAATGCAAAAAATGCGGTTATTTTAATTTAATTAATTTAGATCATTGCTTTGAATGTGCCGAGCCTAGACATAAGCCAACAAGTAGAAAGGGGTATTTAAACGAAATAGCTCAACCGCTGGAGGAGGTAAAATTACCCGATGTTAACAGATTAGTAGAATTTTGCAAGGTTAATAATTTTGATATAGCCTTTTGCCGTAGAGAGTATTATAAGAGTATTGCTGAGATGTTTATTTTAAAAGGTACAAGTAAAGAGGCTTTTTTAAAGGCTAAAAATACAGGGCGTTTAAATTCAAAGATTAGAAATTTCGCAATAGATGACTATTTTACGATCCAAGCAAGTGGCTTAAATGGTAACATAGTTAGGAGTTTAGAAAATTTTATTGAAAATATTATAAGAAATATTGAAAAAGTATATTTTAATTAAAAATAAATTATTATATTTGTACAAGTCAAACGAAATATTAATTAAATCAAAAGAAGATTATGACAACAGATGTTAACATTAACGGAGTAAAATTAATGGTAGAATTTTATTACCAACCTTATGAGGC
>Ga0315315_10005379_pt1 | contig 11810 bp, 3 predicted proteins | sample M140m3416metaG_FD_203699 | JGI IMG/M metagenome (GOLD analysis project Ga0315315, IMG submission 203699) | Ammonia-oxidizing marine archaeal communities from Monterey Bay, California, United States - M1 40m 3416 | ecosystem: Environmental > Aquatic > Marine > Intertidal zone | place: USA... | reverse complement strand
CAATCTTTATATCAACATCCGACAGTGGAACTCGCTTGAATTCAGCTTTGAATTCATCTGGGTAATCGCATTGAATGGTGTCGTTACCGATCAACTGGAGCACGTTGTCGTTGGCTTGAGCGTCCCCGAGTTGAGTCTCAACATCAGCACGGAACAACCCACGCCCAGCACCTGTGCTCGTTAGCATGATCTTTTCAGTGTCACCGCCAGGATGGGTTGTCACGATAACCGGAATTTTGTTGTGCCCCCGGCTGATGCCCAAGTCACTGTCGTGCACCACGATTGACAAAGGAAGTCCAGGTGCGTGCAAACGCGTGCTGCGTCGCCCGAGCCGCCCGACGGTGCGTAGAAGATTCAATTGGTCGATGTAGCGTTCCTCGCTGCCGTACACTTCTGAGAGATTGAAGAGTGCTTGATTCGCAAGATCTACATTGGGAACCCGCTCCAAAACACTCCGGAAAATGTCCCTTGCGTCGTCGGTATCGCCGCGGCGAAAGGCCAAGACTCCCCTCAGGAATTCCGCCCGCACGACAATATCCATTTCAGGATTGCGTGCCAGTTCCTCGAATACCAGTTCCGCTTGATCGTAAACCTTCTGGGCCATGAATGACTCACCTATGCCAAACTTCGCCTCAGTCGCTTGTTGTGAGTCTGGGTACCGATTGATGGTGGTGGTGAACTCACTGCGTGCCACATCGTAGCGTCTCGCTTTGTAGTAATTGGTGGCAAGCAGAAGTTGGATTGCCGCCTTTGAATCGTCCTCGACTTGAGAAGACTCGCTGGTCGCTACAAGCCAGCCGCGTAACACGTCCTCGACGAAGTTATGATTGTCATCCCCACCAGCGGCCATTCGCTGACCGCAGATGAATGTAATCAAGTCCACTGGCAATTGATTCCGGTGCTCGTCAAAGAGATCGCGGTTCGCGGCGTAAGTGGTGTAAGCAAGTGTCTTATCCCCCAATCGAAGGTAAAGCGCAGCTTGTAAAAGCGGGGCAATGGGGCTGTCTTCATCAATGGTGAGGCCGACGCTGCCCAGTCGAGCGTAGCACTGGGTGACGATATCCCTGGTTGACTTTAGTCGACGTTCATCTGTTTGAGCTAAATTGGCCAGCATTCCTGAGGCCAATGTCGCCGCATTTAGATAATCTCGCCGAGTGAGTGCTGACTGTGAGAATGGGAAGATGGCGTCCCAGGCATTTGCGTCATTGTCGAACGGTCGGGTGGTTTGTTGATGGGCAAGGATATTTTCCATCTTGGATGCGACAGGGGGTTGAACTTCCATGTAGGCAAGCGACGCGATTGCTGAGGGGGTTCCGTATTGAAGATCGCGGATGATGGTGTAGATTTTCGCCCGTTCATCGTCGGTTGCGTCGGTATTAGAACGCCAGGATGTGACCCAGCCGCTCACGAGCCCCAGATCCAGATCCCAAGGGGAAAGAGGGTTCGATTCATAGGCTGCCTTCGATGTCTGCAAGATCGAAGCGAACTTTTCGAGGTTCCCTTCTTTAAGGTACAGGTCAGCAAGCCAGCTTGAATATCTACCCTGAAAGTTACTGTCTTGCTTCAGAAGTGATTCAATGAAAACTCGCTTCTTTGATTCATCCATCGTTTGCAGTAATCTCGCTGCGCACTCGCGAGACTCGCTGCTGCCGGGATCAGTTTCAATGTGGCTAGCCCAATAGGCTTGTGCCTCGTCAGCTAATTCCAAACGATTTAATAGGTCACCGATGTATGATGCGTAGGTTGCGTCTGCTTTGGTGACTCGCTGAGTTGCGTTTATCCAGTTGAGTGCTTTGATCCCTAGCTGAGGGTCCTTGTTTTTTTCGGCGGCGATCATGAGCCGGCGAAAAATATCGCCGCTGGACTGTTGGGGTGGCAGACTCAATAAGTGTAGTGCCGCTTCTGCTACCACTTCCGGCGTCGAGTAATCGGTGGCAGATTCCAGCCATAGTTTTGCAGCTTCGTAGTCCTTGGGTAAACGTTTCGCGAGCTGCCCGTAATAGTCTGCTGACGTTTTGCGAAGGTTGTTGGAGACGTACCTTCGGTAATAGTAACCCTGGGTTTTCAACAGTTGGTTTACAAACTCATTATCCAGCTTTCCGATCATGTTCTCTGCAAGTAAGGCATCACGAACTTGTGATTCCTGCTTCGAGTAATTGAAGTTTTGCTTGGCAGCAAGTTTGATCACGTCATCACTGTCAGCGTTCGCCAGTTCGCTTTCGACGAGTTTTGCTTGTGATTTGTTTTTCGGATTTCGCCTTGCTGATTGCCGCCAGTCATTGAGGTAGCGGGTGAGTGCCGGAATTTCAGGATGCTCCTTCCGAGCTTGCAAGATGCGGGCTAAGTCTCCCTTGAACTCGTTTTCATCCTTTGCGTTGTCCAACAACCAGCTGATCGCTGTCTTGCAGTATCCGTCTGCCGTGGGGGATCGCTTTATCAGCTCGCGTAACATCCCTCGCGTTTTTTCCGTGTCCTTGAGGCGATCCCTATACAAAGAAAACGCAAGCGTGTACCTGATGTAGGCGGCATGCCGTGAGTTCTTGTTCAATGCGTCGCGAAGCACACGCTCGGTGTCAGCAATTTGTTGAGGTTCGCTACCATTGGTTTGAACGAACAGTTGCGCAGCGTTATTGGTTGTTGCATCGTGTTGCAGCACATTCCGAAGCAGGATTTTGGCAGCATTGGGATTGTTTTCTCGCAGGTGCGCTTGAACCAAAATCATTAAACCTCGGTAGCGATCATCACGATCAGCGTGTTTCGTTGCATAGTCACGAGCCACAGACTCGATTTCGCGGGCACTGGCCTTTCCTGTGTTGAGCTGATCAAGTTGCATGGAATGTGTCGATTGATCGTCTCTGAGCTTTCGAGCTTCGGCGTAGCTCTTTGCGCTGCTGCTATGCTGTCCCAATCGATTGTAATTATCCGCCATTTGGATATAGATAAGACGGCGTTGTTCAGGGTCCTTTAGTGAAGCGTTACGCAGTAACTTGGTAGCTGCACGGTTGGACTGCGCGTAATTCCCGGACCGTAACCAGGCGTCGACGCTGTAGGTTCCCACGTTAATCGCCAGGTCATCACGATTCGCGTCCATCATGTCTTCGGCTAGTTGCGCGCCTTTCGCAACACTTTCGTTGCCTGATGCGTTGTAATATCGAATTGCGCGTGCGGCGGCAGTGCGACCTTGTTCGGTATTGCCCAGCCGTTTCCAAATAGCATGGTAGGCTGCGGCGGTCGCTTTTTTGTCCTTCCCACGGGACAATGTATTTGCAAGTCGTTGCTCGATTGCAGCACATTCAGGTGCGTTGGGGTATTGGCTAAGGAATTGGCGGCATGTGACGATCATGTCAGTGTTTCGACTGAGTGCTTGCAGGCCGTCAATCGTTTTCAGCATGACGGGTTGGTGCCGCGGATCTTTTGGGTGCGTTGAGATGAATCGCTTTCCGACTCGCACCAGACCGAATAGTCGTGCGTCATCATGGTACAGCTCTGTCAGCTTGACCATGATGTCTGCGGCTTCGGGCGTTGCATCGTTGTATTTGCCAAGATTGGCTTCCAGTTCGGATGCCCGTTGGCTTAATTCGTCGAGTGTGGTTTGTGCCTGAGTCACTTGGCAGAAAACACCGAACGCAATTAGGCAAAGCAGAGTCTGAATCGAGGTTCGCAGACGCATGGGGAACTCATTAGCGTGGGAATCGCGTTCGTTGATGTAAGTACGGATGGCGAGGTGGTTTGCCGCTTCTAGACTGAAGTGTGCGGGGCTTTGGTGGCGTTTCCGGCCGGTGTTGTGCGTCATGGCTTGGTACGCTTGGGCTGGCTGATGATTGTCTTGTGGGAAGGCTGCAGTAGGCATCACTGTTGTGTACTAAAATCCGGCATTCAGAAGCGTGTCTGAAATCTGCTTGGCATCGCTTGCAAGCGGGCTCTCGGGGAAGTCTCCGATTAGTTGGTCGAATCGCGTTCGAGCTTCCTTCTTGCGATCCATGCGGTATAGGCATCGCCCATAGTTGAATAGGATCACATCGAGGAACTTTGCATCGGGGTGGTTATCAAGGACGTTCTCGAAGGTATCCAGAGCTCGTTGGTAATCTTCACGCTCGTAATAGTGTTCCGCCATCTTTGCGACTGATTCTCCAACCCGACCGCTGTCGGGAAAGTGGTCGAACACTTTCTTGTATTCCTGAAACGCACGCTCCATCAATGCGGTACGTCCACTTTCTTTTGCGGCATCCGCCATTCGCTCATAGGCTTCTGCGATTCCGTATTGTGCTTCACCCCGAAGCAGACTGTCTTCCATGTTCACCAGTCGGGTGTAGATGCCGATAGCACGTCGGTAATCTTTTTGTTCTTTTGCTACTTCGCCTAGTTGCAGTAGTGCATCGTCTACGAAGGCGCTGTTAGGGAATTCACGCTGCAAGCGTTGGCACATGGTCGCGGCTAATTCAAGCCGGTCCATCTCAAAGTAGATGTGCCAGAATTGAACATAAGTCTCTTCCAGTAAACGACCTCCAAGGCGCCGTGCGTCCAGCATGATTTCTTCGCACACCCCCAGTGCACTCTCATACTTGTCGCGAGCCTTGAGTCTTAAACCAAACTCTTTGTAGCGGTTGCCAATTTTGGTCATCGCGCTGGCGGTTTTCAGTTGCGTTTGAACTCGCAACTCTTGATCTGAGATGTTGGCACGCGTGATGCGGACACCACCGATATTTCCTTCCAGGCAGCGGGCTTTGACGCTGAGGTACTGAGGTTGTCCTGTGCTGTTGGTTTTGTCGGTGTAGACGAAACGTATTTGATCACCGGGCATCGCTTGTAATTGCGTGTCCCCAGCAATGGGTTGCTCGAGTTTGGTGAGTTGTACACCACCGTGAAAAACGCCTGAGTGCACTGCCGTTTCTCCTTCGTTCTGAGAATCTCCAGGGACAGCACTGTCTGTTGTTTGTGTCGCTTTGTCATCTTCCATGGCGACGCCTTTTTGATTCGCCGTCAGGATGGCCTCAACGAGAGAAACGTCAACGGTGTCAATAAGTTTGTACCTGTTTATCTCGGCGGTTTCGCTGTTGGGCCGGTCACTGTCTGTTGAAGGATTACCGGTGGCAATCATTTCGTCTTCAATTTCTTCATCGGTTTTCAACCGGTGGACTTCAAGCGTTGCGGACAACTGGTCGGCTGCGTCTGTGGTGTCTAGATCAGGGTCACTGATACGTAGATTGATGGTTTTTCCGAGAACCACCCCGTTGAGTGTTTCCTCGTAGGCACCGTCGGTGATTGCTACAACGCCATCCCCTACAACGTCGACTTTGGCAACGATCGCTCGATTCAGTGTCTTGTCGGCAGTGTGCTCGTCGAGGTAAGTCACGGTCACAGTGTCACCTCCTTTGATTTCCAGTATGCCGTTTTCCGGGTAAGGGACGCCCAGGCGTGAGGTGATGGAACCAAGCACTAATCGTACATTGCGACCCACACTGAAACACTCAATGGTTTCGCTGTCGCCACCGCTTGAAACGCATTGGATGGGCACACTTTGCGAAGGATCGAGGATGGCAAGGTCAGCATCTTCAATCTTTATGAAGAAGCGTTTTCCCGCCTCTAATTTGTTCCCGTCTGCGGAACTCGTGGAAAGGGTTGTGCCAACGCGTTCCAAGGCGACAATGGCGCGGCTGTAATGTGCAAGCTGAAAGTGGCCCAAACCAATGTAGTAATAGGCTTGGTTCACCTCGGGGCTGGTGGGGAATGTTTCAATGACGCCACGCATTAACTGAAAACATTTGCCGTAGTTGCGCAGATGGTAAAAGCAAATTCCCATCTTAAGGGTAGCTTCGCTGCGTTGAGACTCGTTAGTGTTCTGTTCGGTGCTTGCAGCTTCATATTGCACGCGAGCTTGGTCGTAGGACCGATCTCGCTCGAGGAAATAGTCTCCTAGCCGCAGATGGGCATCGAAGCGAACTTTACTGCGCGGGTAACGCTCAATCACGGACTTCCAGATCTCAACCGCTTTCGCCAGTTCTTCGGCATCGAATCTTGCATCGCCTGCGGTGACCAGCTTTTTTGCAGCACGGTCTTCGACGAGAGAACCGCGGGCTGGTGGTTGGGCCGTGGCAGTTGTCGTGATCAAAGTGAGGCAACAGAGAAGCACCAGCATAAATGCTGTGAGCAGTACTGTTGATGGTTGGGTTAGGTTGGTGCCCGGGGCTTTGATGTGCATGGAAATCTTGTGACAGGTGGTTCGATGAGACTGCCACGGGCGGGGATTCTGCGCGGATGGCGGCAGCAAGTCGTCGCGGTTTATTGTAATTATGCAAGCGCGGTAGACGCTGGGAAGTCGTGAAATCTCACGGGATGTGTGTTTGTGCTTTACAATTATTAGGCCTCCCATCAGCTACATTCTATTCGCTGCTGATCGATGGCGGTGGCAGATCGGCAGGTTATTGCGGATGCACGCGGGTGCCGGTGGGGCGTGGCACGCGATCTTTTGGGTTTTGCGTAGGGACCGGCCGCGTGCCGACTACCGAAGGCTGCACCCACACACCGCGATGGTATGGCTGCGGTGTGGTGAGGTGTGCGTTTGGTGGACGCCAAACGGCATTGGTTGCAGTAAACACCAAGTCTAGGCAAGCAGGCCTTCGATTGCGCTGCCGTCATCAACCAGTTTCATTGGACGTCCCTGACGTGTATAGACTTCCTTGTACGGATCAATCCCAAGAGCGTGGCAGATTGTTGCGTGGATGTCCGGGACGTTGACGGGGTTGTCCTTGGGCATCCCACCATCTTCATCGCTGGATCCAATGACTGTCCCGCCGTTAATTCCACCGCCCGCCATGAAGCAACTGAAGCACTTCGGCCAGTGGTCACGTCCAGCATTGTCATTGATGCGCGGGGTGCGACCAAATTCAGACATCATGATGACCATCGTCTTTTCCAGCATCCCACTCTCAGATAGATCTTGCAGCAGGGAGCCAAGAGCGGGGTCCATGACCTCGCCGTGTTCTCGCATTCTCGTGAAATTGTCTCCGTGGGTGTCAAAGCCACCGCGATTGATTTGGACAAAACGCACTCCCTGTTCTACGAGTCGCTTGCTCAGTAGTGCTCCGCGACCGAATGCGGTGTCGCCGTAGCGTTCAACTTCCTTCGCAGGGACCTTGTCCAACTCGAACGCCTTCAGCGCTGGGCTTCGCATCAAACGCACTGCATCGTCGATGGATGTAGATGTGGAAGACAAACGCGGATCAGTCGTGTCGCGGTTGAAACGGTTATTGAATTTCTCGAGTCTCTCCAGTCGCTTGTTGCCTTGGTCCAGAGTCACGCCGGCAGGAAACTTTAAGTATGGGTCAGGATCCCCAGGGTTTGCGATGAAATAGGCTTCACAGCTCTGGCCAAGGTAACTCGCTGTGCGTGCTTGCCCGTTGATTGTGATGAACGAAGGAAGATCACCTAATTTTTCTTTTTCGTGAGCGACCACCGAGCCAATCCCCGGGTGTTGGACAGGGCCCGGTAAAAAGCTCGTCTGCATATTGTAGGAAGCTCGGGCGTGGGCGCCCTGTGTACCCGCGATGGAACGGATTAACGCGGCGTTGTGCATCTGCTTGGCAACTGTCGGGAAAATCTCGGAGATCTGAATCCCGCTGGCGGAGGTGGTGATGGGATCGAATTCACCTTGGGTGGGTCTTCCCGGTTTTGGGTCCCAAGTATCCAAGTGAGACATACCGCCCCCATTCCAGAACAGAATGACGTTTTCGCATTTCGCCTGGTGGTCCTTGCCTGACCCAGCAATCAATTGGTTGATGGGCATTCCCAGCAGCGTTGCGCCTGCAGCAGAATTAGCCATCAACTGTCGGCGTGTCATCTTGTAGTCATTACATCCAGACATCGCTATATGCTCCGTAAAGAGTGGGCCTCGTCAAAACGAGGTGGGGGAAGGGGAACAGGTTTAAGGAAGGAAACGAAACTCATTCGAATTCAACAGGATCCAGCGGAAGTCCGCGAACCCCGTCATGGGCTCAGCAGCCGACTCGATGATCTCAATTGCCTCGGCAACTTCATTCGCACTTGGTTTCCGAGTTAAGATTTCTACGTAGGTGTATTGAACAGCTTTTTCAAGATCCGCATCGGACCCAGTCAACATTGGGTAGACAGGTTCCAGTGGACCGACTCGCGCAGCTTGGTGAGTGAGCTGGCCGTTAAGCATCAGCAAGGCTTGTCGCATGGACGCATTCTCTATCCGTTCGTCACCAAGATCAACGCGCGCGGGCTGACCAAAGAGCCGGAGGAAGTGACCGGCAGGTGCAGGTGTTGCCATTCGGTAGGCGGAACTGAACTTGGGATTGTCATCGACTGTTCGTTCAACAAGCTTGGTAACGTACTTCACGCCGGGTTTTGGGGTGGGGGATGCAGCCATTCTCATCGCCTCGATGTCATCACGGGACATTTTTTGCATCGAGTCGATCATCGGAGAGGTGTCATCCGCAGCCAGGACGGCATCGAAGTCAATTTCGATAGCCTTTTCGAGACCGTAGTCAGCGGTCGACGCCACCATGTTCTGCTCGGCCATCATGGCCTCATCGTTGCTCGCCAAGGCCTCAGGTTGGTCCGCGTCAGACTGTTGAGCAGCTTCCTCGTCGGTCATCTCCACTGGAACACGAATTCGTTGTTTGATCACCCGGGGATTTTCACCAGCCATGTGTTTGACTTCAAACAAGTGCCCTGCTGTAACGAGGCTGTCATACATTGCTTCTGCCTTCATACGCCGGATCTTGGTGACCAAGAATGCTTGTTCCAATTTCTCACGCTCGGCTGCATCCGCGTCACGAGCCGCATGCGAACGCTGATAAGCCGGACTGCTTACGATTTCCTTCACCAACCAGCGAATGCTGAATCCGTTTGCGACGAATTCTTCTGCCAGGTAGTCCATGGTTTGCGGGTGGCTGGCAGGATTGTTGTCACGGAAATCGTCGACCGGCTCGACAAAACCTGCACCCACGAGGTCTTTCCAAAGACGGTTCACAATCAGCCGCGAAAAATAGCGGTTTCGGGGGCTGGTGATTTTCTCGGCCAGCTGACGGCGAAGTTCGCTACGTTTGTAAAGCTCGGCGTTGATGTCGATCCCCCGAATGTCACTCTTCGCTTCGGTAGATACTTTCAATAAGTCGCGTTCGGATCCCTTGAGCCGGCTTTTTGTCTTTGCACCGGCAGAGGCCAGCAAATCGTCGACGGAGGGACCTTTGGGTTGCTGCGACTTAGCGTTTCTTTTCTCGCGGAGTGCTTCGAAACGCTTGATAAAAGCAAGTTCCTCGGTCTCATCGAGATACGGAAAAGGAAAGCTGGCTTTCATCGGCTTGCGATCAGCCGCGTCTGACTCGTCTTCGGGAGGCCACATTACCGAAGACATTTTGTCTTCGGTGGTATACACGGTTCGAGTCAGGTTGTTTTCACGGCGGCGCGTCTTTCCGAAAAATGCCGCCACACTGTAGAAGTCTTCGCGGGTCCACTTGTCAAAAGGATGGTCGTGGCATTGGGCACAACTGATGCGAATTCCCATAAACACTTGCGCAGTAGCGCTGGCCAACGCCATCGGGTCGGCATCATCACCGAGAACGAAACCAACCTCCGGCGTGCGGCCTGCTTTGCCGTTCGTCGCGATCAGCCGACGACACATCTCGTCGTAGGGCATGTCGGTGGAGATCGCCTGGTGAACGTATGCAAGAAGCGCATTGCCACCTTCTTGATTGCTCCGAATGCGTAACATGTCGGCAAAGAATGCACTGAAGCGATCTGCGAATCCTTTGTCCGCCATGTATTGGTCGATCAACCTCTGGCGACGCTCGTTCTCTGGCCAAGATAGAAAAGTCTTGATCTCTTTGCCCGTGGGAATTCTGCCCACCAAATCGAGGCAGAGTCTACGGGCAAATCCAAGGTCGTCCACGGGCCCCGCTGGGGCTGTGTTGATTCCCTTGGCTTGGTTCTCTGAAAGCAGCTTGTCTTCAATGGTGGCCGGGTCTGCCAGGACCGTTGATAGAGTGGCGAAACACAAAAGTGTCGCCAAAGATCCAAGTCGAATCACGGGTGTCTCCAAGAGTCCTGTTGGAATCGTTCGTGCCGGTCGAAAGATGAACGACCATCAATGGGTGGGGGGAGGTCAGATTGTCGCAGGTTCTGAACGTATCATGATACCCTGATGTACCCACGCGTGCAGCGGTTTTAGCTCTCCTCGAGCGTTGAATGCCGCAAAGAGCCTCCGAAATCGTGGTTTGTTCCCGATTTTAACGCCAACACTTGCTTTCACGCTGCCTAACTGGGGGCCCGGGAAAGAAATTCGGTTCCGTCTAGTTCTTTGGCATTGAACCATGTTGCGTTGATAAATCCAGCATCCATGCAGCGTTCTCTTTTGCTGTGCTGCTTGGGGAGGGTTGTTCGAGCTCAGTGAACCTCTTGAGATCAACGATTGTGATTTTCAGGCGCATCGTTGTCTTCGGGGTCCGCGTTGTGTTCAGGGTCCGCGTTGTGTTCAGAGTCCGCGTTGCTCACCTGTCATTCTGCTGCGGTTCTTCTGCTCAGGTGGACTGAAGTTCCGAATGTACGCCTTGCAGTTGGTTTTGAGTCGCTGTGCGTCTCTGTCTGGTGTTAAGCGTCCGTTTCAGTTTGCCGCTGGGTGAATGCCGCTTTTTCCCGGTGGTGAAGCAGTAGTCGCTGCCTTTGCGGCACGAATCCTGAGTAACGCGATGGGCTCGCAACCATCCTGCAAGTAGGGACTCACAATTGCAGGTTTCAGAACCTGTCAGGACTCACATGAATGCTAGACGGGCATGCGGGTTGCTGTTGACCATCTGCTGATACGCCAATCATTTTCCACTCGCAAGGCAGAGTACGTGACGAAGTAGTGTTCGCAAGTGAACTCACTGACACATCAACTGGATAAAATTTACGATTTTGCTTTTTGGCTTTGTTATTGGCACGTGTTTTGAATTCGCATTTTAGGATTAGGTGTTCGTTTTTTGCGAATTTTGTTGGGTCGTGGACGTGGCACGCATTTGATTCGAACTGCCACGTTTTTTATGAAAATCAATCAAGATTCGGAGAATTCGGGGAACTCTTTTTTTGCATTGGCACTTTGATTGCCTTAATGCATGGCTTCATAAGTTTCATACGCCTTTGCAAAAAGAGATCTCTGCCATGCTCCCGTGGACGAAAAAAAGAAAGAAACACAGAAAGCGGAATTCACGGCGGCGAACGAATCTTAGTTATCAAACCTTGGAGCGGCGTCAGCTACTGGCAGTAACAGCAAGTTTCTCTGGTGGTGAGTTGATGTTTTCAGGAGACCCGTTAATTAACGGGGTCGACGTCGAGTTGAGTGTCGATGGGGCCACGCATGAGCTGGTTTGGAGGCAAGGCACCAACGCCTTCACGAACAATCTTAATACTCTCGGAGCCCCACAGAATTATGTGATGTCGTTACCGGGGACGGTGCCGGTAGATCCGATCAACGTCACGTTCGATTTAGGTGACGGTAACGATGTCGTTCGATTCGACTTAGGTGGGTGGACAGGGCTGCAGGATGTCACGGTCGTTGATGGGGGTGACTATGATTTCGACACTGTAAAAGTGCAGTCCATGCTTGATTTGCTGCCGACTGTTGGCGAAATGAATATTCAGGCTGAGGAAATTACGGTCTCTGATAACGTGACCGTTGCAGCGCCAAAAGGCATCGTTATGTCAGCCACAGGGCACGACGCACTGATCGCCATCGGGGAAGGTGCGACTCTGTCCACACGCGCAATTTTGCCAGGTGGTGATCACGAAAACGACCCTTCAATCGCAGACTC
>Ga0315315_10005378_pt1 | contig 11811 bp, 8 predicted proteins | sample M140m3416metaG_FD_203699 | JGI IMG/M metagenome (GOLD analysis project Ga0315315, IMG submission 203699) | Ammonia-oxidizing marine archaeal communities from Monterey Bay, California, United States - M1 40m 3416 | ecosystem: Environmental > Aquatic > Marine > Intertidal zone | place: USA... | reverse complement strand
TATTTGTTATCTTTGCTAGTTCTGCATCAGCATTTGATGCCAACAATCATGATGCAAGTATGCTTAGTGAATCAGAATTAAAAGCTATGGTTGATGCTGCTATGAAAGTAAATCCACCTAAAAATGGTAAAAATTATGTTTTTGGTTTTGCAAATCTTCAAAGAGATATTGCTTTCTGTGCTTTAGTTGAAGAAGGTATCTTAGCAAATGCTGAAGCAGCAGGTATAGAAGTACTCGTAACTGATAATTTGTTAGATGGGGCAACAGCGATGGCTAATGCAGATAGTTACATTACGAGAAATGTTGATTATGTTATAGAATTTCAAACCGATGCCGCATTTGGTGAAATGATAATGAATAAAATGAACATGAATGGAATTGGTGTAACAGCTATTGATATTCCAATGCCAGGTGCTGGATTTTTTGGAGCTAATAATCCAAAGTCAGGATACATCGGTGGACTTCATTTAGCCTCTGCAGCAATAACTAAATGGGGACCTGATGTTGGAAAAGATGCTTATCTTGTTATTGGAGCATTACCACAATCAGGAGCAGTTGTTGCAATGCGTTCTGGTGGACAAGAAGCAGGCGCTAGAGCAGTTTTGCCTGAAATAACTGATGATAGAGTTATCGTTTATGATGCTAAACAAACTCTAGAATTAAGCTTTCAAGAAATGAACAATGTTATTGGAAGAATTCCAGAGGGAGCTCCTATACTTATAACAGCTATCAATGATCAAACTGCAACTGGCGCACTTCGCGCTGTTCAAGGTGCGAACAGAGGTGGCGACTCAATTGTTGTAGGGATGGGTGCGGATGAATTAGATACCATGATGAATGAACCTGAGTTTATTGCTTCAGTTGGATATTTTCCTGAAAGATATGGAAATTATCTAATTCCAATGGCTTTATCTAATTTAGCAAATAATCCAGTTGATGAGGTAGTTTTAATGAATCACGTGATGGTATCACCATCAAATATTTGTGATTACTATTCAGACAGAAATTGTCGTGCAGACGATGTTGCAGCAGAATGGTCTTTTCCTCAAGACTCTTTTTCAGCACATTTAGCAGAAGTAAGAGCAGATCCTGGAATGAAGGATGTGCTTAACTTAATTCCTTCTGATTAATAATTAATATGAGATCTCAGGTACTTTATACCTGAGGTCTCAAAACAATTATGAACAAATCAATTTTATCAATGAAAGATATCAGAAAAACATTTTCTGGAGTTGCTGTTTTAGATGAAGTTGAATTAAATTTAAATGAAGGAGAATGCCTAGGGTTATTAGGCTCCAATGGAGCTGGTAAATCTACATTAATAAAAATTCTATCAGGCATTTATTCGAAAGATAAAGGAACAATATCAATATTAAATAAAGAGGTTAATATAAAAAATTCTTCTGACTCAATAAAGGAAGGAGTTGGTTTATTGCCTCAAGAATTATCTATTCATTCTGAAATGAATGTAGCTGAAAATTTAATGATGGGAAATTTACCAGTAAAAAAAATTATGGGAGTCCAGTTTACAGATCAATCTAAAATGAATGAAATTGCTAAAGAAAAACTTTTAGATTTAGGTCTAGATATTGATGTTCAAAAACCAATGAAAGATTTAACTCTTCCTGAGCAAAGAATTGTTGAGATTGCTAGAGCTATGGTTGGCAATGCCAAAATTCTTATTATGGATGAACCTACTGCAGCTTTGACAAGCAAAGAATCAAAAACACTATTTGAAGTTCTTGAAAAAATAAGAAAAGCAGGTGTTGGTATTATTTATATTTCGCATTATTTAGATGAAGTTTTTGATGTTTGCCAACGGGTTACAGTGTTAAGAGACGGAAAAAATGCTGGCGATTTTAATACAAATCACTCAAGTCACGATGAAGTTTTAGCTGCCATGCTTGGAAATGCAGTTGAAAATTTGTACCCAAATAGAGTTAAAAAAAATCATAATGAAATTGCACTCAAGTTTGATGATGTTACTTTTTCTCAAAATCTTTTTGATTTAAATTTTGAAGTTTATAAAGGTGAGATTCTTGGTGTTTTTGGATTACTTGGATCTGGATTAGAGGATCTAGGTAGAAAAATCTATGGTGTTTCGTCTAAAATTAAAAAAGGTAAAATTTCATTATTTGGAAATGATTATAATCCATCAAACCCACAAATGGCAAAAAAAAATGGGATAGGTTTCATTCCAGCAGAAAGAAAGACTGAAGGTATTCTCTCTGAATTATCTCTAAGAACAAATATGACAATCCCTTTTTTAGATAATTTTATTTCAAATAAATTTATTGATTCAAAAAAAGAAAAAGAATTTACTGATAAGTGGATCGAAGATTTTGATATTAAGTGTTTAAATAGTGAGCAATTATTTCGTTTTTTATCTGGTGGCAATCAACAAAAAGCATGTATTGCTCGTTGGTTAGTCAATGAAGTATCTCTATTAATTATTGAAGAGCCTACAAGAGGTGTAGATCTAGGTGCTAGAAAAGAAATTTATCAAAAATTAAGATATCTATGCGATCAAGGTTTAACTATTATAATTTTTTCTTCTGATGTTGAGGAAATTCATGGATTATCAGATAGATTCATGGTTCTTAATAGAGGGACAATTAAATCAATTTATGATCAATCTGTTCAAGTTGAGCAGTTAATGGCTGCTGCTGGTGAGAATATTAATAACACAATAAACTAAAGGAAATATATATGACTAATACATCTAATTTTAATTCTTTAATGAAACAATCTTGGTCTGGTGTTGCCGTCCTTTCAATTTTTTATATTGTGATCGTTATAGGTCTTTCTTTAATGTCTCCTTGGTTTTTTTCTTTTAATAATGCCATGAATATTGGAATCAATATGTCATATATTGGTTTAATGGCTGCAGCAGGAACGCCACTCATAATTGCAGGAGGCTTAGATTTGTCAGTTGCAGCAGTGGCAGGTTTAACTGGTGTTTTGATTACAATTTTTTTTGGATGGATTGATAACATATGGTTATCTGTCACTTTAGCTTTATGTTTTGGTGCACTTATCGGAGCCTTTAATGGTTTTCTTGCAACTGTGCTAAAATTTAATCCACTCATTGCTACCCTTGGAACAATGTCAATTGTCACAGGTTTTTCATTAGTACTAACAGGTGGTTTAACAAAATCAATGATGCTTAAGGAATTCAATTACATTGGAGTTGGACGAATATTTAATGTTCCCATTCCTTTAATAATAATGATTTTGGTAATGTTTTTATTATGGGTATTAATGTCTAAAACTAAATTTGGTCGATTTATTTATGCTTCTGGTAATAATCCAGATGCAAGTTTGCTGTTAGGTGTCCCCGTCGTAAAAGTTCAATTTTACTTATATATTTTATCTGGTTTAAGTGGAGCACTAGCCGGAGTTTTATTAACAGCAATGCTCGGTGCTGCTGCACCTAACGCAGCAGGTTCGCATTTATTAACTATCATCGCTGCAATTATCCTTGGTGGTACAAGTTTATATGGAGGAATAGGAAGTGTTTGGGGAACATTATTTGCTGTCTTAATACTTGGCACCATTAATAATGGTTTAACTTTAATGAATGTATCTTCTTCGTGGCAAGAGGTTGCGAAAGGAACAGTTTTAATACTAGCTGTTGGTTTAGACCAATGGAGAATGAGGGCATAATGAAATTATCTGTTACATCTTGGTCTTTTCCACAGTGCAGTTTTAAGGAAGCTGTAGGAATTTCTTCTTTATTAAATATCAATGCAATTGATATTAGTTATTTTTATCGCTCAGCATTAGATAAAGAATTGCTTTTACAAGATCATAAAAAAATTGTTGATCAAATTAATAAATACGAAATTGATTATGCAAATCTATATCATCTTTTTGGTAATTCTTTAGAGGACAGAAACCTTGCTGACACTAATAATTTAAAAGATAATGTAACTGATTTAACAAAAGTTACAGATTTTTGTGTAGATGCAAATATCCCTAGCATTTTTGTTTTACCAGGTATGATAAATAATGGCCAATCTAGAAAAGAAGCATTAAAAAATTCTATTGAATCTCTTAAAACATTAAATGACATAACGTCTAAAAAAAATATTCAATTATTAATTGAGCCACATGTGCATTCTTATTTAGAAAGCCCTGAAATAACTCTAGAGTTACTCGATGCTGTCCCAGGATTAAAACTAGCTTTAGATTATGCACATTTTGTTTGTTTGGGTTGGACACAGGAAAGTATAGATGTTTTAGCAGAATATTCTGGACATGTTCATCTTCGCCAGGCAAAATCAGGATTTCTTCAAACTAAATTAGAAGAAGGAACAATTAACTTCAATGCTGTTTTTGGAAAATTAAAAGAAGTTGGGTATAATGATTATTTATCAATTGAATATGTACATCAAAATTATATGATGACGGTCTATGATGATGTTTTATCAGAAACAATTAAAATGAGAGATTTATATAATACTTGGAAAGGGAAATAATATGTCAAACTATGCATGGGTATTAGAAGTAAGACCAGGATACGAAGAAGAATATAAAAAAAGGCATGATGAATTGTGGCCTGAAATGATCACAATGCTTCGAGACGCAGGAATGCGTAATTATAATATATTTAGACACGGCCTAACTCTTTTTGGTTATTTTGAAACTGATGATCTTAAAAAATCAATTGAACATATATCTAAAAGTGAAATTAATAAAAAATGGGGAGAGTATATGTCTCCAATTATGAAAATTGATGTTGATGAGAGTATAGGTTTTCCATTTCTTTTACCTATAATGATGCATTTAGATTAACAGATCAGATTGGAGACATACATATGAAGAAAGCAAAAATTGGTGTTATTGGTGCTGGATGGTGGGCAACTGAATTTCATATTCCGCACTTAAAAGAACGTGATGATGTTGAATTAACAAGTGTTTGCAAACTTGAAGAAGATGAATTGCAATTTGTTAAAGATAAATTTGGATTTAAACATGCTTCAACAGACTACATCGAAATGTTAGATATGGAGCAACTTGATGGAGTTGTCATAGCTACACCACATTTTGCACATTTTGAGAATATTAAAGCAGCATTAGAGAGAGGGTGTCATGTTCTTGTTGAGAAACCTATGACTACAAATACTAAAGATGCGCTGGAAGTAGAAAAAATTCTTAAAGAAAAAAATGTTGAATTATTTACACCTTATGGATTTAACTGGAACCCTTTAATGGCAAAAGCTGAAGACTTTGTTGCACAAGGTCTGCTTGGTGAAATTCAACATGTTGACACTTCTTTTTCTTCATCATTAGTAGATTTGTTTCAAGGCGTTCCTCTTAGTGAATCAGATGATCATACTTTTAAACCAAAATCTTCAACTTGGTCTGATCCTTCAAAAGCTGGAGGATACGGATGGGGTCAATTATCTCATATGTTTGCAGGTGTTTATAAAGTAACAAAACTTACACCTGACAAAGTATTCTGTATGTCTGTGCCTTCGCCATCTGGAGTTGATTATACGGATGCTATATCCGTAAGATTTAAAGAGGGTTCAACTGGAGCTTTTTCAGGATGTGCATTTGTCCCTAAAGGCTACGGAGGAGGATATAATATAAGAGTGCATGGAGATAAAGGTTCTTTATTTCTAGATTTTGAGATTAACAGAGAAAGACTACTTGTTAGAACAAATGATGGAAAAGAAATTAAAGAAGATGCTGCTGTTGGATCTGGAACACATGCTTATACAACCCAAAAACCAATAAATACTTTAGTAGATATTTGTCTTGGTAAAGAATACACAAACCATGGTGATATTAATATTAATCTTAAAATGGTTAGAACTCTTGATGCAGCATACAGATCGATGAAAAGTGAAAAATTAGAAATAGCATAGTAATAATATGAGCGATACGATAACAATAAAAGATGTCAGGACTTATGCAATATCCAAAGAAGGAGGAGGAGACTATCATCTTCAAGAAAAAGGACATTGGATAACAGATACTTATATTGCTAATCCAATGTCAATGTATCCAAAATATAAAAAAACACGAACGAGCTGGGGTATAGGAGTTTTAGGTTCAGTTGTTGTTGAAATAGAATTATCCAATGGAATTGTTGGAGTTGCAACTGGTTTGGGTGGCGAGCCTGCCTGTTGGTTAATTCAAAATCATTTTAAAAGATTTCTCATTGGAGAGAGTCCAAAAAATCTTAATTTAATTTGGGACCAAATGTTTAGAGCTAGTATGTTTTATGGCAGAAAAGGTATAACTATTTGCACTATAAGTGTTATTGATCTTGCTTTATGGGATGCTTTAGGAATTTTAAGAGATGAACCTGTTTGGCAAATGATCGGTGGAAAAGTTAGAGATGAAATACATTTTTATTGTACAGGGCCAGAACCTACTGCTGTAAGAGAAATGGGTTTTTGGGGTTCAAAAGTCCCCTTACCTTTTGGTCCTGGAGATGGGCATGAAGGTTTAGAAAAAAATTATCAATATTTAAAAAAACATCGAGAGTCTGTTCCAAAAGATTTTCCATTAATGGTTGATTGTTACATGTCTTTGACTGTTCAATATGCAATTGCACTTGCAAAAAAATGTGAAGATTTAAATATAAATTGGTGGGAAGAAGTTTTACACCCCGATGATATTGATGGTTTTGTTCAGATAAAACAGGCTCACCCAGATAAGAAATGGACAACAGGAGAACATGAATACACACGATATGGTTTTCGTAAACTAATAGAGAGCAAATCAATAGATATTTTACAACCTGATGTTATGTGGGTTGGTGGTATGACTGAATTATTAAAAATATCAGCAATGGCTGCTGCGTATGACTTACCAGTAGTACCTCATGGAAGTGGACCTTATTCATCTCACTTTATTTTTTCTCAACCACATTCCCCTTTTTGTGAATATATCGCGGGTAGTCCCGATGGTAAAAGTGTTATAAAAATGTTTCCTTACTTTGATGGAGAACAACTTCCACAGAATGGAAGAATAAAACCAAGTTATGAACCTGGTTTTGGCATGACTATTAAAAATAAAGATGCGCTGGTAGAAATTAAATAATTTTAAACTTATTTACAAATTAATATTTCCCCTGGGTTTTTTTATGTCTGATGCACTTTGCTAATTAATGATAATTTAAAAAGTATAAATAATAAAGTTTATAATATAAAAATTTATAATCTGATTTTAAGTAGACAAAGAAAAAGAAATTGAATTCAATCCTTCACTTAAATGAATAATTTTTTTGTCTTGATCAATATTATTTACTTTAATATTCTCGTATTTTATTAAGTTTAATTCACCTTTCGATCCATCAGGTATTGTAATATTATAAGTTACGTTATGATTATCAATTTTCCAATCAACACTAATCGTTCCATTAATAGTTTTGTGAGTAAAAGAAATAGGGGCTAAAGAAGGGATTATAAGTGGCTCAATAATTATATTTTTAAAACCTGGACTACTTTCATCCGGTCTTATTCCAACTAAGTTTTCAAAAATAAATTCGCAAACTGAACCAAATGCATAATGGTTAAAACTGTTCATTTCAGGATCATTGATTGTTCCGTCTTCTGCCATTGCGTTCCATCTCTCCCATATAGATGTTGCTCCTTGTTTAATTTGATATAACCATCCAGGAAGATCCTCTTGTAAGAGTACTTTTTCAATCATATCCTCTAAACCTGCTTTTCGTAAACCTGGAAGTAAAGATGCAGTACCGTGGAAGCCTGTTCCCAATCTAAAGTTTTGATCTTTGATTGTTTGTTTAAAATATTGTTTAGCATTTTCTTTTTTATCATCTGGAATTAAGTCATTTACAAATGCCATTGCATATGAAGTTTGATCAGAGTAAGCAATTCTTCCAGATGGAGTTATAAACTCATCAGCAAAAGCTTTTTTGATAACATTTGCTCTATCTTCAAAAAAAATATTATTTTCTTTGTCGCCAATTATTTTAGAAATTTTAGATAGAAGAGACGTAGAAATAAAGTGGTAAATAGTTGAGTAACAGTCATCTCCTATATGAGGATTAGGAGTTCTATCATCCCCTACTGGAGGAACCCAGTCCCCAAAAGTAAATCCTCTTAACCTAATTCCTTCAAAAAGATTAGGTGATCTAGGAGTTCTAACTATTGGACCTTTAGAGATTGACCATAGGTAATTACACCATGCTATCATTGCTTTTTGGCAATCTTTTAAAACATCAGTATTCCCATAATGTTTATAGAGTATCCAGGGAATAATAACTATTACATCACCCCAACCAGTAGCTCCTTTATGGCCTCCTGATCCATCTAAATTTTCATGTTTATTGTCAAATCTTTTATCATTTGTCATACCATTTCTTGTAATATCAGGTGATACATGACCAATTGCACCTTCAGCATCTTGTTCTGAAACTAAATCTTTTAAATATTTTATAAAAAATTTTTGACTGTCAAATAGATAGCATGCTGTGGAGGCAAAAAGCTGAGCATCTCCAGTCCATCCTAATCTTTCATCTCTTTGGGGACAATCAGTAGGAACTTCTATAAAATTTGCTTTTTGAGACCATGAGGTATTAGTTACGAGCTTATTTATATCTTTATTTGATGAAGTAAAAGTTAGTCTTTGATCTTTAAGAGATGATATTGGTATAGATTTAATACGTTTAATATTTACCTTTCCTTTTAAGATTTTTATTCTTGCATATCTAAATCCCATAAAAGTAAAGTTAGGTTTGAAATATTCATCACCATTACCTGAGAGCGTATATTCTATTTTAGCATCAGCAAGTCTGTAATTTGTATTTTCAAAAACATTTCTTTCATTTTTATTTGAATAATATGAGGAAGTTTCTTCTTGATTGTTTTCTAAGTTTATTGTCTCTTTCGATTCACTTATTTGTTTGTCAAAACCAGAAATTTTTTTATCAAGATTATTAGTTTTTACATTTTTACCCATTACTTCAGAGTGTTCTATTAAAATTTTTGATCCCTTTTCACCTGAAATAATGAAAGAAACATATCCTGCTACATTTTGTCCAAAATCATAAACTGTATTTTGCTCATGATCTAAAAACTTTTCTACAACATCTATTTCTTCTAACTCATTAACACCTTCAATTTCATGCTCAACTAAAAGGTCTTTATTAAAATTCAATATTTCTACACCATCTGATACTTTCGGAATAATATTAGCATCATATGTTTCTCCATAATAAATTCCTGATTTTAAAATAGGTAATAATCCACTTTTCCAATTTTCATTAGAAGACAATAATATTTTATTATTATTTTCAATTTCTAAAATTGTACCAATTTTTGAACCCCATATATTACTTACATTTAAGCCTGTTTGAAGTGACATTAATGGTCCTCGATACCATCCATCAGCTAACCAAACTTCTATCGTGTTATTTCCTTGTTCTAATAAGTTAGAAATATTATAAGTTTGATAAGGTAATCTATCTGCATAATTGACCCAGCCAGGTGTCAAAATATCTTCAGTTATACATTTATTATTTATAAAACATTTATATAGTCCAAATGCAGAAATTCTGATTACTTCACTGCCAGAAATTTCATTTATTACGAATTCATTTTTTACAAAAGAACACTGACTAAGCTCTTCGTATCTCTTATGATGATATCTTTCCTTTTCAATAACTTTGTGTTTGTCCGATAAAGGACTTATCATCTGAGAGTCTTTAAAATATTTCATACTCATAACTTTGTTAGATTATTTCTTTAAAAAAAATTTATGTAATAATATAACTTGTCTTTTTTTTTGGTATCGTTAACATTATCTTTTAATTAAAACAAGGAGAAAAAATGAAAAAACTATTCTTGAGTCTATTCACTCTATGTATCTTCTTTGTATCTTTTACTGCAAATGCTAAAACAACATTAGTTGTTGCTTGTCCAGCAATTGATACAAAAACTAAAATATGTGAAGAGCTTGGTAATACTTATACGGCGCTAAACCCGGATATTGAGTTTGAATACTCTCCATGGCCATCAACTGATGAAGGAAGAACGGTATTAGGTACTCAACTAGCAACCGGAACTGCTGCTGACATTATACATTATAATGCTGGTGCTTTATTGGGAGCTGTAAATCCTGCTAAGACGTTGGTTCCATTAACAGGTCATGATTTGTTTGACAATATTGATCCTGGATACCTTCCGGCAGTAACTGTAAATAATGAAGTTTATGGAATTCCTGGCGATTATGCAATGGGTAGTGGGTTTTTTTATAATAAAAAGGTTTACGCAAAATATGGCTTGAATGTTCCAATGACTTGGTCAGAATTTATTAGCAATTGTGAAAAAATTAAATCAGGAGGTGAAGTCTGTGTTCACCAAACTTTTGGAACTGATTGGACTTCACAAATTGTTCATTTAGGTTCACATTGTTTAATAGAAAACTCTATCCCAGGATGGTACAAAGATTATGGTAACAATAAAGCAAAGTGGTCAACAACGTCAGTAGGTATGAGAGGCTGGGAAAAACAACAAGAATTATTTGATCGTGGTTTTATTAATGAAGATCATGCAGCATCTACTCTTGAAGAAGGATTTCAAGCTGTAGCAACAGGCTCAAGTGCTCATTATGCTATGCTTACTTTTGCAACAGGTAATTTTCAAAGTGATTATCCTGATCAATTAAATGATATAGGTTTTTTTGCCATACCCGGTGATGATATATCTAAAGCATGTATGACTACTTGGATGCCAGATGCTTTTTATATTACTAGCTCTAGCGATCACATTGAAGAAGCTAAAAAGTTTCTTTCGTGGGCATCTACCACTGATGGTTGTGCTGCAATTAGAAGGGCCAACCCTTCTGGAGGTATCCTGCTTAATAAAGGCTGTCCTTCACCTGAAGATGCTGTCCCTGCTTTGAAAGATGCAAGTGCATATATTTCAAAATATGGCTCATTCCCAGCACTAGAATTTGTAGTATCTGTCAAAGGACCTGCCCTTCCTAGGATTTTAGTTGAGGTTGGCAGTGGAATGATTTCAGCTGCTGAAGGCGCTGCAAAATATGATGTAGACGTAAAAAAACAAGCACAACAAATGGGCTTGGAAGGTTGGGACTAAATTTAATTATTTTAAAAGACCCTACTTTTAAAGTAGGGTCTTTATAAAAAAAGTATTATGAAATATTTTAAAATTTCAAGTTTTTATCCTTATTGGTTCTTTCTACCAACTGGCCTAATATTTCTTACATTTTTCTTTATACCAACTATAAGTTCATTCTATTTTAGCTTAACAAGATGGAATTTTTTCGGAATCAAATTTATTGGTTTTGAAAATTATTTTCAATTTTTTTCAGAAGCTGAACTTTATTCAAGTGTTATAAACACATTTATATTTGCTTGCCTATCAAGTGGTTTTAAAGTTATTTTAGGTTTATTATTGGCTGTTCTTTTAAGTTCTAATTTATATTTTAAAAATTTGTTAAGACCCATTGTTTTTTTTCCAGCTATTGTATCAACTGTTGGAGTGGCGATAACTTTCAAAGCTCTACTTGACCCTTGGGATGGCTTAATTAATATGTCACTTTTATATATTGGTATTACAGGACCAAAATGGTTAACTAATCCTGACCTAGCAATATTTTCTATTATGCTTGTAGAAGTTTGGAAAGGTGTAGGAATAGCAACACTTATATTCATTGCAGGAATAGCGGCAATACCTAGAGATTATTATGAAGCCGCACAAATTGATGGGGCTACTAAAGTGCAACAGTTTTTTAATATAACTATTCCAATGGTTCATCAAGCTACAACAGCTGTTATAATTTTATCATTTATTGGAGGGCTCA
>Ga0315315_10005376_pt1 | contig 11812 bp, 9 predicted proteins | sample M140m3416metaG_FD_203699 | JGI IMG/M metagenome (GOLD analysis project Ga0315315, IMG submission 203699) | Ammonia-oxidizing marine archaeal communities from Monterey Bay, California, United States - M1 40m 3416 | ecosystem: Environmental > Aquatic > Marine > Intertidal zone | place: USA... | reverse complement strand
AATGTCCCTTGATTAATAAACTTTTAATAAATTGAATTGCATGATATCTATTTTTTAGAGATGAATTTGAGTCTACACCTGTCCATAATATCCATTTAGGTCCCTCAAAATTTTTTAGTTTTTCAATATCTCGAACTTCATACAATCCACAAAATAGAGTATTTAAACTTTTATTATCATGATTAATTTTTAATTCAAGATCTTTTATTTTTGGATAAATAACATGAAATATTCCATTACTAATAATAATTTGCTTAATATCATTTTTAAGTATATAATCTTTTAAGTTCATTATATTACTGTATTAAATATTTTTTCTGAGGTATTATGTCTATATTTTAACTGTTCTTTAGATAAATTAAACATACTATTTTTAAATCTTTTAGATGCATCAATATTATAGACATATGTTGGATATTCAATAACTTTAAATTTTTTAAATGATTTTTCAATTGCCCATAAAAATTCTGCAACATCAGTACAGGCACTCATCCAATTACCATCATTGTCATACATATAACTTTCTGGCATTTCCTTATAAATTTTTGCATATCCAGTTCGTAAAGGAATTCCATACCAACCTTTACTCTTTCTGTAAGAGCCAAGATTTACAACCTTATTTCTATATTTAGAAGCTTTAATAACTGGACCTAATATATTATCTTCAAATTTACAATAAGACCCATATGTAATCATAATATCATTATTGTATTCATTATTTAATTTTTCTAAAACAAAATCGTCATATAACCAATCATCTCCATCTAAAAAACAAATAATATCATTATCATCACAATATTTATAGCATTGATATCTACTATAAGCTTGTTTCATATTTATTTTATTTCTAATGAGCATAAATTTATCTTTTAAATTATTAATTTTAATATATTCATTAACCAAATTATTAGTATCATCAGAAGAACAATCATCTACATAAATTATTTTCCAATTTTTATATGTTTGATTAACTACACTATCTAAATTTTTTTTATAATAATTTTCATTATTATAGGAAGCAATTATAAAAATAAAATTCTTGTTTTTAATTGGAATAAAATTATATTTTGGTATTTTTATCATTTTATTCAAAATTAAATTAAAGTAGTTTATCTTAATTTTTTCTAAATATTGACTAACATCATTATTATAACATAAATTTGACTCAATTGGTAATTCATTTACACTGATAACAACATGTGTCCTTTTGTTATATCTTGGATTACAATCATTTCCTGACCATAAAATCCATTTTTTTCCTTTATGATTTTTAATATTATTAAAATCTTTATAAAAATAAACACCGTAAAATAACGTGTTGTCTGTTTTACTATCATAATTAAAACTAATGTCATTTAAATCTAATTTTAAGTTAGGTAATGCTTTTGAAATTATAACTTGTTTAATCTTATTAGTTTTAATAAATTTCATTAAATTTGATTCTTTTTTTTGCTTAATCTTTTTAAGAATACTAACTTTACCTACTTCTCGATCTTCTAAATCTTTTAGTCTTAATCTTTCATCTTCTTCTTGTTTTAATATTTTCTCTTTTTCTTCTCTTGTAATTTTTTCTTTATATGATTCATAAATTTTATAAAATATTGGTTTTACATCATATTTATGGTAAATATCTGGATTAATAGTTATTACCTTTTTTGAGGTTTTATTAAATTTAAAATATTCTAATTTTGTTAATAAAATAAAATTATTTGTTTCCTTATTTGGGTTTATTTCTAAAATATCTAATTTATCACTATTAACAAAATATTTTAAGTAGTTCATAGAAGGTGCATCATTTATAATAATTTTATTAAAGTTTTCATAAATATGATTAATTAATCTAAATGATACAATATAATTAATTTTATTTTTAGCTTCAATATCTTCTAGGTATAATTTTCTGATATAATTTTTATGACCTCTATTATAAGTTGATGAAATGTTTGTAGATTTTACTGGTTGACATAAATATAGTGTCTTGTTAATTTTTTTATAATTAGGAAATTGATCTTTACATAATAAAGTGTGACAATGCGTATCACTTATTTTTCCTTTTTGATTAAAAAAAATTCTTTCAATAAATTCTTGATCCATACTATGAGGGTAATAATCTCTATAAAATCCATTTTTTTTAAAAACTTCTTTTTTAAATAATAATGTTATTAAACCAAATCTACTTGGATTTTTAGATTTTTCATTTTTTACATTTTGATCTAAATTATTTAAACTATATAACGTTTCAGAACATCTAATTATTTCTGATCCAACAATTTCATAATCATTGTCAATAATTTCTTTTGCTTGTATTTCAATTCTGTTTAATAAACTAATATCATCTGCATCTTGAAATCCAATTATATTACCATTACATAATCGAATACCAATATTTTTTGCAAAATAACATCCCATATTCTTTTTTAATTCAATTACTTTTATTTTATCAGATTTATTTGATTGCTTAAATTTATTTAAAGTTGCTTTAATAATATTTAATGTATTGTCAGTAGATGCATCATCTATAATAATTAATTCGATATTATTATAAGTTTGTTTAATTATACTTTCAATTGCTAAAGCAATAGTATCTTGGGCATTATATGCTGTTAAAATTATACTAACTAATATATTACAAAATGGTATATAATTAAAATTTTTTATATCCCATTGAAACTTTTTAGATAATTTGATCATATTTCTTTTAGCTGAAATTGAGCTAGATGTTAGATCTGCAATAACTAAATTTGGATATGCGACGAAACATTCTTTTTTATATTTTTTATAAATATTTCTTATTGGTCCGCTATCAAAAGCAATATTAAATTTTTTAGCATCTTGTAATATTTCATGAAATATAGAGGAATTAATACCTAATGCAAATGATCCGTCAGTATATTCAATTGGATTATAATATCTATGTTTTTTAACTATTTTAGACCATATGTGTTGACTTACACCTAAACTTACAATTTTAAAATTTGATTTGATTGAACTGAAAAATAGTCTTACTTCATTTTCAAAATTATCATGAAAAATTACATCATCGTCAAAAACTAAAATTTGTTTTGCTTTAATTTCGATTGCATCATTCAAAACGTTAATCCATGAAGCAATATATCCATAAGCTCCAACAGATGAAATCATTTTTACATTTCTAGCTATTTCATATTTATGTGCTCCCTCCCAATTACAAGGTTTAGATCTATAATCTTTAAAATTAGAATAATATGGTTCCCCATGTCCATTAACAGCGTCTATAAAATCAAATTTAATTTTTAAGTTATTAAATTTTTTTTTAATCATTTCTTTTTTGAAAGTATCACTTTTTAAATTTATAACATAAATTTTATCAAAAATTTTATTAAGAATTGACATTAATGATATATATATAAATTATTTTTATTATATTAAATATATGAATCTTTTAATAATTTATCATGATCATAATGCTATAAACTATAATAAAATGTTAATAATAGATGCATTTAAAAGAAATAATATATTGTTAGAAAATAACAATATAAAATGTGAATTTTTAGAAATTAAGGAATTAGATGATTTTAAAAAGATAGATATACCAAAATATAAAAATTATACATTTTGGCTTCATCAAAAATATGGTTCTTATATTTTAACAGTTGATAACTATTTTAATTTAATAAAAGAGAATAATATTAAAACTATATTTTGGATGGATGATTTACATTTTCCATGTATGAATTTAGAAAATGAAGAAAGATTGGAAAATGAAGTTATTGAATCAGATGTAAGATATATAAATGTTGATATGATTGTTACCCCATCTATAAATTATTTTAGAAATATTAATTCTATTTTATTAAAAAAAAGTAAATTTTTATTTTATTTTTTTGATGAAAATCTAATTGATATGTTTAATCCTAATAATAATTATAATAGTAGAACTAATAAAATTTTATTATCTGGAAAAATTAATAGTTTATCATATCCTTCTAGAAAACAAATGTATACAAACTATTTTAATAATAAAGATATATTCGATTGGTTAGAACATCCTGGTTATAATAATTTAAAACATAACGTTTATCATTTAGAATATTATAAAAAATTAGGATCATATAAGGGAGCAATAGTAGGATTAGCTAAATTTCCTCTAAATTTTTTATTGGCTAAAGTCATAGAAGTTTTAGGTAGTGGGTGTTTAGGTTTTTTTGAAGCAAGTCCTTTATATAAAGAAAGGTTAGGGTTAGAAGAGTATATTCATTATATACCGATAGAATTTGATGAAAATAATAAATTAAAATTTTTAAATTATGAATATAGATATATTTTAGATAGTGATGAAGGTTTAGAAATAGCATTAAATGGATACAATTATATAAAAAATAATTTTAATTCCAAAACTTTTATAAAAAATATTATAAATATTTTATAAAGTAAATATATGGATTTAAAATTAAATTTTGCCAAATTTTTATTTTATATGGCAGTAGCAGCTATTTATGCTAAAATTTATTATGAATATAGGGAACAATTTAATGGATTATCAGATGATAGTTCATTTTTAGACTGTTTCTATTTTTCATTTACAACATTTAGCACTGTTGGATACGGTGATATTAGTCCAAAAACTAATTTGACTAAATTATTAGTTTTATCCCAACAAATAATTTTATTATTAGACTTTTCTAATGAGGTTGCTAAGATAATGTTACCATATTTAGGTAATTAAATTTCATAATATTTATAATCTTCAAAAATACTTTGTAATAAACTTGAACTACTCTCTTCTATCCAAAACTGTTCATAATTTAATGTCTTTCCATTAATTTTATTATGATAATTATATTGAGATATACCATAAAATATAGCATAATTTTTTTCTGCTAGAATTTTACTTAATGATTTTCTAATATAACTTTTATTTTTATTATTACCTCCTATAATTATATTTGTCCCTTTTTCTAATTCTTTTTTTATTTCTGAAATTAAATTTAACATTTTATCTTCCATAATTTATTAATAACATTTTAATTCTATAATTATTTAAAGACTTTATTTTATAAAATTATAATATGTTCAAGAGTAAGTTTTCACATAATAAAAGATTAGATGAAGCTACTAGAATAATTTCAAAATATCCAAATAGAGCTCCTATAATTGTAGAAAAAAGTAAATTATCAAAAAATGTTCCAGATATAGATAGAAAAAAATACTTAGTTCCAAAAGATTTAACAGTTACCGAATTTATTTATATTATCAGAAAAAGATTACATAATATAAATCCAGCTGATTTTACATCAGATAAAGCATTATATTTTTTTGTTAATGGAACATGTATGCCCATAACTAATCAAACAATTAATATGTTGTATGAAAAACATAAAGATAATGATAATTTTTTATATGTAACATATGCTGGAGAAAGTACATTTGGATAATTAATATTCTGAATAAAAATATTAATTATTAACTATACATAAATGCAGGTGGTTCATCACTCTTATGTGTATGCATATTTTTAATGTTATGTAATTCTTTGACTTTATCAATAATTGATTCTTCTTTTCTATATTTAAAAAAGAATTTTTGTAAAATTGCAGTTGTGAATTTAGTATTTTTTATTTTTTTATAAAAGTCTTCGAATGAAGTATCATCTGGTCTAAAGTTATTAAACATTAGTTCTATTTGTTCTTTTGTCGCGTGATCAAAATGAACTATATAATCTATTCTACCAGGTCTCAATAATGCACTGTCTAATTTATCAACGTAATTAGTAGTAATAAAAGTAATTAATTTATGTCTTCTGGAGACTCCATCTAATGTATTTAAAATACCACTAAACGTAATATAACTTCTTGATTTGCTATCTCTATTAACAAATAGAGCATCGACATCTTCTAATAACAATATTGAATTTTCTGGTAATGTAGATATTGCTTTCATAAAAATAGCATCATCAACATCTGGACCAAAATTAAAAATAGATATATTCATATCTAATTTACTAGCTAATGCGAATATTAAAGATGTTTTACCTGTTCCTGGTGTGCCTTCTAATAGATATGTTCTTTTATAGGGGATACCAAATTGATTATAAACTGCTTCATCACTAATAAATTCTTCAATATCATCAATGATTCCATTTTTTACTTTTTTATCTAGATAAACTGTATCTATAGATCTTTTAGGTAATTTATTTAATTTTGACCAATAATTTTTAAATAATGTAATATCTATCATATCTTTCTTTTTTGGACGAGAATGTAAATAAGCTTTTTTAATAAAATCTTGTAAGAGTTCTTTACTTTTCTCAGATGATATTGTTAACATTTCATTACATCGGACAATATGTGATAATCCAACAGGATTATCATAATCAACATCATATTTAATATGAATAGTTTCATTTTCATATATTATATCATATTCTCCAGGACCCAATTTACAATTAACTATATATTTATTATCAGTAGAGGTATGTAATGGATCAAATTTTATACTTTCAGTACTGAAATGTTTTATATCATCAAAAGTAGCGATGTAAATTAATACATCGTCAAAAATTATTGAATCTTGTATTAGATCAATTGAATACATTAAAAATAAAAATATAATTTATAAATACTGGCTTATAAATTGGTCTGATTGACTACTATAATCTAATATTTGATAAGCATTAAGTGCAGCTCCTTTTAATAATTGATCTCCACATAAAAATAAATTAATTGATTTTTTACTTTCATCTGATATATCATATCTTATTCTCCCAACCATTACATCAAACTTATTCTCAACTTTTATTGGTTCTGGAAATTTACCAGAATTAATGTTATCTTCTACAATTACTCCAAATTGATTATTTAAAACACTTCTAATTTCATTTAGTTCTACTTTATTTTTAAATTCAATATGAACACTTTCAGCATGTGCTCTAATTGTTGGAACTCTTACACATGTTGCAGATATTTTTATATCTGCATTTAGTATTTTTTTTGTTTCTAACATAATTTTTACCTCTTCATCATTGTATAATGATTCTAAATCTATTTCTGAATTATGAGAAAATACATTATATAAATATTGACGACCAAAAACTGGATATGTCTCGTTAGGATTTAAAATTAATTCATCTAATCCTTTTTGACCAGCTCCACTTGCTGATTGATATGTACTAACAATTACCTTATTAATATTATATTTTAAATGTAACGGATGAAGAACCATAGTTAGTAATGCAGTACAACAATTTGGATTAGCTATAATATTATTACCTTTGATTAAGTGACCATTAATTTCAGGCACTACTAAAGGAACGTGTTTATCAAATCTAAAAGCGCTTGAATTATCTATAATTAAACAATTATAATCCTTAGCTAATTTTACAATTTCTTTGCTTACATTTGCAGACGTGCATAAAATTAAAATATCTAATTGTGAAAATGTTTCATTATTATAATTTTCAACAATTAAATTTTCACTTCTGAAATTCATAATTTTACCTATTGATGACTCTGAAGCAAATAATCTTAAATTATTAAATTTTACGTTTAAATGATTGTTATCTAATAACTTTAATAACTCTTTTCCTACTAGTCCGGTTGCTCCAAATATTCCTATTCTCATTTTTATATAAATAAATAAATAGCATTTAAGTAATTTTATTTTTAAGAGAGTTAAATATAATTACATATTATTATGTATAAAAAAATGGATATACAATACGGACAATATGTAGTACCTGAACCGAGTGAAATGGTTAATTTTGGAGTAGGACAACCATCAAATTCAGAGTTACCGTTAGATATTGTTAAAAGAGCATGTTTAAAGATTAATGATTTAACAGATAATTCTGTTTTACAATATGGAGATATTCCAGGATATAAGCAATTTAGAGTTGATTTTTCTAAATTTTTAGAAAGAAATTATGAAAAGAAAGTAGATTATAATGAATTATTTATAACTAATGGTGTAACAGGAGCTATAAGTTTAATTAGTTCATTATTTATAAGTAAATGTAGAAAAGTTTATGTTGAAGAACCAACTTATTTCTTAGTAATTAATATTTTTAAAGAATTTGGTTTTGAAGTAGAAAGTATTAATTTAGAAGATGACGGAATGAATTTAAATGAATTAGAAGAAAAATTAAGTTCTAATAATGATGAAGTTAAATTATTATACACCATTCCTGCATTTCATAATCCTACTAGTATAACAATGAGTGATGATAAGAGAAAGAGATTAATTGAAATGAGTAAAAATCATAATATGTATATTATAGCTGATGAAGTATATCAATTATTATATTTTGATGAAAAACCCCCTCCACCCCTTTATTATTATGGTGGAAATGTTTTTTCATTATCATCATTTTCAAAAATTTTAGCACCAAGTTTACGTTTAGGTTGGATACAATGTAATTCAACATTAATGAAAATGTTAAGTAGTTGTGGTCAATTAGATAGTAGTGGTGGTATTAATCCATTTATTACAAGAATTGTTCATAATATTTTAAATGCTGGTGACTTGGATGAATATGTTGCAAAAACAAGATCTATTCTAAAAAATAGATGTGATAAATTAACTAGTAATCTATCATTAAATTTTGTAAAACCAACTGGTGGTTATTTTATTTGGTGTAAATTACCATTCACGGCATCTCCATTCCTAAAGTTATGTGAAAATAATAGAATAAAATTCCACATTGGTAGTAAATTTTCAGGAGATGGTAAATTAGAGAATTATTTAAGATTAAGTTTTTCATTTTATGATCTAGAAGGTTTGGCAATAGGCGGACAAAGAATATCTAATTTATATAATGAATATTTAGAAAATGAATTAAAAGAAAAAATTTATATTTATGGATCAACTGGTAAATTAGGTTCAAAAATATATGAAATGTCAGATACTTATGGTTTCAAAGCTATTCCTTTAGAAAGAGATTTGTCAAATCTAAAAAATCAAAAAAATACTGTAATAGTTGATGTAACTTCAGTTGATGGAACATTTAAGTTATTTAGTGTATTAACGCATGAAAATATAAATTTACCTGTAATTATTGGGACAACAGGAGATTTTAGTGATAAATGTAAGAATTTAATAAATGAATATTCCAAAAATAATGTTGTATTTAAGATAAGTAATTTTTCTAATGGTATTCCAACAATTTTAAATATGTTAGATAATGTAAAGTCATATGATTGGAATGTTTCAATTAATGAAACTCATCATGTACATAAAAAAGATAAACCAAGTGGAACAGCAAAAACTCTAGCAGAAAGATTAAATATTGATACTAATGATATTGTAAGTTATAGGGAAAAAGAAATTTTTGGAATACATGAATTAAAATTAGAGTCAAAAAATGAAAAAATAAAAATAGTGCATGAAGCCAAAAATAGAGATATTTTTGCAAGTGGGTGTTTTAAATATATAAATTTAATTAAATTAAAACAGAATGGATATTATGATAGTAATTTTGATAATGAATTTAGTAGATATTCAGTATGTGGAAATACATTTGTAGTAACAGAAAAATATCCTACTAAAATAGAAGATATATGTGATAAATTTAGTGTAGATGGATTAATTTGGTATACTACTGATATTAATAATTATGATTTCTTATGGATGTATTGGAATAGAGATGGTAGTTTAGTAGAAATGTGTGCGAATGGATCTAGATGTATAACATATCATTTTATAAACAATCATAAATGTAAATTTTATAAATTTATTAATAATTTTAATATTGAACAAACATTTTTAAAAAATGAGTATTTTAGTGATAATTATATTAGTGTATCAACCCCTGAATATAGTGATTATTCAGAATTAAGTGATTATAAAAATTGTTATTTTGTTAGAGTTGGTGTTCCTCATATAATTCGTAAATTAGAACTTGATCATAACGAATTTTATAAATTTAATTTGAAGGAATTATATCATAATTTAAATAATAAATATGAACAATATTTTAAAACTAGATTTAATGTAAGCATTACTATGAAAAATGGTGAAAATATACTTATTAGGACTTATGAAAAAGGAGTAGAATCGGAAACAGGAGCATGTGGCAGTGCATGTATTGCATCAATTTATAATTCTAGAAAAGAGTTAAATAAATTAATAACAAAAGAAGGAGAAATATTAATTAAAAATTTAGGATCTGAAAGATTTATATCATCGGAAGTTAATATGTTTTAAATGATAAAATAATTTAAACAATAAATAATTTTATCATTTAAGAATGGAATTTGAGAATGGAGTTTACACTGTATTGATGACACCTTTTATTAATGGTGTTATTGATTATGAAAGTTATGGGAGATTAATTGAACATCAAGTGAATAGTAATATAACTGGAGTGGTAGTATTAGGGACAACAAGTGAATCTCCCACATTAGGGGAATTAGAGAAGATTGAGTTAGTAGAATTTGTGCATAATAGATTAGTAAATACTAGTAAGAAGTTAGTAATTGGAATTGGAGGAAATAATACATTGGAAACATTAAATTTTGCATTGAGAGTTGTAAATTTATGTGATTATATGATGATTACAGTTCCAAATTATAATAAACCAAATCAACAAGGTATTTATGAACATTTTAGATTTGTATGCTCTAATAACTGCTTAACACAAAAGCCATTTATTTTATATAATATACCATCTAGAACAGGAGTTAATATGAAACCGGAAACAGTTGCAAGACTATCAAATGAATTTAATAATATTGTAGCTATTAAGGAAGCGTCAGGTGACATTAATCAAATGATGGAAATAAGAAATCGTTGTAATATTAAGGTATTTTCAGGTGATGATTTAATGACTATACCTGTAATGAGTATTGGTGGTAGTGGAACAATTAGTGTTTTAGGAAATATTTTACCAAATGAAATTATGGATTTGTATAATATGTGTGCAAATAATAGTTATGATAATGCATTTGCTGTTCATAGAAATCTTCATGATTTAATTAAAGGATTATTTATGGATTCAAATCCAGTTCCTGGAAAAGTATTACTAGATTATATGAATATTTTTAATACATCACAAGTTAGATTACCGTTAACCGAAATGAATGAAGATAAAAGAAATCAAATTATAAATATTTTTAATAATACTATAAATTCAGTAAATAATAATATGCATCAAAATATATAAATTAAATTAAATTAAATTAAATTACATTAAAATTATTTTAATGTAATATAATATATGAATAAATATCTTTTAATATTAGGTATTATAATTATTTTATTAAACGTAAATGTGACAATTGGTAGAAAAACATTATATTTAGTTTTATTTATCCTATCGATGAAATATGGAAATTTATGTAAAGATGATATTATTGAAAAAAGTTTTTTTATTGATATAAAAACAAAACAGTTATATTCACATTTATTAGGAGATACTATGAAAGCAATATTATTAGAAAGGGGGTGGAAACATTTAACAAATGAGGAGGCTAAAAATGTTGATAAAATAGGTTTAGTTTTTTCAAATAATAATATTAAAAATACGTTAAAATCTCAAATAAATTACCGCGTTTTTACTCAGAATCATGATATTTTTACTAATAAAATATATTTTAGTGAATATTTTAAAGATACAGATTATTTTTCTAAATATTCAGTTTTAAATAGATCAAATGTAATTAATAATATAGAAATTTTATATGATTTGATTAAAGCTAGAAATTATAAGGAAAATTCATATGTTATTATGAAAGATCCTCATGGGTCTTTTGGTAAAGAGGTATTTATTTTTAATCATCATAATTCAAGTGATAAGTATAAAAAAACGATTATTTCATATTTAAATACATTCAAG
>Ga0315315_10005375_pt1 | contig 11813 bp, 6 predicted proteins | sample M140m3416metaG_FD_203699 | JGI IMG/M metagenome (GOLD analysis project Ga0315315, IMG submission 203699) | Ammonia-oxidizing marine archaeal communities from Monterey Bay, California, United States - M1 40m 3416 | ecosystem: Environmental > Aquatic > Marine > Intertidal zone | place: USA... | reverse complement strand
TGATATATCAGAATACCCACTAAAATCACAATAGATTTGAAAAGCAAAATAAATTAGTCCTAAAAACAATACACCTCCCCCGAAATTTTGATAATCACTAAATATAATATTAACCGAGGGTGCTAGAGAATCAGCAACCACTACTTTTTTAAACATCCCCCATATGATTAATCTTAATCCTTGAACACCTTGTTCATATTTAAATTTTCTTTTCTTTAAAATCTGAGGGAGCAGGTTCGAAGCTCTTTCAATAGGACCAGCAACTAACTGAGGAAAGAAGGAAACGAAAGATGCAAATGAAATAAAATCTTTAGTTGGTTTTAATTTCTTTCTATAAATATCAATTGTGTAGGACATTGTTTGGAAGGTGTAAAATGATATTCCTACAGGCAAAATAATATTTAATGTCCAAACGCTCTTTATTTCATATCCCAATGAACTAATTAAATCAATCCAAGAATCAATAAAAAAATTGTAATACTTAAAAAACCCTAAAATACTTAGATTAAAAAAGACTGAAACCAAAAGAAGTAGTTTTTGTTTTTTCTTTGAATCTTGTTTTGGAATAATTAATCCAATAATGTAATCAACAATTGTAGAAAAAAAAATCAGAGTTAAAAACCTATAATCCCACCATCCATAAAATATATAAGAGCTTAAAAGAATTAGTGAGTTCTGAGAACTTAGTTTTTTATTAAATACAAACCAGTATAAAACAAAAACTGTTGGTAGGAAAATTAAGAATTCAAACGAATTAAAAAACAATAAATTAAATAATATATTCCAATATAGTAATTGTATTTGACTTAAATTAAAAAATATTTGAAGATTAACACTCCAATGGTGGTTTTGGGAAGAAGTTGAATGAATTCGAAAGTAATTTTTAACTAAAAATAGAATTTATAAACCAGTCCCAAATGGGACCGAAAGTAATACGATATAAATATTTACAGTAATTTGTGTCTTAATTAGGATTAATTTTGTAAAAAATTGGATTTATGGGGATAAAACACTCATTGAATTATACACTAAAAACTAATAAACTACTAAGTTTAGTCCTCAATTTAATCCTCACCCCTAATTGTAGAGGTCTCAAATATGATTAATTATAATGTAAAGTGTTTATTTACAGAGAAGAAGAAACAAAAAATCCTCCAAATTGGAGGATGATTTTGCGGTCTGGACGGGACTCGAACCCGCGACCCCCTGCGTGACAGGCAGGTATTCTAACCAGCTGAACTACCAGACCTTAATCTAACGTGTGCAAATATACATTCCATTTTCAATTCTACAACTAAATAGGGAACAGAGTTTTTACCTACAGTAATTTATCAATTGTTTCTGTGTAAATATTTTTAGGAGAAACACCAACTTGTCTATTTACTAACTCACCTTTGTTAAAAGTCAAAACTGTTGGTATATTTCTAACTCCAAATTTAGCAGCAAATTCTTGATTAGAATCTACATCCAATTTTCCAACGACAGCTTTATCTTTATAATCCTTTCCGATCTCTTCTATTATAGGACCTAACATTCTACATGGGCCACACCATTCAGCCCAAAAATCAACCATAACAGGTTTTGTGGATTTTAAAACTAATTCTTCAAAGTTTGCATCTGTTATTTCTAATGCCATAATTTATAATTTAGGGTCAAAATTAACAAAATAATATTTAAGATTTATTTAATTTTTTTCAAAAAATCGATTAAATTTTTAAATATTATTTTTTTTACTAATTTCTTTTAAATATTTGAAATGTGCTCTACTTTCTTCATTTGATAGAACGGATCTAACGCTTGCAAAAGTTTTTATTTTCTTTTTTAAATCCAATAATAATCCTTTAATAACTGGATTTAATTTCTCTTCTTCATTTAAAATATTTATTCTTTCCATAAAATGAAGTTGTAATCTTTGTTCGTAAAAATCAGGTTCAGGTTTTTTACTTATTAGAACAGAAAATAAATTATCCAATAGTTGTTCAACAGTTAAAGCCTCACCCATTAAGGTTTCTTGGCTTGACAACATTCTGTTCAATTTATCAGTATTCATGAACCTGTTTAAAGCATTTGTTTGCAAAGATTGCATCACATTTAAAATTCCTTCATCTCTAATTTGTGAAATCAACTCAATTTCCATTAACCATTTTTGAGTTTGCCAAAGATTGCTTTCCAAGAATTTTAAGGCTTCATTTTGTGTTGTGAAATCAACATTCTCATAAGTTGTAACACCCTTTTGATTAAAATTATGAGGTGTACTATAAACTCCTCCGACTAAACTATGCACGTGATAAATATATCGTCTGTAAACTCCAATTAATTCTCCATAGATTTCACCCAAGTCACTATAATTTCCGGTCGATTCAACTGTCCATCCAATCAAATTTTTAGCAACAATTTTTAAATTTTTTATGCCGTATTTACTTGCTTTTACTGGGTCATCTCCAATATTCTCTGTTTGAGAATTTGGATCATTTCCATATCCACCAAACATGTAAACTGGATTTAAAGATTTTGCATCAACCATTTGTTTTAAAATTTCTTGTTCTTTTTTTGGATCTTGACCAAAGTATCTATAACCCCACTCAACAGAATAATCATCATATGGACCAAGTTGTCTGACAAATCTTATATTTTTATCACCAGGTTGTGCAACATAATTATATCTCGCATAATCCATTATTGTTGACGCTATACCAAATTTTTGAGTAAAAGTGCCTGACCTTAGAGAATCAACTGGATAAGCACTACTTGCTTTCATATTATGTGGCAATCCAATGGCGTGACCTATCTCGTGGGATATAACGCGACGCATCATTTCTCCAATTTCTTCTTCAGGTGTTTTTAGAGATCTAGCTTTCGGATTAGCAGCAGCAGTTTCAATTAAATATCTGTTTCTATATGATCTTAGATGATTATGGTACCATATAATATCACTTTCTAATATTTCCCCAGTCCTTGGATCTGATACACTTGGACCAACAGCATTTCTTGTGGTTGAAGCAACATATCTTACTGTTGAATAACGAATATCCTCAGGACTAAAATCAGGATCTTCCTCAATGGTTGGTGGATCTTTTGCAACAATTGCATTTTTAAATCCTGCTTTTTCAAATGCACTATTCCAGTCTTCAATTCCCATTTTAAAATATTTTCTCCATTTCAGCGGAGTGGCTGGATCTAAATAGTAAACAATCTGTTTAACTGGTTCAACTAACTCTCCCCTCAAATAAGCATCAACATTTGAAGGTTCCAATCTCCATCTTCTAGCAATGCTATAATTATCGGATTTCAAAGCATCAGAACTATAATTAATTTTTTCTAGAGTAAACCAACCGACTCTTTCATCTTGATATCTAACTGACATTTGATCATCAGGGAGAGCAATTATAGAGTGGTTAACTTGAAAGCTAAATGTTTTAGTTGAATTTCTTCGCGGAGCTTTACTTGCTCCAAACGTAAGAGTGTGTAATATCTCAGTGTTTTTTGGAAAACTTCTAGCAGAGTCGATAAAACTTCTTTTTGTGTCTACTCCACCAATTTTATAATTATCTTTTTCATATGAACGTATAATGTTAAACCCTGGTGAATCGGCCATAAAAAAACTGGTTACATCAATAAAATATCTATTTTCATCTGAATTTTTAATATCAAATGCTGCTAAAATTGGTTTAAAATTGTTTTCTGAAACACTAATTGAAATTGGATCATTTTTATCAGCAACGTTTGAATAACTGACCTCTTTCAACAAAATTTTTCTGCCCTGTTTGACAAATATAACTACGCGCTCAGCAGTTTTTGATCCAGCATTCAAATAACCAGAATAATTTGCTGGTAATTGAGCTAGTCTAGTTACGATTAATAATTCTTTGTTGAGAAAGTTTTTATTTATTTCAAAAAATAATTCTCCTTTTTTGTTCTGATAGGTGTTAATCAATCCTTTACTAACTCTCATTTCTGAAACCAAAGAATCTAGTGTTTTAGGTGTATTTTCATTTATTTTTTTTTGAGAATATGTAATTGATGATATCATTACTAATACAAGGGTCAATAAAAGTTTAAATTTTTTTATCATTTTTAATTTAATTTAAAGTGAATATTATTGTTTTCTATTGAGGATATAAGTTCCTCATTGATAGATATTTTATGATTTTGACTTGGCATCTTTAATTTTATTTTTTCCTGGTTTTCAAAAAAAGCAATTTCAAGTTTTTTCTCTCCTTTGTGTTTTTTAAAAATCTTTTTTAAAATTTCTATTTTATTATCATCAAAGTCATTTACATCAATTTGTAAAGTCAATTTTTTAGAATCTTTGTGAAGTGTGTCTTGAAGTTGTTGCAGGGCTAAAAAATTAATTCTTGGATCTCCTATTTTACCAGTTTCTCTGTCACGCCATCCTTCTTTAATAAGAATTCTTAAGTGTAGAAAATTATTTTCGAATAAAAAATGTTTGTATTTCAAATAATCCTCACCAAATATTCTAAAATCGTAAGAATCTTTATAATCCTCCAATGTGAATTTAGCCCAACCTTTTCCATTTTTAGAAATTTTATGTTCAACTTCACCAATAATTCCACCAAATCTTAATTCTTTGTTGATTAATTGATCTAAACTTTTTAAAATTTCCAAAGAGGCATTACAAAAATATTTCATGGGTAATCTAAAATCATCGAGAGGATGTCCAGAAATATAAATTCCAACAACATCTTTTTCTAATTTTAGTTCATCAAGAGTTGTCCATTCTAAACAATCAGGAATTAATGGCTCGGTTAATAGTATATCAGAAGAATTTTCAAATAAGCTAACTTGCGCTGAATTTTTATTTTCTTGAAATTTGGAACCAAATTTTAAAGCTTTTTCAATGAAAGTAATCCCGTCTCCATTATGATGCAAATATTGAGCCCTGTGAACTCCTTTAAACGAATCAAAACCTCCAGCATATACTAAGCTGTCAAAAGCCTTTTTATTTGCTGCTCTTAAATCAATGTTTTTTGTTAAGTCAAATATTGAATTGTATTTTTTATCTTTTCTACCTTCAATTATTGATTTAACTGCTCCAGAACCAACTCCTTTTACTGCTCCCATTCCAAATCTGATTGCGTTATTATCATTTACCGTAAACTTGTAATATGATTCATTGACATCTGGCCCCAATACACTAATCGACATTCTTTTACATTCCTCCATAAAAAAACTAACTTGTTTTATGTCATTCATATTGTTTGACAAAACAGCTGCCATATACTCTGCGGGGTAATGTGACTTTAAATAAGCTGTTTGGTAAGCTATTAGGGCATAACATGTAGAATGTGATTTGTTAAAAGCATATGAAGCAAAAGCTTCCCAGTCTTTCCATATTTTTTCTAAAATTTCTCTTGAATGCCCGTTGGACTCTCCTCCATCCAAAAACTTAGGTTTAAGTTTGTTAAGAAGTTCAAAAATCTTTTTTCCCATTGCTTTTCTTAACAAATCTGCATCTCCCTTAGAAAAATTTGCCAATTTTTGGGAAAGCTTCATTACTTGTTCTTGATACACAGTAATTCCGTAAGTTTCTTTTAAAAGTTCTTCCATTTCGGGGATATCATAGGTAATATCCTCTTTACCATTTTTCCTTTTAACAAATGATGGTATGTATTCTAATGGGCCTGGTCTGTATAACGCATTCATAGCAATCAAATCTTCAAAAACAGTTGGCTTTAAATCCCTTAAATATTTCTGCATTCCTGCACTCTCGTATTGAAATATTCCGACCGTGCTGCCTTTTTGAAAAAGTTCATAAGTTTTAGTATCTTCCAGAGAAATGGAATCAATATCTAACACTATATTGTGTTTATATTTAATCAATTTTACCGTATCCTTAATTAACGTTAGGGTTTTTAATCCTAAAAAATCCATTTTCAATAAACCTGCACTTTCGACCACGGCATTGTCATATTGAGTTACATATAAATTTGAATCTTTTGCTGTTGCAATGGGAACAAAATTAGTTATGTCGTCTGGCGTTATAATTATTCCACAAGCATGTGTTCCTACATTTCTAAGGCTACCCTCCAAAACCCTAGCCTGATTTATAGTTTCAGCTTCAAGGTCATTTCCTTTTGAAATAGACTTTAGTTGAACAACATTACTAAAATCCTCTGATCTTAAATCGTCACTTAATTTTTTTTCATCTTTTTCAAAAATGTCCTTTAATTTTAAATTTGGAACAAGTTTAGCTATCCTATCGGCATCACCCAAAGGAAGATCGAGTACCCTTGCGGTATCTCTGATTGAAGATTTGGCCGCCATTTTTCCGTAGGTTATTATTTGAGCTACTTGATTAGAGCCATATTTATCAATCACGTAATCAATGACCTTATTCCTTCCCTCATCATCAAAGTCAATATCAATATCTGGCATACTAACTCTGTCTGGATTCAAAAATCTTTCAAAAAGCAAATCATATTTTATTGGATCTACTTTAGTAATTCCTAAACAATAAGCAACAACTGAACCTGCAGCTGATCCTCTTCCAGGACCAACAGAAACATCCATTGATCTTGCTGCTTTGATTAAATCTTGAACAATTAAAAAATAACCTGGATACCCTGAATTTTTGATTACGTTTAGCTCAAATAAAACTCTTTCTTCCAAATCCTCATTTACATTGGAGTAACATTTTTTTAATCCCTCAAAAGTTAAATGCTTCAAATATTCATTTTCAACATCTTTGTTTAATTTAGTTTTTTTAATAAACTCTTTTGGAATATTGAATTTAGGCAAAAGAACTTCTCTTACAAGATCATATTCTTCAATTTTTTCAACTAATTCAATTATGTTTTTAAGGGATTCAGGGATATCCTTAAACAAAAGTTTCATTTCATTTGGTGATTTAAAATAATACTCTTGGTTTGTTAACCCATATCTAAAACCTCTCCCCTTACCTATAGGAGTGGATTGCTTTTCTCCATCCTTAACACATAATAAAATATCATGCGCATTTGCATCTTCCTTATTCACATAATAAGTGTTGTTAGTTGGAACTATTTGTACATTATGTTTGTTAGCAAATTTTTGCAAAACTAAATTTGCTCTATCTTCATCTTCCTGACTGTGCCTCATCATTTCTAAATAAAAATCATCATCGAAAATTGACTTCCACCACAACAAAGCTTCCTCAGCTTGAGTCTCACCTACATTGAGAATCTTTGCTGCAATTTCTCCGTACATATTTCCAGATAAAACAATAAGATCTTTTTTATACTCCTCTACAATTTTTTTATCAACTCTTGGAACATAATAAAATCCTTTAGTGTAACCTAAAGAACACATTTTAGATAAATTTTGGTATCCGTTTTTATTTTTTGCAAGGAAAATAATTCTGTAGCCGTCGTCTCTGTAACTTTTGTCCAAGTGATCAGCGCAAACGTTTAATTCACATCCTAATATCGGTTTAATTTTAGTAAACTCTAAATCATCGGAAACACTGCTGTTATAATTTTTTATGGCTCTTATAAAATGAAAACAACCCATCATGTTTGCTCGATCAGTGATTGCAATTGCTGGCATTTTAAATTCAGCCGCTTTATTAACTAAATTAATTATTCTTGATGTGGACTGTAAGACAGAGAACTGAGAGTTGTTATGAAGATGAACGAAGGGTATGTTTTTAAGTTGTTCCGGAACATCTTTAGAAACAATATCTTGATTATTTTTATCTTCAATTAATTCCTTTTTTATCTTTTCAGATTCTTTATTAAGATTTAGATGATTTAAGCCCAGTAATTTAATTGGAGTATTATCTTCGTTTTTTAAATTTTCAATAAGATCAGGGTAGCCTTTGAATACAGATTGATTAAAAACACCCTTTCTAACTAATTCAAAAAAAACTCTGGATGTTGCCTCAACGTCAGCAGAGGCGTTATGTGCTTCTTTAAATTTTTCACTGAATAATAGAGAATAAATTTCTATTAGTGTTGGAAATTTAAATTTTCCACCTCTTCCCCCTGGAAGCTTACATACATTAGCTGTCAGTTCACTACACGTATCTAAAACATCTTTTTTAGTTATGTCAATTTCGTTACCCAATCTATAAAGTTCAGCACCAATAATATTTATATCAAACTTTATATTGTGTCCAACTAAAAATCCACATTTATTGTAGTCAATTATGAATAATTCTAGAATATCATCAATTTTTTTTCCAATTTTATTGGCCAACTCGGTAGATATACCATGAATTTTTTCAGATTCAAATGGAATTGTAAAACCACTTGGTTTGATCAAATAACTATGATTTGAAATTAAATTACCCTTAACGTCGTGCAATTGCCATGCTAATTGGACACATCTTGGCCAATTATCAATATCACTTATTGGGGCATTCCACTTAATGGGTAAACCAGTCGTTTCAGTATCAAAAACTAAAAACATTAATAGAAAATATTTTATATTAAATTTAATTATCTTTTAATAAAAAAATCAAAGAATTTTTCTAAGTTATTAACTTATACTATTTCAAAAAGAATCATTTGCTAGTTTAGAAAAAAAAATTAAATTTGCACCGCATTAATAACCAAGGTTTCGAACCTTATAAATTAATATGACATGGCAGTAAAAATTAGACTTCAAAGACACGGTAAAAAAGGCAAACCATTTTATTGGATAGTAGCAGCTGATGCTCGAGCCAAAAGAGATGGGCGATACTTACAAAAATTAGGAACTTATAATCCCAACACTAACCCAGCTACAATTGATTTAAATATCAATGAGTGTGTAAAGTGGATACAATTCGGTGCGCAACCAACCAACACAGCTAGGGCAATTTTATCCCACAAAGGAGCATTATTAAAAAATCACCTTTTAAATGGTGTGAAGAAGGGAGCTATAAGTGACGAAGAAGCAGAAAAAAAGTTTCAAGATTGGATTAGTGAAAAACAATCTTTTGTTGACAATAAAAAGGCTAAACTAGTCAAGGAAGCTTCAGACAAAAGAAAACAAGCCCTTGACTTGGAGAGAGAAGTTAGTGAAAAAAGAAAAGCTAAAGCAGTACAAGAGGCTGAATTATCTGCGACTGAACAGGCACCTGTGGCTGAAGAAGCACCTGCTGCTGAAGAACTACCAGTGGCGGAAGAAGCACCTGCAGATGAAAAAGTGCCTGTAGCTGAAGAAGTACCAGTGGCAGAAGAAACACCTGCGGCTGAAGAACTACCAGTGGCGGGAGAAGCACCAGCGGATGAAAAAGTGCCTGTAGCTGAAGAAGTACCAGTGGCAGAAGAAACACCTGCGGCTGAAGAAGTGCCTGTAGCTGAAGAAGCACCTTCGAATGAGGAAGCACCTCCTACTGAAGAAGCGCCTGCAGTTGAGGAAGCGCCGGCAGCTGAAGAAGTGCCTAATGAAAAAAAATAAATAATTTTTCACATACTTTTACACGATGAATATTCAAGATTGCTTTTATCTTGGTGAAATCGTTTCTAAATTTAGTTTTAAAGGGGAAGTCCTATTAAAATTAGATTCAGATGAAATTGATTTAAAAAAAATTAAAACAATTTTTTTGAGTATCAACGGTTCAATAGTTCCTTATTCAATCGATAATATTAAAATTCATAAATCAAGTCTACTAAGAATTAAACTTGAAAACATTGATAGCGAAGAAAAAGCCAATAAGATCCTTAAAATAAAAACCTATCTTCCAATCAAAGATTTGCCAAAATTAAATGGAAATAAATTTTATTATCACGAAATAATAAATTTCACAGTATTTGATTTAAATCTAGGAAAGATTGGAAAACTTGAAGAGGTTAATGATCAAACTTTGCAACCAATTATCATTGTAGATAATGGTAAAAGAAAAATTATGATACCGCTAGTTGATGATTTTTTGATTGATTTAGACAGAAACAAAAAAACCCTAACTTTTGATTTACCTGAGGGTTTAACGACTTTATAATTTAATAAGATGGGTGAAAAAAAAATTAGAATTAATAAATATTTAAGTCAAGCTGGATTTTGTTCAAGAAGAGAAGCAGATAAATATATTATTGATGAAAGAGTTACCATAAATGGCGGGATAGCTCAAATCGGTGACAAAATAGATGTAGGGGACACTATTGCTGTAGATGGAGAAAAAATATCAAAAAACACAAACAAAAAAATTTACATAATATTAAATAAACCCAAAGGAATCGTTTGTACAACAGATTCTGGAGTTGAAAAAGATAATATTATAGATTATATAAATCATCCAAAAAGAATATTTCCTATTGGAAGACTTGATAAAACATCTGAAGGCCTAATATTTTTAACTAATGATGGTGATATTGTAAATAAAATACTTAGAGCTAAAAATAAACATGAAAAAGAATACCATGTTACAGTTGACAAGCCCATAAATAATGAATTCATAAAGCAAATGAGTAAAGGAGTCCCAATATTAAATACAGTGACTAGACCTTGTGAAGTGAAAATAATTAAAGATTATGATTTTAAAATCATTTTAACTCAAGGAATGAACCGGCAAATTAGAAGAATGTGTGAATATCTTGGTTACAGAGTTAAAAAATTGAACAGAATAAGAATAATGAATATTAAATTGGATATCAAAGTTGGAGAATGGAGATATTTCAGTGATGCAGAAATTTCTGAATTAAAAGAGCTATTATCAAAATCTTCTGAAAAAAATGTTAAAAAATAAAATACTTTTAATATTAACTTTACAGATATTCTTTTCTTATTCACAAAATAATGTGAATGACAGTATCAAACTAAAGGAAGTTATTGTTTCAATTACAAAAATAAAAGAAAATATAAAAAACTCTCCTTTTGCAATTTCATCAAAAAGCTTTTCGAAATTTCAATCTAATGCACAACAATTTTACTTAAGTGAATATATTGAAAGGGTTCCAGGTGTTTTTATTTCCAATGACAATAATTTTGCACAAGACTCAAGAATATCAATTAGAGGATTTGGATCTAGAGCAAACTTTGGAATTAGAGGAATAAAATTAATTGTGGATGGCGTGCCTGAAACCACCCCTGATGGACAGTCTCAAATAGACAATTTAAATTTAGAAATAATAGATAAAATTGAAATAATAAGAGGAACTAGTTCTTCTTTATATGGAAATTCATCAGCTGGAGTTATTAAAATTCAATCTATTTCCGAATTTGATAAAAATTTTACAAAATTTGGATATTCATTTGGGTCCAATAATCAAGAGAAAAAACAAGTTTTTATTGGCTTAAAAAACAATCAAACATATTATACTTTTTTAGCAAGCCAAACCAAAGGTGATGGATATAGAAATTTTGGAGATTTTAAAAACTCTAATTTAAATTTTAGGGTTAAAAAAAATATTTCTAAAGATTCTTGGCTAAGTTTCAATTTTAATATGGTTGAAAGTCCATATGCAAATGATCCAGGTGGGTTAAAAATTGAAGAAGTTAATCAAAATAGAGAACAAGCGCGTGAGCGTAATTTACAATACAAAACTAGCGAAGAAATAAGCCACTACAAAGCCAGCTCAAGCTTCAATAAAAAATTAAATGAAAGATTATCACTTTCAACTTATGTTTTTATTTCGAATAGAAATTTTAAAGGTAAAATTCCTGTAAAAAATGGTGGAGCTATAGACTTAAAAAGAAAATACTGGGGATTTGGTGCAAGTTTTTTATTTAATTCAAAGCTTAAAACTCAAATAGGTTTTGATATTGGAAATCAAAATGACAGAAGAAAAAGATATAACAACGATTTAGGAATTCTTGGGGAACAAGTTTTAGATCAAAATGAAGGATTTTCAAACCTTGGGATCTATTTAGTAAACAACTATAGCTTAAAA